>JAESGS010000399.1_pt1 | contig 35980 bp, 32 predicted proteins | sample 9269761 | NCBI WGS metagenome assembly JAESGS01 (sample SAMN15741799, study PRJNA653493) | algae metagenome | isolation source: Cyanosarcina radialis HA8281-LM2 and co-occurring heterotrophs from damp... | place: USA: Makauwahi cave, Hawaii | collected 2011-01-06 | reverse complement strand
CGCCGGAAACGTCCCTTCCGGGTAAGGGAGGCGTTCCCCCTCACCCTAACCCTCTCCCCCGCAAAGCCGGGGGAGAGGGGATAAGAGTGTCGGCGGGTCGGCGGAAAGCCTTGACCCGCCCTACGTGAAGGCGTGACCCCCGGATTGTTGCGATCGCCGGGAAAACTGAGTACAGTAGTTCCATTTCCCTCGTCGTGCGAGTCACCCCGATGCCGGCCAAACTCGTTTGCGCGGATTGCCACTTCGTCATCGACGCGGCCGAGAAGGACCGGCCGAAGAACTGCCCGCAGTGCCACGCGCCCATCCACTCGTTCGCCCCCGAGGTCGCGCCGGCGAAGGCCGACGACCCGCCGAAGAGGGCGAAGCCGGCGACCGCCCGCCGCGCCCCGAAGGACGACGAGGACGACGCCCCGCGGCCGCGGCGGTCGCGGCGGCGGGACGACGACGATGACGACCGGCCGTCGCGGCGGGCCGCGCCGAGCGGGTCGCCGGTGCTGCTGCTCCTCGGCATCGGCGGGTTCCTGATCGCGGCGCTCGGCGGCCTCGGGTACGCCGCGTGGTCGCGGATGCGGGACCCCGGCCCGGCCCCGGTGCCGGTCGTCGTGGCACCGCCCGCCCCGCCGATCCAGCCCGTCCCGGCCGCGCCGTTGCCGGAGGCGAACGCGCCGCGGCCGGCCCTGCCGGACGCGGGCATGGCCAAGCCGATGGAACAGGAGAAGCAAGGCCCGGTCGCCGGACTCCCGGTCCCGCGGAACCCGCGGAACCCGCGGGTCGCGATCGAGCCGCCGAAGGCCCCGCCGGCCCCGCCGAAGCCGGAGGCCCTGCCGCTGAAGTTGCCGCCGGTCGATCCGCTGCCGCTGGCGGCCGCCCACGACGTGACCGACCGCCGCGAGATGTCGCTGCCCGGCGAGGTGACGGCCGCGTGCGTCGGCGGCGGCGGCCGGTTCGTCTGCCTCCACTTCGAGAAGCTCCGGCAGATCGGCCTGTTCGACACCACCGTCGCGAAGATGGTGAAGTACCTGCCGGTGACGAACGAGGGCGTGGCGATGGCCGCCAACATGGACCGGCTCATCGTCCACGACAAGACGGCCGACGTGTTCGTCCGGTGGAACCTCCGCACGTTCGAGAAGGAGGTCACGCTCCCGAACCCGACCGGCGTGACCGTCGGCCGGCTGCTCATGGGGTCGGCGACCTCCGGCCCGCTCGTCGTCGTGCCGAAGCAGGACCCGAACGCCTACCTCCAGGGGGAGGCGAAGTTCCTCGACCCGATCTCGCTGAAGGCGTTCGCGGTCGAGAAGTCGGCGAACGCCGGCGGGGTGAACGCGCTCAACGGCTACCTGTCGGAGAACGGCAAGCTGCTCGTCGGCCACGGCGGGTGGCACAACGAGTACTACTTCGGGCAGGTCGGCCCGACGTTCGACGTGAAGAAGGTGCAGATCAACGTCGTCGGCCAGCCGCGGCCGTCCGCCGACGGGCGGTTCGTCTACACGAACAACGGCATCTACACGGCGTCCGGGGCGGCCGTCGGGTCGCCGACCGCGACGAACTCCGCCGCCGTCGAGCCGGCGGTCCAGGGCGGTCTCGTCGTCCGGGCGTTCGCCCGCGAGACGCCCGGCTACGGCGGCCCCCGGGACCGGGGCGGCGACGCGGACGCGGACCTGAAGTTCTACCTGGACGGCCAGTCGGCCCCGTTCCTGACGTGGTCGAAGGTGGCCGTCCCGCTCCCCGGCGGCTACCAGCCGCCCGGCGGGGCGCTCGACCGCCGGTTCTTCCTCGTCCCGGACGCGAAGCTGTTCGCCGCCCTGTCCGCGACGAACACGAAGCTCATCCTCCGCCGGTTCGACGTGCTCGAGGAGCTGGAGAAGTCCGGCGTGGACTACTTGCTCGTCGCGTCCCGGCCGACGCCCGCGGTGCTCGGCAAGCAGTACACGTACCCGATCGTCGTGAAGTCCAAGAAGGGCGGCGTGAAGTTCAAACTCGAAAGCGGCCCGGACGGGATGAAGGTGGCGGACGACGGGAAGCTGACGTGGTTCGTCCCGCTGGACGCGTCGCCGGCGAGCGTGCTCATCACCGTCTCGGACGCGACCGGGCAGGAGGTGTTCCACAACTTCACCCTGGACCCGGTGTCCGCGGACGCGGTGGCGACGGCCCCGGCCCCGGCGGTCGCCCCGGCGTCGGCCGACCCGCCGAAGGCGTCCGTCTCCCCGGTCGCCGAGGCCGGCGCCGCGGTCGTCGAGGTTCCGACGAAGGTGTTCCCGCTGACGCCGACGAAGGCGGCCGACGGCGCGGAGGTGAAGCTGCCGGGCGCGGCCGACGCCGCGTGTACCGCCGGCGGGGGGCGGTTCGTCGTGTTGCGCATCCCGTCCGTGAAGCAACTCGCGATCCTCGACGTGTGCGAGGGGAAGGTCGCGAAGTACCTGCCCGTCGCGGAGGACAAGCCGCTCATCGCCGGCGGAATGAATAAGCTGTTCGTTTTGAACACGACGGCGAACGTGATCCAGCGGTACGACCTGCGGACGTTCGAGAAGGAGCTGACGGTCGCGAACCCGGTGGACGGCGGGACGCCGAAGCAGATCGTGATGGGCCACGCCGTGGACGGGCCGCTGCTCGTGACCCACGCCGACCCGACGCGGGGGTGGGGCGGCAAGCACGCGTTCCTCAGCCCGAAGACGCTCAAGCCGATCGAGGTGAAGGCCGGCACGAACATGGGGCACGGCGGCGGCGGCCTCAACGGCCTGACCGAGGGCCTCGTGCGGGCGTCCGCCGACGGCCGGGTGTACGGCCACTGGCGGCTGAACAGTTCGCCGACCGGCCTGTCGTGCGTCGTCCTGGCGGACGACGGCACGGCGGCCGGGCACTACGAGCACACGTCCGTCGGCCCGATCCTGCCCGGCCCGGACGGGACGCTGCACACGAACAACGGCCTGTACACGGCCCAGTTGAAGCCGGTCGGCACGGGGCACGCCCAGTACGCCACCGGCCCGGCCCGCGTCCCGGCGGCGCACGGCACGTTCTACCTGGAGTTCGAGACGACCGCGACCGCCCCGCGGCCGGGGACGACGATCCCCAAGAAGAAGGGGGCGGCGGACCCCACGCCCGGCGTCGTCGGGCCGACGGTGCGGATGATCGGCGAGGCGACGCCGCTGGTGAAGCTCGACAAGATGGCCGGGTACACGACCCCGGCGGACCGGGGCGAGCAGATGTTCTACCGCGGCGACGGGATCGCGTTCTACGACCGGTTCCACCTCGTCCCGGCGGCGAACGTGCTCGTCGTCCTCGACGCGGCGAAGACCTCGGTGTTCTTCAACAAGTTGAACATCAAGGAGAAGCTCGCGGCCGGCGGCTCGGACTACCTGATGGTCGTGAGCAAGCCCGGCGGCGCGGTGCGGGGCCAGACGTTCGCGTACAAGCCGGAGGTCTGGTCGAAGGGGGCCGGGGTGAAGTTCAAGGTGGAGACCGGCCCGGAGGGGATGACGGCGACGGCGACCGGCGTGGAGTGGCCGGTGCCGAAGGACGTGGGCCTGGGCACGGTGGACGTAATCCTGACGGTGACGAACGCGGCCGGGAAGGAAGTGTTCCACACGTTCAAGCTGGCCGTGACCGACGGGAAGTGACCCGACTTCCGAAGTCCGGCTTCGACTTCGGAAGTCGGACGGGGCCGGCAGCTATGGCGGACAGCGACCGGTTCCGGGTAGGTCGGCCGAGCCGAGGCCGACCAAGCTCCGCGCGGGAGAGGCGGTCGGCGGAGTCCGGACGACGCCCTGGGCGAGGCTCCCCGGTCGGCCTCGGCTCGGCCGACCTACCCGGAACCGCCGGCCGGTCGGAATCGCCCCTGCGCGACCTCGACTTCCGAAGTCGAAGCCGGACTTCGGAAGTCGCTCGCTACTTCGCGAACCCCGCGAACGCCTCGGCGACCTGGCCGGCGGCCGCGTCGCCGGCGTGGGCGTACACGCCGTACCGCAACTTCAGGTGCTCGCCCTTCGCCAGCTTCACCAGGTCGGCCTTGCCCTTCACGTCCGGGAACCCGGAGTCCTTGCGGCCGAACGGGTTGGCGGCCATCAGCCCGTAGGCGCGGGTGTGCCACGCGGACGGGTGGGCGTTCTTCGGGTCGGCGAAGATCGCCACGCCGACCGGCTTCCCGCCGACCGTGCCGCTGTAGTCGTGCCACGCCGCGAATTTGCCCCACACCGGCAGGTTGTCCTTCGCCTTCCCCTTCACGGCCGTGCCGTCGGCGCTCGTCACGACGCCGGCCGTGCCGTCCCGCTCCAGCCGGAACTCGTCGCTCACCCGCACGCCCATCGAGCCTTCCTTCGTGTCGCCGAACGTGACCGGGCAGACGCCGGCGTGCAGGTCGATGTCCAGCACGATCAGGTTTCCGGCCGGCCCGGCGGTGACGGTGATGGTCCGCACCTCGTCCAGGATCGTCACGCCGTCCGGCGTTCGCCACTCGTTGAGCGTGGTGACGCTGTTGCCGGCCGGCTCCTTGACGAGCGTGCAGACGATCCGCCCGTGCCCGGCCGACTCGGCCCAGAAGTCCACGCCGTGGATTCGCTTGTCGGACGACTTCGTCTTCATCGTCACGCCTTCCGGGATCACGTCGCCGTGGCAGAACCAGACGGACTTCTGGTGGAAGTGGTCCACCTTCTCGCCGGGCGTGCCGCGGACCATCGGCCACCCGCGGGTGACGGCCGTGCCGCCGGGGGCGTTGAGCGGGTAGAAGAACGGCTTCGCGAGCGGCTTCGTGCCTTCGCCCTTCTCGACCTGCACCGTGCCGGCGTACTGGTACTTCGCGACGACGGCGTCGCCGGCCTTGAACTCCAGGTGCGTGTCGGTCTTCGCGATCGTCACGTCGGCGGCGGCCCCGGTGGGTCCGAAGCCGACCGCGAACAGCAGGCCGAGTACCGAGTACCGAGTACCGAGGGGAAGGCGGCGCATGAGTTGATCCTTCGGCGGGAGGGGAGCGAGTGGCAGTATCGGCGGCGGCCGCGGCCGCGTCAAGGACGCGGCTTCTTCCGCCGGCAGCGGTCGGAGCAATAGCGGACGGCGTCCCAGGTCTTCGCCCACTTCTTCCGCCACGCGAACGGCCGCCCGCAGGCGGCACAGACTTTCGTGGGCAGGTCGGGTTTCTTGGGCATGTTGCCTTTGTAGAACCCGGAGCGGCAGCGACGGGGTGATGGTCTACCCCGTCGCTTCCGCTCCGGGTTCCACCGACTCGCCGCCACAAACTCACGCCCGTACACTGACGGGATGCCATCCCCGACGGGCCGATTCGCGGCGATCGACTTCGAGACGGCCGACCACGGCCGGGACAGCGCCTGCGCCGTCGCCGTCATCGTCGGCGAGGGGACGCGGATCGTCCAGGCGGCCAGCTTCCTCATCCGCCCGCCGCGGCGACAGATGCTGTTCACCCACATTCACGGCATCACCTGGGATCGGGTCAAAGACCTACCAACTTTCGGCGACCAGTGGCCGGCGGCCGCGAAGCTGCTCGACGGCGTCGAGTTCATCGCCGCACACTCGGCGGCGTTCGACCGCGGCGTCCTCCTGGCGTGCTGCCACGCGGCCGGGCTGGTTCCGCCGCCGCAGCCGTTCTACTGCACGGTGAAGCTGGCCCGGAAGGCGTGGGACGTTCGCCCGACCCGGCTGCCGGACGTGTGCCGCCACCTGGGGCTGTCGCTCAAGCACCACGACGCGGAGTCGGACGCGACGGCGTGCGCGAACATCGTGATCGCGGCGCGGAAGGAAGGCCACCCGCTGCACGGCCGCCTCGGCGACTACCGCGGGTGGCTGCGAAGGTAATACCAGGGGAAGGGAACATGAACCCGAACAACCACCGCATCGACTACGTCGAGCTGTCCGTCGCGGACATCCCGGCCGCGAAGGCGTTCTACCACGCCGCGTTCGGGTGGCCGTTCCAGGACTACGGCCCGACGTACGCCGCGTTCAACGACGGCCGGTTGGACGGCGGCCTCCAGAGCGATCCGGCGGAGCGCGGGAAGGCCCCGCTCGTCATCCTGTACGCGACGGACCTGGAAGCGACGCTGGAACGGGTGACGGCCGCCGGCGGCACGGTCGTGAAGCCGATCTTCGCGTTCCCCGGCGGCCGGCGGTTCCACTTCACCGACCCCGCCGGCAACGAGCTGGCCGTCTGGTCCGACCAGGGGCTGACGTAGGGTGGGTCGAGGCTTTGCGGGCCGCGAAGGCCCGGCGCCGCGCCACCCAATTACTGCGCCGGCACTAGCCACTCGGCCGCCAGGATTCTCAGCCCGGCCGACGGCGACGACGCCCCCAGCCGGACCCGCGTGGGGAGCCGCGTCGTTTCGAAGACGAGGTCGTGCCGCTGCCCGGCGGACGTGGCCGGGTGCGCGACCTCGCGATGCGCGACGCCGCCGTCGGACCAGACGAGCGCGACCTCCTGCCAACCGACGGTCGCAAGTTGCTCGACCCGCACGCGGAGGCCGAGGACCGGCCGCGGCGCGTCCGGGACGGCGACGGCCCCCGGTTCGCCGTCGCCCGCCGGGAGCGCCTCGGCCACGGCGACCGGGACGGCGACGAACGCCGGGTCCGGCGGCGTGCGGCGGAACGGGCCGACCCCGGCGTCCCGCAGCGCCGCGTAGTGCGTGCCGGTCGGGTCGGCGATTTGCCACTGGCCGCCGTGCTTGCCGGTCAGGAACAGCGCGGGCGTCCCGCGTCCCGCGTCGGCGAGCAGACCTTCTTGAATCGTGTGCTGGAACCGGGCCTGCCAGTACGCGTCTTCCGCGTTCATCCAAACGACGCCGCCCGCCGCGACGGCGACGAGGACCGTCACCCCCCGCGGCGGCCGGGCGTGCCGGCGGACGGCCAGCCACGCGACGGCCAGCCCGACGGCGCTGGGGGTGACGAACCGCTCGCCCAACCCCTCCCCGCGGTACCACGCGACCGACCCCGCGACGGCCAAGTGCCCGACCAGCCCCGCGACCAGCCCGGCCGCGCGGACCCGCTCCTCCGGCCGGACGAGTATCGCCCGCCCCGCCGCGAGCAGCCCGGCGACCGGCAGCAGCACCGCGGCCGCGGCGAGGACCGCCCGTAGTCCCGCGGAGCCTTCTAGCCCGGCCGGGCCGAACCCGAGCCCCAGGTAGCCGACGGCCGCCGTCAGGAACCCGGCCGCGTCCGGCCGGGCGTGCCGGCTGACCGGCGCGGGGGTCGTGAGTAGCACGAACGCGAGGTGCGCCGCCGCGAGGAGCGGCACGACCGCCAGCCCGACCGACCGCCGCCGCCACGCGACCCACCCCACCCACAAGGCCATCGGCCCTCCCCAGCCGACGCCGAACCCGCCGTTCAAGACCGCGAGCGCCAGGAACGCGGACGCGAACCCGGCGGCCCGCTTTTCGCATTCCAACGTGACCGCCCACGCGAACCCGGCGGCGCAGAACACGACGGCACTGAACGCCATCTGGTAGCTCATCAGCCACGCGAACCAGTGGCCCCAGTGCAAGAGGACCGCGGGGATGAGCACGTCCGCGACGGACCACCCGCCGCGGCGGACGGCGGCGAGCAGCAGCGCGACCGCCGCCCCGACGAACGCGAGCGTCGCGAACATGCCGGCCCGGAAGTCGAAGTCGGTCAGCCGCAGCGACGCGTACCAGAGGGACTTCGCCAGCACGTACCGGTGCTCGTTGTGGTGGGCCGTCACCCACGCCCACGAGAAGTCCGGCCGGAGCACCTCGGCCATGAGGTACCACTCGTCGCTGTGCGGGCAGTTGCTGCCGAACGCGGCGACGAACCCGACGGCGGCCGCGAATAGCCCGGCGGCGGCGAGCGGAACGACACGGGCGGTCATGAGCGGGCCTTGCGAATGCGCGAACCGGACGGCCCGGACCGCCCTCCGGGTCCGTATGCTGCCATCAGGCGGAGGAATCTTATGGGCGAGAAGAAGAAAAAGGTCCGCGTCGAGCTGCGGCGGAACCGGTCGAAGCCGCCGCGGGGGAACGACCTGACCCGGCAGTTCCAAGAGAACGCGGCCGAGGACGTGGCCAACACCGAGCGGGTCCGGGCGAAGGGGGACATCTCCCGCCACCGCACGATCGTCGTCGGCGACGACGCGGCCATGCCCGGCGTCGATGCCGCGTGCGTCCGCGGCCGCGTGTTCCGGGTCCACGGCCTGCACAGCTTCGTCGAGCTGGACGACGGCCGGACCGTCCGCTGCACCGTCCGCCGCGTGCTGAAGAGCCTGCAAACCGACGAGCGGAGCATCGTCACGACCGGCGACTGGGTGTGGGTAGCGGTCGGCAGCGACGGCGAGGGCGTCATCGAGCGCATCGACCCCCGCCACGGCGTGCTGACCCGCGCGTCCCGGCGGCGGGAGCACGTCCTCGTCGCGAACGTGGACCAGCTCGTCATCGTCATCTCGCTCGTCGAGCCGGACCTGAAGCCGCACCTCATCGACCGGTACGTCGCGTCCGCCGAGAAGGGCGGGCTGAAGCCGATCCTGGCGCTCAACAAGATCGATCTGACCGACCCGGTGCCGTTGCAGCCGCTCGTCGGCGCGTACTCGCGGCTCGGCGTCCCGACCGTGCTGACGAGCGCCCGCACCGGCGTCGGCATCGACCGGCTGCGGGGCTTGTTGAAGGGCCGCGCGTCCGTCTTCTCCGGGCAGTCCGGCGTGGGCAAGTCGTCGCTCTTGAACGCGATCGAGCCGGACCTGTCGCTGCGGGTCCGCGAGGTGAGCGAGACGACGAACAAGGGGAAGCACACCACGACGACGGCGGAGCTGATCCGCCTCTCGTTCGGCGGGTGGGTGGTGGACACGCCGGGCGTGCGGCAGCTCCAGCTGTGGGACACGCGGCCGGAGGAGGTCGAGGGGTACTTCAGCGACCTCCGGCCGTTCGTGGCGCTGTGCCGGTTCCCGGACTGCACGCACACGCACGAGGCCGGCTGCCGGGTGAAGGACGGCGTCGCCCGGAAGCAGATCAGCGACCGGCGGTACGTCAGCTACCTCGGCCTGTTCAACGGCGTGGAGGAGTGACCCATAGTAGTAGGCACACTCCGTGTGCCGTCTGCTGTCGGTCGCAGCGGCTTCCACGAACCCGCCGACACGCCAAAGAGACGGTACACGGAGTGTGCCTACTACTATTACAACCCGCACGTCCGCCGCAGAGTTGCTCGTTCGCCCAGCGTTTTCAGCCCCCCGCGGCCGGTTGAGTGCAAATCGACCCCGCGCAACTGGTATGCCACGGTAGCGTCGGCGTGGCGCGGTTGCGCCGGTCCTGGCGCGCGACGACCGGCCCGACCGGCACAACGTCGCTAGCTTCCGCCGGGCGCGCCCCGCAAGGTTTCGCGCACCCGCCCGCTTTGCCGGAATCGAACGACCCGCACGACGGGCGCATTCACATCCAGATAGGCGAGATTTCTCGGCTTCGCCGTCCTCGTTCGCTTTCCCATTCCCCGTTTGCGCGTCATCTTTCCGCAAGCACACGGCTTGCCCCATCGCGTTGGTCAGCGGCAAACGGAAGGTCGCGGCGGGGGGCGGGCGGTGTGTGGGGAACAGGGAGTGAGAGAGATGAACGTTCGCCGATTGAAGGTCTGTACGCTGACGGCGGTGGCCGTCGGCCTGACCGCGGCCGACGCCTCGGCGTTCGGCGGGCGGTTGCTGGGCGGGAAGTCCAAGGGCGGGGACTGTTGTGCCCCCGCCGACCCGTGTGCGACGGCCGGCGGCTGCGGCACGACCGGCGGCCCGGCGGCCCCGGCCGCGGCGGCCCCGGCGGCCGCCCCGACGACGGGTGGTGCCGCAGCTCCGGCCGCGGCCCCGGCCCCGGCGTACACGACGGTGAAGGAGACCATCATGGTCCCCACCAACGTGCAAGAAACCCGCACCGTCATGAAGAGCGAGTGGAAGGACGAGACCTACACCGCGACGAAGACGGAGCACGTCAACGAGACCCGGACCCGCACCGTGCAGGTCCGCGTCCCGAAGACGGAAACGGTGATGGAAAACCGGACCGTGACCAAGTGGGTCAACGAGACGGTGATGGAAACCCGGCCGGTCACGAAGTGGGTGACCGAGACGGTGATGGAAAAGAAGAACGTCACGAAGAAGGTCCCGGTCACGCGGACCGTCACCGTGATGGAGACGAAGTGGGAGACGCAGCAAGTCACCGAGATGAAGGAGCGGACGAAGCGGAACGTGAGCTACGTGCCCACGGAAGTGACCGTCGGCCCCGGCCTCGGCGACCGGCTGAAGGCGTTCTGTGACCCGTGCGCCCCGCCGCCGTGCGGCAAGACGGTCACGGTCTGCAAGAAGCAAGTGTCGTGCGAGAAGGTGTGCGAGCCGGTGACGACCTGCAAGAAGGTCAAGGTCTGCGTGCCGGTCACGAAGCAGGTCTGCACCTACGAGTGCGTGACCGAGTGCGTGACGGTCCCGGTCTGCAAGAAGCGGTGCGTGACGGAGAACGTCACCGTGCCGGTCTGCAAGAAGCGGTGCGTGACGGAGTGCGTGCAGGTGCCGGTCTGCAAGACGACGTACGTGTGCGAGTCGCGGACGGAGAACTACACCGTCTGCGTGCCGAAGTGCGTGTCCTACCAGGCCACCCGCAAGGTCTGCGTGCAAGTGCCTTGCACGGAAACCGTGACGGTGTGCAAGATGGTCCCGAAGGTGGTCGAGCGGCAAGTCGCGGTCGCCCCGGCGTGTGCGGCCCCGGCCGCCTGCGGCCCGACCGGCCCGGCCTGCCACGACGCCTGTGCCCCGGCCTGCGAGCCCGAGTGCGACCGGCCGAGCCTGCTCGACCGGATCAAGGCCCGCCTCGCGAGCCTGAAGGGCAAGAAGTGCGATAGCGGTTGCGACAGCGGCTGCGCCCCGGCCCCGGCCTGCGGCGGCTGCCACTAAGATGTAACCCGGCCGGAGGGCAAACCCGTCCGCCCTCCGGCACACAATCACGAACCCCCTGGGTGGCAACCCCCTCGCCGCCCAGGGGGTTCGGTGTTTTTGTAGGGCGAGTTTCCAACTTGCCCGTTGGCAGGCGTTGCGGCGGGTTTGGTTTTTGACCCGGCGGTCTGGAGTCGTTACGCTGCGGGTAGTCACCAGCGGAAGGGTGAACAGATGGCGGGGATGTGGGCGACCGGGGACGAGGCGGCACGATTGGCCGCACGGGGGTACGAGTTGGCCCAGGTCGGCCACCAGTTCGGACAACTGATCACCGCGTACCGCGCCCTGTTCGAGCAGCTCGGCCGGCAAGGGTTGGGCGAGAGCGAATTCGTGGCGAAGGCCGACCGGGCGACACTCGCCCGGCTGGAGGTCGTATTGGAGGAAGAGATCCGCCCCGAAGAGCGGGCGGTGTGGGCGGCGTTCGCGGGCCTGTTCGGGTTCGCCTGGGGGGATTGCGTCCGGGTGGCCCACCCGTCGCACCCGCCCGCCGACTTGGAGCCGTCCGGCCTTCAGTTCAACCCGCCGTCGGCCGGGCCGTTCGCGCTACTCCAAGGGCGGGCGCTGCGGCGGGACGGGCGGCCGGGCAGCCGCACCGCGCAGGCGTACCTGCAGCCCGGTGTCACCCAGGTGACCGTCCTTTCGTCGGCCGCCGGGCGCGGCTAGCGGGAGATCGTGGTTGTTTGACGACGGGAGGGCACAACCGATGGGCGACTGGTCGCCGCTGGAAGACGATGTCCTACTCAAGGGCACGCTGACCGTGTTCGTCCGCCGGCGGGACGGGCGGCCGTGCCGCGGCCAGCGGGTGACGATCAGCGGGTGCGGGTTCGTCTGAGGCGGGACTTCCGCCGTCACGGACGCGGACGGCACGGCCTCGGTCGAGGCCCCGTTGGGAAAGGTCGAGGTGCGAGTCGGCGGTGTCCGCGAGGAGGCGTGGGTCGCCGTGGACCTGGAGACGGTCGTGGAGATCGTTCTGCGCTAGCGCGGCAACGGCCGCAGGAAGGAGGGTGCGATGATACGCGATAGCATACGGCGGTCGTTCGCGGCCTCCCGTAGCTCAGTGGTCAGAGCGCGGGCCTTATAAGCCCGTGGTCGCGGGTTCGACCCCCGCCGGGAGGACTGTCGATTCACCATTCAGGCCGATAAGCGGCCGCGCTGGGCCTCGTCAACTGCTGTAAACTATCCAGATGGCCGCTCACCAGTCGCCCGCACCAATTTCGTCGGCCGAAACCCGTCGGCGGCGGGCACGGGCGTTGCGGTTGGCCCGTGCGGTCGGGTTCGTCGGCCGCGTCGAGTATCGGCATGTGTACAGTCAGACGGGCGGGGCGCAGTACGGTCGCGGGGCCGAGGAGGGCGGCGACCTGCTCACCGTGTACGCCGAGGCGTTCGAGCGGGACGCCGACCCGGAGGACTTCTCCCTCCGCGCGATCATCGCCCACGAGCGGGGCCATCAACTGGTGGCCCGCCACCCGCGGCTCGCGGCTCAAGCGGCCGGGTCGTCGCTCGCGGCCGAAGAGGTTCTCGCTTCGATACTCGGGGCGTTGGTGCTCGGGCCGGGTTCGGATCGTGACGCGCTGATGGCGAAGGCGACGGCCGAAGTGTTGGTCGGCGGCACAAGTGCGGACGAGGCGGTGAGGCTTGTCACGAACCTGTGGGAATCGCTAGAGGGGCTGCTATGATCGGTCACAAGAAGCTGAGTGAAGTGCGGGCGGAACTGGAAGCGGCCCTTGGCGGCGGCCCGCCCGGCACGGGCGAGGTGGCGGAGTCGTTGCGGCGATTCTTGGCGGCCGGCACTGTCGAAGGCAACAAGGCATCGTCGAATCCGGCCGTTTCTCAAGACGCTGCGAAGCGTGATGTACCTGCCGCGATTCCTACCACAGATTTGGATCGGTAGCCCGCCAAGAGGGTCTCAGATGTCAAAGGCCGCGGCCGGGACTACCGGGTTCTTGCTCGGTGCGGTGGTCGGTTGGGGCTGCGTTCTTATCGTTTGCGAGATGATCTGGGCCTATCGCGAGCGGATATGGCCCCCGACGGGTGAAGACCTCGAATACTTCGGCGTAATGATCCACCTGTTTCTTGCGAAATGCGTCGGCGGTCTCATGGCGGCTGTAGCGGGCGGGGCACTCGGCTGCTGGCTCGCGGTGCGAGAGTCGGGTGACCACCCGCCCGGCTAGCCCACCCGCGGCCGCGGCGGGGGGAGGCGGCCGCTGCCGTTCGGCGGGCCGTGCGGCGCGTCGAAGTGGACGCTCAGCCGGCCGGAGTCGTAGGCCGTCGGGCCGGCCCACATCGCCGCCTCCACGTAGCTCTTGAAGTGCGTGCCGATCAGCCGCTGCCACCCGCTGCCCAGGCTCGTCGCCGCCTGACTCGCGCTGATGCAGATGCCGGCGTCGGACACCTTCATCAACGTCTCGACGCCGCGCTCTTCCAGGTCGAACGTCACGAACGACCGGCCGGGGCCGGTCCAGTCCGGGTACATCTCGCACGCCCACGTCATCCGGTAGCCGGGCGACCAGACGACGACCGTGCCCCACAGGACGCCGCCGCCGCCGTGCCACGCCTCGTACACGCGGCCGCCGAGCTGCCCCTCGATCACGAACCCGGCCGGGTTCTCCGCCGAGAAGAAGTCCTTCGGCCACCAGTTCGACGTTTCCTCGACGAGCGCCGCCCACACCCGCTCCCGCGGGGCGCGGATCGACACCTCGAACCCCACCTGGTAGCTCTGCGCCGGTTTCATCATGCGGGGGTTCAACATGGGAGGCGATCTCGGCGTTATTCAAAGTAGTAGGCACACTCCGTGTGCCGTCTCCTTCACGCCGCGGAGACCGGCACGGAGTCGTTGCGACCGACAGCAGACGGCACACGGAGTGTGCCTACTACTATTTCCGCGCGGTACACTACACCTTAGCCTACTAATGCGAGCGGGGGAAACATGTCGATCCGACCAATTCTCGCGATTTCACTCGTCGTACTGTTTTCGCAGCTCGCCCAGGGTCAAACCCGGCCGCCGCTCGACCCGGAACCGAACGCCCCGTACCGCTGGCAGGTCGGCCTCCGCTGCGCAGACCACCCTGTCCTGTCCGACGTTGTCCGCACGCAACTCGCCCGCGAACTCCGGGCCGCGCTCCAGGCGTCCATCGAGTCGGCCGGCGAGGTCGAAGTCATCGACTTCACGAAGAACCTCGACGGCAAGAACCCGCTCTGGAAGGCGTTCGCCGAGAAGGGGTGGGCCGCCCTCGACCCGGATTCGTCGCGGCCGGTCAGCGACGTCAAGTCGCACGTCCTGACCGTGGACTACCGCGACGGCGTGTTCCACCTCGCTGCCCGGCAGCTCGACGGGTTCACCGGCATCGCGTCCCCGGTCCTGCGGAAGCAGACGACCCGCACCACGGACATGCTCGGCCGCGTCGCGTCCTTGCTCGTCGAGCCGGACTTCGGCCCCGTCGGCACGGCGTTCCCCGTCGTCGGCGAGGAGAACTACATGAAGGTCACGTTCCGCGGCACGGCCCTCGCGCCGGCGGACAAGTGGGTCAAGAAGGGGGACGTGCTCATGGCCTCCGCGGTCCGGGACGTGACGAAGCCGGCCGACCCGAAGAACCCCCTACCCCGCGACTTCCGCGGCCAGATTCCGACGATCCGCACGGCCGTGCCGTTCGTGTACACGCTCTTGAAGGTGACCGAGAAGGTGGACGACACCGGGTCGTGCAAGTGCGTGATCCTCACCCGGTTCAAGGACCCGTTCGGCCGGGACGCGCTCAACCGCGACGCCCGCCGCCGGACCGGGGTGCGGGTGATGAAGCTCGCCACCGTCGAGACGAAGGTTCGCCTGCGGCTCGTCAGGCCGGACGGCACGCCGCACGTGAAGGGGTCGCTGATCCAGGTCGCGGGCACGGACATGGACTTCGACGCGCAGCCCGGCCCGGACGACGTGTTGAAGTACGAGAACGGCACGTACCGGTCCGGCCGCGTGTTCAACAACGTGGCGTGCATCCAGGTCGGCGTCGAGGGCGGCAACCCGCAACTGTTCCCGATCCCGGTGCTGGGCGACGACCCGGTCGTGCTGCGGTTCGACGTGAAGCCGGAGGACGAGGAGCGGGCCGTGTTCGCCCGCGAGTGCAACGACTACCGCGTCCGCGTGGCCGACCTGTTCGTGTCGCAGCGGGCGCTGTTCGAGAAGGTGAACAAGCTGCTCGACCTGAGCAAGAACCGCGACGCGCTGGCGGCGGCCGAGAGCGGCCAGACGCAGCTCGCGGCCGCGCAGAAGGCGCTGACGGACGAGCTGAAGCAGCTCCGGGAGAAGCCCCGCGCCGCCGAGGAGGGGATCAAGCGCATCCTCGATTCGAGCGAGAAGCAACTCGCGGCCGTGGACAAGGGGCAGAAGGACATGGCGAAGACGATGGGCCTGCTCCGCGACGCGGCGAACGCGTCGGCCGACTCCGGGAAGTTGGAGGTCGAGTTCCGGTCGAAGGAGTTGGCCGAGCGGATCAAGGAGTACGTGTCCCACGGCGACGTGCCGGAGGCGCTCGAAGCCTACGAGAAGCTCATCAACCTGATCCCCGGCGACCAGGCGGTCAAGGACGCGCGGGAGAAGCTGCTCGCCGAGTGGACGCCGAAGGACGAGGAGCACCGCAAGGCCCGCGACACGATGAAGAAGTGGCTGACGGTGAAGACGTTCGACGAGTACAAGGAGACGGTGTTCCTGCTAAAGCGGGCGAACGAGGTGCTCATCAAGAAGAACGACAAGCTCGGCCTGCGGAAGCTCTTGAACACGTTCGAGCCGGCGTACACGGCCATCGGGAAGATGCTCAACGACACGGACGGCACGACGGACGAGGGGGTGAAGGCGGTGAGGGAGTTGGAGAACCTGACGGAGATGGTGCGGATCATCGAGGACGACGCCCGCCAGGCGCTGAAGCGGCTGGTGGGGGAACCGAAGTAGTAGTAGGCACACTCCGTGTGCCGTCTGCTGTGGGTCGCAGCGACTCGAACGAACTCCCCGCGGCACATAGTAGTAGGCACACTCCGTGTGCCGTCTGCTGTGGGTCGCAGCGGCCCGGACGAACGCCCCGACCCGCCGAGGAGACGGCACACGGAGTGTGCCTACTACTCTGCCGGTCACAGCGGCCCGGACGAACTCGCCGATACGCGGAGGAGACGGCACACGGAGTGTGCCTACTACTATGGTGGGCCGCGGCGGCTCGGACGAACTCCCTGATCCGCCGAGGAGACGGCACACGGAGTGTGCCTACTACTCTGCCGGCGCGAACCGCGCCTGGAAGAACCGCAGGTACTTCGGCTCGTACACCATCCTCAATCCCCGAATCCTCGCCCGCTCGTCGTGGACGGCGGCCACGCTCTCGGCCACCACGTCCATGTGCGCCTGCGTGTACACCCGCCGCGGGATCGTCAGCCGCACCAGCTCCAGCTTCGGGTAGTAGTGGTCCCCGGTCTCCTTGTTCCGCCCCGCGGACACGATGCCGCGTTCCATCGCCCGGACGCCGCTGTCCGCGTACAGCTCCGCCGCCAGCGTCTGGGCCGGGAACTTGTCCTGCGGCAGGTGCGGGCAGAACTTCTTCGCGTCCAGGTAGATCGCGTGCCCGCCGACGGGCCGCACGATCGGGATGCCCCACTCGACGAGCTTGTGCCCGAGGTACTCGACCTGCCCGATGCGGGCGCGGATGTGGTCGTCCTGCACGCTCTCGACGATTCCGCGGGCCATCGCCTCCATGTCCCGCCCGGCCATCCCGCCGTAGGTCTGCAGCCCCTCGAACACGACCACCAGGTTCGTCGCGTCCTCGAAAATCTTGTCGTCGTTGACCGCCAGCCACCCGCCGATGTTCACCAGCGCGTCCTTCTTGCCGCTCATCGTGCAGCCGTCCGCGTGCGAGCAGAACTCCCGCAAAATCTCCGCCACCTTCTTGTTCTGGTACCCCGGCTCCCGTTGTTGAATGAAGTACGCGTTCTCGACGGCCCGCGTCGCGTCGAGGAACACCTTGATCCCGTGCTTGTCCGCGAGCTGCTTCACGGCCTTCACGTTCGCCATGCTCACCGGCTGCCCGCCGGCCATGTTCACCGTCGCGTGGACCGTGATGTACGGAATCTTCTCCGCCCCCACCTTGCGGATCAGGTCCTCGAACTTGTTCAGGTCCACGTTCCCCTTGAACGGCAACTCCTTCTCGGGGTCGTGGGCGTCGTCGATGATGACATCGACGAACGTGCCGCCGGCCAGCTCCTGGTGGATGCGGGTCGTCGTGAAGTACATGTTGCCGGGGATGAAGTCGCCGGGCTTAATCGTGACCTTGCTGAGAAGGTGTTCCGCCCCGCGGCCCTGGTGCGTGGGGACGACGTGCTTGAACCCGTAGTGCGTCCGCACCGCGGCTTCGAGGTTGTAGAAGTTCTTGCTCCCCGCGTACGCCTCGTCGCCGAGCATCATGCCGGCCCACTGCCAGTCGGACATGGCGCTCGTGCCGCTGTCCGTCAGCAGGTCGATGTAAACGTCGGCGCTCCGCAGCAGGAACGTGTTGTACCCGGCCTCACGGATGGCCGCCTCGCGCTGCTCCCGCGAGAGCATCGCAATCGGCTCGACCATCTTCACCTTCCACGGCTCGGCCCACGACCGGCGGGCGGGGCGTTGGGATGCGTCCATCTGGCGTCACTCCACGGGCGGAACCTCGGGCCGGACCGTTTCGCTATTCTAATCCCGGACTCGTCCCCGATTTCCCTTCCCTCGGAGACCGATCATGGCCGCCACCCGCCGCACGTTCCTCGCCGCCACCGCCGCCGGCCTCGCCGCCACCGCCCGCGCCGAAACCAAGAAGGTCCGCGTCGGCGTCATCGGCTGCGGCAGCGTGTCCGGCGTCTACCTGCCGCACCTGGCGACGTGCCCGCACGTCGAACTCGTCAGCGCCTGCGACATCATCCCCCAGCGCGCGAAGGCGCGGGCCGAGAAGTTCAACGTCCCGAACCAGTACCCGGACATCGAGAAGATGCTCGCCGGGGCCGCGTTCGACCTGCTCGTGAACCTGACCGACATGCAGGAGCACGAGCGGCTGAACAAGCTCGCCATCGCCGCCGGCAAGCACGTCTGGAGCGAGAAGCCGCTGGCGAACTCGCTCGCCGCCGGGCAGCAGTTGCTGGAACTCGCGAGGAAGCAGGGGACGAAGCTCTGGGGCGCGCCGGCGATGGTCGTCAGCCCGGCGTTCGCGTTCATGGCGAAGGCCGTCGGCGGCGGGAAGCTCGGCCGCGTCGCGGCGGCGCACGCCGACTACGGCCACACCGGGCCGGGGTGGTCGTCGTTCTTCTACGAGAAGGGCGGCGGCAGCTTGCCGGACCTCGCCGTGTACAACCTGACGACGCTCACCGGCGTCCTCGGCCCGGCGAAGTCCGTGACCGCGATGACGAGCGTCGTGACGCCGACCCGCAAGATCGACCGCAAGGGCGAAATCAAGGTGGAGGCCGAGGACAACGCGATGGTGCTGATGGACCACGGCAACGGCGTGATCTCGCACGTCCAGTCCGGGTTCAACTACTTCAACCCGCACGGCCACGAGGCGAAGGAGGAAACCCGGCACAGCATCACGATCGTCGGCACGACGGGGTTCCTCGGCCTCGTCGGGTACGACTGGGAGCCGCACGGCGTGGACCTGGCGACGGAGAAGGAGCCGAAGGCGAAGCGGTACGTCACGGAGAAGTCGGACTTCGTCTGGCAGATGGGGGCGTCGCTGGCGGCCGAGAGCCTGGCGACGGGGAAGGAGCTGCTCGTCACGCCGGAGCACGCGCTGCACGTTCTCGAAATCATCCAGGCGACCCGCGAGTCGCAGGACACGGGCCGCCGCGTGGGCCTCAGCTCGACGTTCAAGTGGCCGGTCGTGGCGTGACCGCCGCTACAGGCCGAGGGCGGCGAGCGACGGGGCCTTGAGCAGGTCGCCCCCGAGCTGCCGGAGGGCCGCGTCCGGCAGCGCCCGCAGCTTCGCGAGCGATTCTTCCGAGAGAGAGCCGAAGCGATCCGTGAGGAGCGCTTCGAGGAGTTCGATCTGCCCGGCGCGGCGGCCTCGCTCAAGCCCTTGCTCCACGCCCTGCTCCAGCGCCTTCTCGTAACGGGTCTTGTTCACGGCCGGTACTCCTTCGATACTGTTCGCTTCCAGTATACGCTCGAACTCCTGCGTTTGCGCCGGGTCGAGCGGCAGGTAGGCTTCCACGCAGTCGCCCAGTAGGAACCGCTGCTGCTCCGTCAGCGGGGCGGTACCGAGCCGCCGTAACGCCTCGGCCCCGTACTCCGCCGCACGCTCCCGCGGCAGCCGCATCAGCGCCGACAGCGCCACGCCGAGCCAGTTGTCGCCCCGCAGGTACGCCTCCGCGTCCAGCCCTGGCAGGCCGACGTACAGGTAGCGGAACGTCAGCACGTCGAACTCCCAGAACGCCTCGACCACCGTGTCCGCGCCGAGACCGTCCAGCCCGACCTTGAGGTAGATCACGATCGACAGCACCGGCAGCCCGTGCCGCTGCCGGAGGTGGACGTAGTACGCCGGCAGCCGCGGCTTGAGCACCGTCGTCTTGTCCGGCGACTCGATCTCGACGTGGACGAGCGCCAGCCACTCGCCGCCGACCGGGTCGAGCGTCCGCAGCCGGGCGACGAGGTCGAGCCGGTGGCGGTCGCCGGCCGGCGGGTCCGGCAGCAGCTCCGTGTCGAGCCACTCGACCGCCGACAGATCGAACCGCCGCGCCCAGTCGGCGAAGAACAAGGTCAAGAAGTCCGCGAAGAACTCGCGGACGATCGTCTTGAACCGCTGGTCGTGGTCGGTCATTTCTCCGTGTACACCACGAACCCGATCATCATCTCCTGCCACGTCTGGTTGCCCCACCGGACGGTCGCCGCCGGGTCCGGGTTCGTCGGGTTCTTCGCCGAGTTGTCGTACCACGCCGTACACTCGATCCGCGACCCGGCCGGGATGTCCCGCGGCTTCGCCAGCTCGTAGTTCGCCTGCCAGTTGAAGTCGTACTTCGGCACGTTCAGCAGCACCTCCCGCGTGCCGTCCGGCGCGACGAGTTCGTACTTGAACGCCTTGCCGCGGACGTGCATGTGCGGCGTCATGATGAACAGCCGCGAGTCCTTCGCGAACGTGAACTTCGACTTCACCTCGTGGTTGTCCGCCCCCGGCGGGATGCGGAACTTGCCGTTCATGATCGACCAGTTGTGAATCTCGTGCTTCGGCGGCCCCTTCGCGTAGCAGATGCCGACCATCGACGAATCCTTCCCGGCCTTGCCGTTCGGCGTGTAGTGGACCTCGAAGATCAGCTGCGACCCCTTCGCGATCTTGCGGGCGTGGTCCTTCGGCAGGATGACCGGCGCGTCGCCGGGGACGTAGGCCCCGAGCATGTGCCGGCCGAAGTCCGCGCCGGCCAGGTCGAACAGCGTGCCGCCGGGCGGGAGGATGAAGCAGATGATGTGGTGGACGACGGCCCGGTACTCCGGCCGGACCTCGACGGCCTCGATCCACTTGTCCTCGGCGAACGGCTCGCCGACTGGCACGTACTGGTACGGCACGCCGATGCCGAGGAACGAGTTCGCCGGGACCGGGAACGGTTTCTTCATCCGCAACACCTCGTCCGGCTCGCGGGGCAGCCGCCACCCGTCGAGGAACGTCCGCGGTTGCGGCAGGTCCTTCGCGCTGCCTTCCGGGCAGCCCTGGTCGATCCACGCGAGCAGCGTCGCCTTGTCGTCGGCGGACAGCCGGCGGTCGTTCTTGAAGTGGCCGCGCGGGGCGTCCGCGTGCCACGGCGGCATCACGTCGTCCGCCACGACCTCGCGGATCATCGCCGACCAGCCCTTCGCCGCCTTGTAGCTGTCGAGCGCGAACGGCGCGGCCTCCCCGGCCCGGTGGCACTCCTGGCACTTCGCCTGGATGATGCGGGACACTTCCTTCGTGTACGTGACGGGCGGCCCCGAGTTGGCAGCCGGCTTCGCGCGCGTCAGCTTGCACCCGCTGGCCGTCGTTTCGGGGACTTTCACGTCCGTGCCTTCCAGCACCGCGTCGATGGCGTTCGCCAGCTCGCGGGTCGTCGCCTTCGCCTTGTGGACGCCGAGCGAGAACTGGTCGTCGATCCGGCCGCGGTAGCGGACCGTCCGCGTCGCATCCAGAACGAACACGTCCGGGACCCGCTCGACGTGGAACTTGTCGGCGACCGTCGTGCCGTCGTCCTTCAGCACGGGGAACGTCAGGCCGAAGTCCTTCGCCTGCTTCGCGACATCCGCCGCCGTGTCCGACTCGTGGCTGTAGACGGCGACGAATTGAACGCCGTCCTCCTTGTACTTCTTCGCGAGGTCGTTCAGCTTCGGGACGTAGGCGAGGCTGACCGGGCACGCCGTGCCGGGGAACGCGACGACGACGGCCTTCGCCGCCCGCGTGTTCTCGACGAGCGCCCACGGCTTGTTCGTGGCGGCGTCGGTCAGGGTGAAGTCGGCGGCCTTCGTGCCGAGCGGCGGGTTGGCGGCGAGGAGCGGGGAGGCGATGAGGAGCAACAGCCAACAGGAGCGGATCACGGTGGGGAACCTCCGGTTCGGGGGGGCGACTGCCATTATCGGGGGCGAGGACGGGTCGCGCCAAGCCGCAGAGTCGCGAAGATGGGAAGAGTCGGCGCGGGATTCCCGACGGGTTGTTTCTGACTTCCGGCTCGCCTCAAATCCAGAGGAGTGGAGCGAAACTCACAATCACGACGCGAGTTACGAAGAGGCCGGAATCTCGACCGATTTGCTGTCTTTTCGAGGGCCGGCAATTTTTACATTGTTCGTCTTGACAGGGCGGGGCGGTTTAGCGAAGGTATGCGTGCCTCTTCTCTGTTCCGGCCCCGCCGCTGATGGTGCAACGCCATCGACGGCGGGGTTTTTCTTTTCACCCGCGGTACCGCGCCTCCGTCACCACGACGACGTTCTCGTCCTCGAACACCTCGTACTCGACGACGATGGGCGGCGCGAACAGGATGCGATCGTTGCCGATCCGCGATTCGCCGACGGCCAGCGGCGAGCGTTCGAGCAACCGGTCCACCTCGGCCATCGCGTGGGTCACGGCCGACGCCTGTTCCCGCTCCGTCGCGGCCATGTAGGCCCACGCCAGGGCCTCGACCGCCCGCCGCGGCCAGACGACGCGGTAGTTCATTTCTTGTCCGTCCCCGCGACGAGGGACTCGAACAGCTCGATCGCCTCGGCCGTCGGCAGCGCCTGCCCGGCGCGGAACTCGGCGACCGCCGCCGCCCGCCGGGCGGCGGCCTCCGGGCCGTCCGTCTCGGCCTTCGCGTCCCGGTACGCGTCGGCGACGGACCGCTCCGGCAGGACGGTAACCATCACCCGCGTCGGTTTCGTTACCGTGAGGGGTTCGAGCAGGCGTAGCGCGCCCGACGGTTCCAACACGGCCTCGACACTCTTCGTCATGACCGACCTCGCAGTTCGCGGAAGAACGCTGTACCCGAATTCTAACGCATCCGACAACCCGATTCGACAAATCCAACGTCGCGCATCGGTCAGACGCCCACGAGTTCGGCCGCCAACAGGGGAGTAATCGTGGGGCTACCGGGCGGCGAGGCCTTGAGCCGGCGGGACGAACGCCACGCCCACCCGCGTCGGCGGGACGTTCGCGGCCGTCGCGAACGGCAGTACGATCGCCGGTTGTGCCGCCACCCGCGGGAACCGTTCGCGCAGCCCCGCGGTCGCGTCGTCCCCCTCGCGGGCCGCGTTCCACAGGATCACCCCGCCCCGCGCGTTCAGGTCCGCGTCGCCGGTCCACGGGCAGTCGGCCAGGTCCAGGTAGTCCATCGTCCCGCGGCTGTACAGGACCGGACGGTGAACGGAGTAACAGCACACCAATCCGGCCCGCCACCCCTCGCCGGCGACGACCGGCGGCGCGCCGCCGTAGGCGGCCGCCCACCGCCGGTTGACCTCGGCCGTCAGCTCGCGGCCGGGGAACGTCGTCCGGCCGCCGACGCCGTACAGGTACGGGTTCGCGTACTGCCGCCCCACGACGAACGCGAGCATCACCGCCGCGACCGCCGCCCACCGCCGGAGCGCGGCGCGCACCGCCGCCGGCGTCGCCGGGCCGCGGAACGTCGCCAGCGCCCAGACGCCGAACGGCGTCCACAGCGGCGACCCCCACAGCTCCCGCAGTTGGCAGCCGGTCAGCACGGACAAGCCGATCAGCGCGGCGAACGGCCCGATCACGGTAAAGTGCAGGAACGACGGCGAAACCGGTTTGGCTTCGACCGGCGGGTTCGCTTCCCGCCGTCGGAGCAGCGGCCAAAGCACGAACGCCACCGGCGCGAGCATGGCCGCCTGCGTGCCGAGGAACTGCGCCGGCTGGCTCACGTGCGCGAGCGCCCCGCGGGCCTCGGCCGTCCGTCGCTCGGCGTACCGGATCGTGATGAAGTCGTTCTTCACCAGCCACAGGGCGTGCGGCAACACGATCACGGCCGCGACCGCCGCCGCGAGGTACGGCCCCGGCGTGCGGAAGATCGCGCGGTGCCTCCGGTCGAACAGCACGAACGCGAGCACGGCGAGTACCGCGAGGCCGATGGTGTACTTGCACAGCACGCCGAGGCCGGTGACGCCCCCGACGGCCAGCCACCACCGCGTGCGGCCGGTCGCCAGCGCGCGGTGGGAGCAGACGACGAGCCACGCCCAGGCGAGGTTGAGCAGGACGTTGTTGCCGTACTCGGCCGGGTTGTTCGTCAGATACTTCAGCCCGTCGAGGGACAGGGCGGCGACGAGCGCGAGCGGCGGCGACAGGTATTCGCGGCCGAGCCGGTACGCGGCGAGCATCGTCAGCGACGACGCGGCGTAGCCGAGCAGGTAGACGCCCCACACGTCGCCGGGCGACAGCCGGGCGGCGAGGTCGGCCAGCCACGCCGGCACCGGCGGGTGCTTCGGGTAGCCCCATTCCCACGTTCCGCCCCACGACAGCCACTCGGCCAGGTCGAGCGGCGGGTTGTGGTGCGAAGCGACGACGGCGACGGTCCACACGACGGCGCGGACGACGAGCCAGACGGCGAGGAACAGCTCGATCCGGGCAACGGCTGACAACGGGGCGGGCGCGAGCCGGGGAACGACGAAGGCGAGCATGGCTGCAGTTCGTATCGCGCCGGTGGCCTGCCGGTCAATGCGAACGCTCGACTTCCGAAGTCCGGCTTCGACTTCGGAAGTCGAACGGGGCCAGCGCCGACGGAGGGTGGGGACCGCTCCTGCACCACATCGACTTCCGAAGTCGAAGCCGGACTTCGGAAGTCGGGCCTCACGCCGCCCGCAGCTCCACGCTCAGCACCGGCGACTCTTGCAGCCGCACCTCCCGCGACCGCTGGCCGAGCGAGTTGTAGAACACCACCCGGTCCTCGCCCGCCGCCCACACGGCGCTCGTCTTCAGCTCCCGTGGCCCCTGGACGTGGAACACCACGCCCCACGGCTTCCCGCGGCGCTCGATCGGCGTCTGGAAGAACGGCGTCTGATTCAAGTCCAGGGCGTCTTGCTCGCAAAGCGTCTGGCGGACGTACCGACACAACTCCTCGTAAGTCGGCAGGGCAACGACCGGCTCCGACATGCTTCCCCCGTGGCAGGCGTGACTGGCCGCCGTGCGACGACCGCCCCGCGGCGAGTGGTGAACTCGTCGTGACGGGTCCGGCCCGGCGTCAGGTGAGTGGGTGTGCCCAATATGTGCCACACGCTGGGGGACGTGCGCGGTCTGCCGAGGCTGCGAAGGGAAAGCTTCTCAGGAAATCGCGTCGGCCTCTGCGGGTTCTACCAGCGGTGCACCTGCCGCAGCGCCTCGTACACGACGATGCCGACAGCCGTGGACAGGTTCAAGCTCCGCACGTGCGGCGTGAACATCGGGATGCTGATGAGGTGCGCCGCGTACTTCTCGCGGATCGCCGGTGGCAGGCCGGTCGTTTCTTTCCCGAACAAGAGACAATCGCCGTCACGGAACTCGACGGCGGTGTAGCTTCGCGGCGCGGGGTTATCGACGAGCCACAGTCGTTCGAGGCCGAGTTGCTCGAAGTCATCGAACGAGTCGTGCCGGTGGAGATCGACGTGCGGCCAGTAGTCGAGGCCGGCCCGCTTCAGCTGCTTGTCGTCGATGGTGAACCCGAGGCGGCCGACGAGGTGCAGCCGCGACCCGGTGGCGGCGCACAGCCGGGCGACGTTCCCGGTGTTCGGCGGAATCTCCGGCTCGAAGAGCGCGACGTGGAGCATTATCTTGTGGAACCCTGAGCGGAAGCGACGGGGTGCGGGACAGGCTCCCGCACCCCGTCGCTTCCGCTCAGGGTTCCACCTCCGGATGCGAACCTGCGGCCCCTGTCCCGATTGTTCTGTCGAAGCCGATTGTACGTGGCGGGGAAGCCCGGAAACGGCCCGCTCCGCCGCCGCCGCCGCTTCGCCTCAAGTCGCCGGGTGGGACAATCAGAGTATGAGTGAATCGCCTCCCCCGCCCCGCCTCCGGCTCGACGGCATCGCGTGGGCCTTGCTCGCCGTCGGATGCCTCGTCGCCGCCGCCGTCGCGACGTACCCGCCGCTGACCGGTCTCGACCCGCTGCTCGGCCCGGACACGGCCCTCGTCGTCGCGCCGTTCGCGGACGCCGTCGGGTTCGCCGCGTTCGTGTATCTCGCCGGTTGGTTCCTGCTGACGCTGCTCTACGTGCTGCGCCGCGGCTTCCTCCGGCTGACGGTCCGCGCCCTCGGCTGGGCCGTGTTGACCGCGACGGCCGCGACCGTCGCCGACTACCAGATGGCGAAGCTGCCGCACCCGGCGTCCGCCTACGGCGCGGGCGGGTCCGTCGGCGCGTACTTGCGGTTCCTGACCGACGACCACGTCCCGGCGAACCTCGTTTCCACTGTCATCGGGCTGTCAGTCCTCGTCGGCGTGCTGCTCGTCGCGGACCACCTCGTGCGGGCCGTGCTGCGGTACCTCTGGAAGACGCTCCGCGGCCTGGTCGCCGGCTTGCGGTTCGGCAACCGACTGGTGGAAGTGGGCAGTAACAAGGTCGTCCAGGGCGTGACGAAACTCGCGACCCGCGACCCCGCGCCGCCGACCGCCCCGCCGACAACGCCCGTCCGGCCGGTCGTCGCCGACATCGGCCCCGTGCCGATCATCAGCCACACGGAGGTCGTCGATCTCGCCGCCCCGCCCGCGGCGGAACAGGAAACGCTCATCGACTTCCAACTGCCGTCGCTCGCGCTCCTCAACGACGCCGACCCGTTCCCGGTCGAGGACCACGAGTCGTTCCTTCGCGAGCGAGCGACCCTCCTCGAGAAGACGTTCGCGGACTTCGCCATCAACGTGAAGGTCGTCGGCATCCACACCGGCCCGGTCATCACGCAATACGAGATCGCGCTGGAAACCGGCCTGCGGCTGAACAAAGTCACGACGCTCGCCGACGACGTGGCGCTGAAGCTGAAGGTCCCCAGCGTCCGCATCGTCGCCCCGCTGCCGGGCCGCGACACCGTCGGCATCGAGGTTCCGAACGAGCACCGGCAGACGGTCCGCCTCAAGGAACTGATCCTCGCGACGCAGGCGAAGGCCGCGAAGATGAAGCTGCCGGTCTTCCTCGGCAAGGACGTGGAGGGCCGGCCGCTCTGCTACGACCTCGCGGACATGCCGCACCTGCTCATCGCCGGCCGCACCGGGACCGGGAAGTCGGTCTGCCTCAACACGGTCCTGCAGAGCTTCCTGTTCACCCGCCGGCCGGACGAGTGCCGGCTCATCCTGATCGACCCGAAGCAGGTGGAATTCAGCGGGTACGCCAACATCCCGCACCTGATGCACCCGGTCGTCACGAAGAACGAGAAGGCGGAAGCAATTCTCGCGTGGGCCGTGGACAAGATGGAGGAACGGTACGAGCTGCTCCGCCGCGCCCGCGTGCGGAACATCGCCAGCTACAACGAGCTGGCGTGGGACGAAATCCTCCGCCGCGTCGATCCGCAGGACGAGAACGAGCGGCAGAAGCTGCCGGCGAAGATGCCCTACGTGGTGATCGTGATCGACGAGGTCGGCGACCTGTTGATGGCGATGAAGAAGGAGGTCGAGTCGCACATCATCCGCCTCGCGCAGAAGTCGCGGGCGGCCGGCATCCACCTGATCCTGGCGACGCAGCGGCCGACGGTGGACGTGGTGACCGGCCTCATCAAGTCGAACCTGCCGGCCCGCATCTGCTTCCAGGTGGCGAGCCGATCGGACAGCGGCGTCGTCCTCGACGAGAAGGGGGCGGAGAAGCTCCTCGGCCGCGGCGACATGCTGTTCCTGCAGCCCGGCACGAGCACGCTCGTCCGCGGGCAGGGGGCGTATGTGGACGACCAGGAAATCGAGCGGGTGACGGCCGCGATCGAACTGGACACGCCGAACTACGACACGGAGCTGCTGAACGTGAAGGCGAAGACCGGCGACGGCCTCACCGCGGACGGCGACCTGGCGGAGCAGCTCCGCGCCCGCGACGAGATGTACGAACAGGCCATCGAGATCGTCGTCCGCGAGCAGCGGGGCAGCACGTCGCTGTTGCAGCGGGCGTTGGGCATCGGCTACGGCCGCGCGAGTCGGCTGATCGACTTCATGGCCGAGGACGGCATCGTCGGCAGCTACAACGGCAGCAACGCCCGCGACGTGCTGGTAACGCCGGAGGAGTGGGAGTCGCGGAAGGCCGGGGTGGGCTAGCCGCGGACGATCACGTCGCCGGCGCGGGTGTGACGGTCGCGCCGAGCCGGGCGGCGACGGCCAGCGACGCCTCGTACTTCGCCTCGGCCGCGCGGCGGGCCTCGTCGATCACCTCGACGACGAACCGCTGGCCGGCCGGCGGGAGGTCGTCCCACACGGCCGCCCACCGCGACCGCAGCCAGCCCGCGGCCGCCGCCCGTTGCCAGTCGATCAGCGAGTGCGCCCACCGCGCCGCCAGCTGCGGGCCGGCCGTCGTCAGCACCTGATCGGCCAATGCCGGCGGCGGGGTCGGGCCGGTGGCGTCGAGCGCGGGCCAGAGCCGCGGGTTCTTGAGTGACTCCCGGAACTCTTGCAGCACGGCGGTCCCGCCGTCGGCAAACCCGCCTGTGGAGAGCGATTGCCAGGCCGCCGCGAACCGCTCGACCGCCTGTTGAATCCGGCCGGCCAGCTCGACGACCTCCACCTTTCCCGCCGGAATGAGATCAATCGTCTCCACGTCCGGTCCCCACTGGCGGCGGCCCGTTAACTCCACGACTTCCAACTTCACCGGGCCGTTCGTCAGGCGCGGGGGAGGGTTTCGCGGTTTCATGATTGCATCACCTCGAAGTACTCGCGGGCCAGCGGTTCGCCGTCGGCGTCGTCCACGGCCCGGAGCAGAACTTCGTACCGGCCCACGCCCCACAGCGGCACGTTCCGCACGGCAAACACGAAGTCCCGTACCCCGTCGCCCGCGCGGAACGTGATGGTGTACGGCCCGTACGTCTCCGTCAACCGTTCGCCGTCCGGGGCATCCGCCCAGCCGAATTCCAACTCGAAGTCGTGCGCCCCTTCTCCACCGAAGAACCGTGTAAACAGGCGGAGTACCTTGGCCGGCTTCGGGTCGGCGGGCGATAGGCCGAACCGAGCGGGGACGAGGTATTGGTAGGTCACCCCGCGCAACGTGTACGGGTTGAACGGCCGGGCCGGCGGGCGAACCTTTGCCGCGCGACAGAGCAAAAAGTGTTGAACCGTGGGCCGGTCGTTCATGGCACGTCCCATTCTACCAGACCGCCGCCTACGGCTTCGGCACCATCGCCGTGAACGGCGGGACGAACGCCTGCACGGCCGTCATCGCGCCGACCACGCACGCCAAGAAGACGCTGTGCCAGACCACCGCCTTGAAGATGTCCGCCTCCTTGCCGATCTGGTTCGTCCCGGCCGTCGCCACGCAGATGCTCTGCGCGTCGATCATCTTCCCCATCACCCCGCCCGTGCTGTTCGCCGTGCAGATCAGCACCTCCGCCTGCTCCCGCGTCAGCTCCGGCAGCACGCCCGTGTCGTGGACCTGCCCGGCCGTGATCTTCTGCAGGCTGCCGAACAGCGCGTTGCTCCCCGCGTCCGTCCCGGTCAGGAACACGCCGAGCCAGCCCAACAGCGCCGCGAAGAACGGGTACAGCACGCCCGTCTCGGCGAACGCCACGCCGAGCGTCGCGTCCATCCCCGCGTACTTCGTCACGTAGCTCAGCCCCAACATGCACGCGATCGTCGGGATCGGGATCTTCATCTGCACGAACGTCTTCACGAACACCCGCAGCAGCACCGCCGGCGACGTGCGGAGGAACAGCGCCGAGATGAACACCGCCGCGATGCACGGCGTCCCGGCCGCCGTCAGCCACTTGACCTCGAAGATCGCCTTCTCCAGTCGCTCCGCGCCGGTCGCGCCGGGCTTCTGCAGGCGGTCGGCGCGTTCCACTTCTAAATGCAGCGACGGAATCTCGACCACGTAGTACGACTTCGCGACGCCGAGGTCGATCGGCCCGGCCTTCTCGACCTGCCGGGCGATGCCGATGACGCCCAGGCACAGTGCCATGATGACGAACGGCGACCACGCCTTCGCGACGAGGCCCGGCGTCAGCGGTCGGGTGTCGGCGTGCGTGTCCAGGACTTGCTTCACCTGCTCGACCGCCTCCGCCGCGTGCGGGTCGGTCGGCGAGGCGGCGGTCGGCGCGGTCGGCTTGCCGGTCATCGGGTCGATGTCCGCCGGGAACCGCCACTCGTTCTTCGGCTTCCACACGAACCGCAGGAACAGGGCGAGCGTCACCATCGAGAAGATCGACCCGCCCACGTCCGTCAGCGGCCACAGGGCGATGCCCGGAATCCAGTTGTGCATCGTCGCGAAGAAGTACTGGAAGACGCCGAACGACCCGCCGCCCACGAGGAGCGCCGGCCACACCTCGAACGTCTGCTTCCAGGTGCAGATCACCTTCACCATGTAGAACGGCACGAGGCACGACAGGAACGGGAGCTGGTGGCCGCACATGGTGCTGATCGCGTCGCCGGGGATGCCGGTCACGCCGGAGAGGACGAACACGGGCGTGCCGAGGCCGCCGTAGCAGACCGGCGACGTGTTCGCGATGAGGCAGATCACCGCCGCCCGCAGCGGCGGCATCCCGAGGCCGGCGAGCATCGCCCCGCAGATGGCGACCGGCGAGCCGGACCCGGCGGCCCCTTCCATGAGCGCGCCGAAGCAGAACCCGATCAGCACGGCCTGTACCCGCGCGTCCCCGCTGAGGCCGCCGATGGAGCGGCGGATGATCGCGAACATGCCGGTCTCGACGGTCAGGTTGTAGATGAGCATCGCGCCGAACACGGTCCACCCGATGGGCAGGAGGCCGAAGGCCGCGCCGTTGACGAACGACAGCACGGCCTTGTCCGCGGGCATCTTGAACACGGCCACGGCGAGGAGGATCGCGACGACCGACCCGGCCGCGCCGGCCCAACTCGCGACCCACCGGCGGCCGACGAGCAGGTAGAAGAGGACCAGCACCGGCAGCGCGGCGACGAGCGTGGACGCGAACCGGTTGTTGAGCGGATCGAGGTTTTGAATGTAGGTATCGGCGAGGAGCATGGGAGGTGCGAACCCGGAGGGAGGTAGTTCCGACGATGCTATCAATCGCTGCCTTCGACGCAAGCCGGAAGATCGAAACCGGGGGAACCTTGCGGGTGCGGCGGTCGGGGTGAAATGCGTGAAGTGGCCGCGCCGCGGTAGCCGAGTCAATGGGGGGAAACACTACCGGCAGCGGGCTTCACGCGGACTCGGCCAACGGGACGGTCGGTCCGCCTTCGCCCAACCGTTTTTCGCGGAGTATTGCTCATGATCCGCACGTACAAGGTGCTCCTCATCGTCGGCCTGACCGTGTTCGGCGTCTGGGGGTGCGGCAAGTCCGGCACGCCGACGGCCGACGGCGGCTCCCCGGCGGCGAAGGTCGCGAAGCTGGAGGAAGACTTGAAGGCGGCGACCGCCGCCCGCGACACGTTCCGCCAGAAGCTCGCCGCGGCCGAGGATCAGATGCGAACCGAAATCGCCCGCGGCCAGGCGCTCCAGAAGGAGCGCGACGACCTCTCCGCGAAGCTGAAGCAGAAGGGGACCGAGTACAAGGAGCTGCAAGGGCAGTACGAGGGCTTCCGCAAGAACCTGAAGGAGTTGCTCGGCAACGCGGAAGTGGCGATCACGCCGAAGGCCATCCCCGCGACGCCGGTGAGCCTCATCAAGTAAAGAATGGCCCGCAGATGACGCCGATAAGAGCGCAGATGAAAACCGGATAAGACCGAAGAACGATCTCGGTTTTGATCCTCTTCATCTGCGCCGAAGTCCGCGTCATCTGCGGGCCATTCTTCTTTCACCTCTCCCGTCGTGGCGGTATCATCAAGTCGCACGCCGCCCGTCCCTCTCTCACCCTGTCAGGAGTTGGCCATGACGCCACGCGACGCTCACGACTGCCCGGAATGCCACGGCCTGTTCGCCGCCACCGACCGCCGACGGTTCCTCGGCCGCACGGCCGCCGCCCTCGCCGCGCTCGGCGGCGTCGGCACCGCGACCCGCGCCGAGGCGAAGGCCAAGCCGGCCGAGGACCTGGTGCGGGAACTGTTCTCCACGCTGACGGCCGCGCAGAAGAAGGTCGTCGTGCTGCCGTGGGACCACACCGTCACGAAGGGCCTGCCGACGCGGCTCGGCATGTACAACGCCCCGATCCTGAACCAGAAGATGTCCGCCCACTACACGAAGCCGCAGATGGACCTGTTGGACAAAATCTTCCGCGGCATCTGCGCCGAAGGCGACGGGTACAAGCGGCTGAGCCGCGGCGGGAACTTCGACGCGAGCGGGGCGTTCACGAACATCGGCGCGCACGTCTTCGGCGACCCGACGGACAAGCAGAAGTTCTCCCTGGTGTTCAGCGGCCACCACCTGACGGTGCGGTGCGACGGCAACTCGGAGCCGAACGCGGCGTTCGGCGGCCCGATGTACTACGGCCACACGCCGGACGGCCTGAGCGACGAGAACGTCTTCTTCTACCAGACGCAGGCGGTGCGGAAGGTGTACGACGCGCTCAACGAGAAGCAGCGGAAGGCGGCGAGCATCGAGGGGACGCCGGGCGAGCTGGCGAAGTCGGTCGAGTTCCGCAAGAAGCACCCCGGCCTGCACGTCTCGGAGTTGTCGAAGGACCAGCGGAAGCTGGTCGAGGACACGATGCGGGAGCTGCTGTCGCCGTTCCGCAAGGAGGACGCGGACGAGGTGATGGACATCCTGAAGGCGGTCGGCGGGCTGGAGAAGGTCCACCTGGCGTTCTACTTCGAGGAGTACGGCGACGCGATCAACTGGCACTTCTGGCGGCTGGAGGGTCCGGGGTTCGTGTGGAACTTCCGGGTGCTGCCGCACGTTCACACCTACGTGAACATCGCGAAGCTGGCGTGACGGCAGGAGACTAATTGCAAGGTTGTGAAGGCGCTGAGAGAATTCGATTCGATCTCCGCGCCTTCGCGATTTTTATGGGGCCCGTCTTCGGAAGCGACTCTGAGCGAAGGACGTCCTCGAGCACCCACGCCGGCGGCCCGTGGGACACTTCGGGGTGCAAGTGATCGTCACGCGAGTGCCCGCTTAAACAGCCCGCTGTTGGAGCGCCTCATGCCAACGACCTACCATTCCGCGAGCAAAGGTACGATTCAACGCGTCGTCGATTGCGAGTGGTGTGGGTGCCAATTCGAATACACCCTGATGCGTCAAGGCATCGTGCCGGCCCCTTCGTGGTCGGAGGAAGACGATACGGATGCGGCCGTCGAGGCTCGCCAGCAAGCACACCTTGATTGGACGTACGGTAACGAGCACGACCCCGTGCCGTGTCCCGAGTGTAAGCGGTATCAAACGGCCATGCGGCCCGCCGTCCAACGGTACTACTACGGGCGACAGAAGATATTAGGTTTAGGTCCGACCGAGTCGTTGCTCTTCCTGGCCGGGGTCATGCCGGCCCTCGGTCTTCTATTCATGGGGGGCGGTCCGCAGGCCGCATACCCGCTCTGGCCGATCGGGGTCGCGGCCGCACTGCTACTCGTCGCGGCCCTCGCGTATGTCGTCCAATCGGCTCTGGCCGGGCGGTACGACCCGGAACGCGACCCCCGCGGGCCGGCCGACCGCGGGGTCGTGGTTCGGTCGGGCCGGGCCGGGCCGGGCGGTTAGCGGTTCGCGGCCGTTTTCGGCTTTCGACCGCCCGTCTTGCTCGACCCGGCGGATTTCCCACGCCTTGACCTCGTCGTCCTGACTGGCCGTCACGATCCGCGTGCCGTCCGGGCTGAACGAGACGGAAAGCACGTCGTCCTTGTGTCCCTTGAGCGTGAGGGTTTCAAAACCGGTCTTGGCGTCCCAGATTTTAACGGTTCGGTCCCAACTCCCGGTCACGACCCGCGTGGCATCCGGGCTGAAGGCGGCGCAACTCACCCCCTCCGTATGGCCTCGAAGGGTGAGTAGTTCCGCTCCCGTCTGTGCGTCCCACACTTTCGCGGTCTTGTCCTGGCTCGTCGTGATGATTCGGGACCCGTCCGCGCTGAACGTGGCGGAGACGATGCCGTCGGCGTGCCCCTTTAAAATTCGGGTGGCCGCCCCGGTTCCCGTATCTCGCACCGTGGCCGTGTTGTCGGTGTCATCGGTCGTGACGACGCGGGAACCGTCCGGGCTGCGTGTCCGAATTTCGTCGGGCGACTCCTCCTTGGGACGGGGGTGGGCGTGGGCTTCCCCCATGGCGTCGAAGACTCGGGCCGTGTGATCCTCGCTGGCCGTCACGACGAGCCTTCCGTCCTGGCTGAACGCGACCGAATTCACCGCCGCCTCGTGCCCGGTGACCGTTAGGAGCAGTTTCCCACTGGCGGCGTCCCAGTTCCGTACCGCCCGGTCGTCGCTGGTCGTTACGATCCGACTGCCGTCCGAGCTGAACGCGGCGGCCGTCACGGAAAGGTTGTGCCCTCTGAGCGTGAGCGTATTCGCCCCGGTTGCCGCGTTCCAGACCTTCGCCGTCTCGTCCTTACCGGCCGTCACGATGCGGTCGCCGTCCGGGCTAAACGCCGCGGAGTACACGGCCCCGTCGTGTCCCTTGAGCGCGAGCACTTCCGCCCCGGTTTTCGCGTCCCAGACCTTCGCCGTGGCGTCGAAACTCGCGGTCACGATGCGGGCACCGTCCGGGCTGAAGGCGGCCGACTTGACATGAAAGCTGTGCCCCTTCAGGGCGAAGATTTCCCGGCCCTCCTTCGCGTCCCAGACTTTCGCGGTGTCGTCCCAACTCGCGGTCACGATGCGGGCACCGTCCGGGCTGAACGCCGCGGCCGTGACGCCGGCGGCGTGGCCGCCGAGCGTCTGAAGCACCGTGCCGGTTTTCGCGTCCCAGACCTTCGCCGTCTTATCGTCGCCGGCCGAAACGATCCGTTCCCCATCGGGACTGAAACGGGCGGATTGTACGATGTCGGCGTGCCCCTTGAAGGTGACGACCGGCCTCCCCGTTCTCGCGTCCCAAACCCGCGCCGTCTTATCCGCGCTCGCGGTGACGATGCGACGGCCGTCGGGCGCGAACGCCGCGGCGATGACGCCGGCGGTGTGCCCGCCGAGGGAGAGCAGGTGGGGGTGACACAGCCGATGAACGTAGTGCCAATCCCATCCGCGTAGCTTCGGCGGGCAGAGGTCGAGGAACATCCGCGCCCGCGGCAACTCGTTGCCCTGAAACGCGAGGTGGGCGAGGTTGACGTTCCGCGCGAACGCGAGGCGTTCCCGCTCGTCGGCGATGTCGTCCTTCACTTTTCGGGCGATCCCCTCCGCCACTTCCGCCCGCCGCCTCTCCCCTTCGGCCGCGTCGCGGGCTTCTTCGGCCTGCCCCTTCAATCCCTCCGCGATCCCCTTCTCGGCGACGGCCTCGCGCCACAAGGCCGTTGCCGTGGCCGCGAACGCCCCGAGGAGCACGACCGCGGCCGTCAGCACCCACGCCGCGGCGGCCGTCGGATTCCGTCGGCCCCAGAGCACCGCCCGCTCGATCCGCGTCGCCCGCCGGGCCGCGATCGGCTTCCCCTCGATCCATGCCTCCAGGTCCGCGGCCAGCCCGTTCGCCGTCGGGTATCGGCGGTCCGGCTCCTTCTCCAGGCACTTCAGGCAGACCGTCTCAAGGTCGTGTGGGATGCTCTTCGACACCGCCCGCAACGTCGGCGGGTTCGACTCCTGGATCGTGATGAGCAATTCAAGGTCCGTGTCCGCCACGAACGGCTTCCGGCCGGTCAGGCACTCGTACAGCATCACCCCCAAGGACCACACGTCGGCCGGCGGGCCGACGAACTTCATCGCCTTCGCCTGCTCCGGGGCCATGTACGCCGGCGTCCCGGCCGCGTCCTGGGTGCGGGTCAGGTCGCTCGCCGTCCGCTTCGCCAAGCCGAAGTCGGCCACCTTCGGCGTGCCGTCGGCGGCCAGCAGCACGTTGCCCGGCTTCAGGTCGCGGTGGACGATCCCCAGGTCGTGGGCCGCCCCGACGCCGGCCGCCACCCTCGCGATCAGCTCCGCCGCCACCCGCGGGGCGAACGCGGGGCCGGCCTTGATCCGGTCGGCCAGCGTGCCGCCGGTCAGGTACTCCATCGCGATGTACGGTGCGGAGAGAAGTTCGGGCCTGTCAGCGGAGCTTCCCACGGCCCGAACGCCATCGCACTCGCCGAAGTCGTGGACCTCCACGACGTTCGGGTGCTTGACCGCCGCGATGACCTGCCCCTCCGCCAGGAACCGGGCCTTGTTCAGCGGGTCGGTGCTCAGCATGAGCTTGAGCGCGACCTTGCGGTCGAGTTTCGTCTGCCGGGCCTCGTAAACGACGCCCATGCCGCCGCGGCCGATCTCGCGGAGCACGTCGTAGCCGGGAATGGTCGGCAGGCCGAGCAGCGAAGAGGCGGACGGGACGGCCGTTTGTACCTGCGTGCGGTCGGTCGGCGTGGGGTCGGTCATGGGCGCGGCCTCGGCGGGATGCGCCGATGGTAACCGATGCGCGGGCCGGAAGGAAGCGACCGGGCGGATTCTGACGGCTTTGTTCCCTCCCCCCTTGGGGGGGAGGGAATAAGACCAAAACCGTCGGCCGCGCCA
>JAESGS010000396.1_pt1 | contig 36462 bp, 21 predicted proteins | sample 9269761 | NCBI WGS metagenome assembly JAESGS01 (sample SAMN15741799, study PRJNA653493) | algae metagenome | isolation source: Cyanosarcina radialis HA8281-LM2 and co-occurring heterotrophs from damp... | place: USA: Makauwahi cave, Hawaii | collected 2011-01-06 | reverse complement strand
CGGAATCGCCCGGCCCCATATAGCCGCCGGCTTGCCGGCGGGGTTTGCGGCTCCCAAAAACCCCGCCGGCAAGCCGGCGGCTATATAAGGCGGAAATCACTTCACCCGGACCTTCACCTCGACCGGGTTGCCGACCGACGGTATCAACTTAATCGAATACTCGCCAGACTTATTTCCGGCCGTGACCTCGTACTCCACGTCGTTCTTGTCGTCGCCGACCGTCACCTCGGCCGGCAGCTTCAGCTCGCCGCCCTTCGGCCCCTCGAACTTCACCGCGTAGGCGTTGCCGTCGAACGCCAGCCAGTTCAGCGGGTTCTTGACGAGCTTCTTCTCGCCCGGAGCCAGCTCGACCGTGGGGATCGTCGCGATGACCGGCATCCGCAGCCGCTCTAGGGCGTTGCGTTGCAGGTTCTCCAGCACCTTGCCGCGGAGCTGCTCCTCGGTCACGAGCTGTTGCAGCCGGGCGAGGCTCTTGCTGAGGCTGTTCGACTCGCCGAGCTTCTCGCGGAGGGCCTGGACGAGCGAAATCAGCGTTTGCAGGTCGGCCTGGTCCTTGCCGATGAGCGACTCCTCCGGCCGCCGGCCTTCGAGCAGGGCCGTCAGGAAGTTCTTGTGCGTTTCCTCGGCCGTGGCGAACCCGGACTCCAAAATCAGGGCCAGGTCGCGGAGGATTTCGTTCTCGATCCGCTCCCGCGTCTTCTTGATGCCGTTGAACAGGGCCTCGTTGCCGAGCCGCTTGTACTCGGTCTGAATCTGCGCCGTCAGCTCGCGGGCCTTGCTCACGTCCTGCGCCAGGTCCTGCGCCCGGACCCCGGCCGAGATCAGGATGTCCGGCGGCGGGGCGAGGTCGCGGAGCCGCCCGGCCGTCTGGCTGAGCTTGCCCTGCGCCTCCCGCAGCTTCTTCAGCACGTCGTCCAGCCGGGCGATCTGGATTTCCTCGTCCTTCGCGATCTCGACGAGCAGTTCCGCTTCCGAGATTACGGTCAGGCGGACGGACTCGACGTTCTGCCCGGTCTTCGGCCCGGTCTCGAAGTTCGTGTCCGTGGCCAACACGTTCATCTCGATCCGGTAGCGGGGCTGAATCTTCGCCGGGTCGGTTTCCGCCAGGCCGGGGATCGCCGCGGCCAGGTCGAAGGCGTCCGCGTACTGGTCGCGGATGCGGACTTCCTTCACCGTCTGCGGCTCGTCCGGCGGCTGCGGCACGTCGAGCTTCTTCTTCAGCACGTCCATCGTCTCCGGCCGCCGCTTCGCGAATTCCTCGGTGAACCGGGCGACCGGGAGCTCCCCGGCGACGACCTTGCCCAGGTTCTTGTCGGACGAGTCCTGCACGATCTGCGCCGCGACGGCCGTGCGAATCGGCGACCCGACGGTAGAGGCCAGCGGCGCGCCGGCGAACAGCCCGGCGAGCAGCGGCAGCTTCGCCTCGACGGTGACGGCCGCGTCCACCTGCTGGTACGTGTACGCGAACACGACCTTGCTGAGGCCGGCGTCGTCCTTCACCTTGCTCTCGACGAGGAACGGCACGCGGGCGACCGGCGTGACGAGGTACGCATTCCCCTGCTTCCGCAGCACGTCCACGGCCAGCTCGACCTGCGGAACCTGGTCCTCGGAGACTTGTAGAAGAATCGACCGCGTGGAGGTCACGTCGTCGTCATCGACGAGCGTGAGGTCGAACTCCATGTTCGCGGTCGGCCGGTCGGCCCCGCGGAACGCGAGGCTGAACTGCGTGCGGTCCGCGCCCTCCGGCGGCACGACCAGTGCCACCGTGTCGCCCGGCTTCTGCCCCGGCAGTCGGCCGATCTTCGGCGTCACGAGCGCGTGCTTGAGCGGCTTGTCGGCGTACCCCTTCAGCACCAACTCCGTACCCTGAATGATCGAAAAGACGGACTTGTCGCCGGTCAGCGACAGGTCCTTCTCGCCGAGGACTTGGCGGAGACCCTTGAGGTCGGCGAAGTCCTGCCGCGGGGCGTTCGTGCCGAGCGTGTCGCGGACCGGCGGCGGGTGGTAGAGGTACGCCGGCTGGTACTCGGTGCGGGTCAGCTTCGAGAACATCGGCGGCGGCACGAGCGTGATGGCCCGCGCCGTCGTCGTGAAGTCGGCCCCCTTCACCGTGAACCGGATCGACTCCTTCAGGCCGGAGACCTCGCCAGAAAAGACGTTCCCGGCCTCGCGGGTGAGGTTGATCTTCCCGCGGGTCTTCGTGCCGCCGTAGGACAGCGTCATCGCGTCCGGGATGTCGAGCTTGCGGACGGTGCGGGACATCCGCGAGTCGGCGGCGAGGCTTTCGAGCTTCGCCAACACGTCCGGCACGCCGACGGCGTCGGCGGCCTCCGCCTCCACGCGGTCGAGGTCCCACGTCCGGGCGTCGGCCGGGAGCCGCTTGCCCTCGCCGGCTATGATGGCGCTGTTCGCGTAGCTCGCGAGGCCGGGCAGCTTGTCGGACAGGTCGGCCCACACCAGCGGCCGCCACCCGTGCGGGCGGGACCGGTCGGCGATCACCCACCGGTACGCGCGGGACTTCACCTTCGGCGACGCCGCGTCCTTGCCGATGCGGAGTTCGTCGCCGGGGAAATCGAGCAGCTCGACGTGGGCCTTCCGCGGCCAGGGGGTGTTGCGGAACAGCACGTTCCGCTCGCCCCAGACGGCGGCCACGTCGCCGAACTCGCGGGCGAACTTGCTCGCCGACCCGCCGCCGACCCCGGCGTAGGCGGCGTAGGCCGCGACCAGGGAGCCGATGGCGACGCCGCCGAGGACGAACCCCTTCCGCCAGACGCGGTCCCAGTTGAACACGGCCGCGACCGGAACCTGTGCGACCCGCTCGCGGGCCTCGGCGATGGTCTGCCGGATCATGTCCGCCGAGAAGCCGTAGGCGCGTTGCTTCTCCACGTCCGCGAGTTCCACGGCCGTGATGAGCCGGTCGCCGAGCAGGGCGGGGAAGCGCTTTTCGAGGACGAGGGCCATCTCGCGGTCTTCTTCCGTCGTCCGCAGCCAGAAGACGTACCGGACGAGGAGGATGACGAGGAACACCGGGGCGAGCACGGCCGCGATCAGAACGTGGAACAGCGCCGGCAGTTCCAACAAGTGGCGGCGGACCCACGGCTGCGGCACGAGCGAGACGAGCCGCTTGACGCTGTCCCGGCGGACGACGAGCAGCCCGACGAGGCCGAGGACGAGGCCGAGCTGCGCGAGCAGGCGGAACCCCCGCGGGGCGTCGAGCGCCCAGTCGAACCCGGTGAGCTTGAACAGGCCGAAGTCGAGGGCGAGGCCGAGCCAGAACCAGAGGACGACGACGACGGCGGCGGTGACGGCCGCGTCCGCGAGCATGTACTGGCGGATCGTGCCGCGGACCTGGTCCAGCGGGCTGGCGATCGTCGCGTCGAGCCGGGGCGGGGCGTCCGGGGTGTCAACAACAGGCATGGGTTCGTCCAAAGTAGTAGGCACACTCCGTGTGCCGTCGCGGAATCGAGTCTTCGAGATCCCGCGAGAGCGTTTGCGGGCGGAAGGCGTTCGCGGGGTCTCGAAGACTCGCCCCCGCGACGGCACACGGAGTGTGCCTACTACTATGCCAGCCGCACGATCTTCCGCACGGTCCACTCGACCGCCAGCAGGCCGATCGCGGCCAGCAGCAGGTAGCTCACCTCCGCCGGCTGGGACGACAGCCAGCCCGGCAGCGGCACGCCCTTGTCCCACAGGTCCTCGACCGCCCCGCGGTTGCGGAACTCCTTGCGGTCCGCCTTCAGGCACGCCGGGATCAACTCCAGCTTGTCCCGCTCCGCGAGCTTGAACGCCAACTTCACCTTCGCCGTGTCGGTCGCGCTGCCCTTCAGCCGGTCCAGCACGCCGGGTTCGGTGATCTTCGGCTCCACGTCCGCGAGCGTACTCGCGGCGGTTACGAGGGCGTTGAAGTCCGGGCGGGCGTTGTCCAGTTCCGGGTCGGACCGGCGGACCATGAACTCGCCGGCGATGGTGTCGCCGGGGCTGTCCGGCACGTCCACCACGACCTTGTACCGGAACTCGCCGGGCGGGAACTGCCGCGGGTCGGCCAGCACCTGCGCCTGGTAGTACCCGTCGAACCCGCTCGCCCCCTTCTTCGCGGCCATCTGGACCGGGCCGACCGGCTTCGCCCGCTTCGTCCCGTCCGGCTCGAACGTCTCGACGACGAACTTCGGGCTGATCGCGTCCGGCGGGTACGGCTTGCCGTTGGGCGCGAGCAGCCGGGCCTGCACCCGGACCATCGACCCGCTCGCGTACTCCTTGTTCACCAGCACCTGCCCGCGGAACGACTGCACGTTCCGCCGGGCCGCGGAGATGTTCCGGCCGAAGCGGATCCAGAACCGCTCGAAGAACGCCGGGTCCACCATCCGCAGCCGCCACGTCTCCCCGGACCCGAGGAACGCCGTCCGCCCGCGGCCGGGCTGGTTCATCACGAAGTACGGCTTCGGCTCCGCCTCGCCCCGCTCGTTCACGTCCAGGAACTCCAGGAGCGTCACCGCCCCGGCCTTCACCTGCTTGATCGGGTAGTACGAGAAGAACCCGTTCTTGGGATTCAACTGCTGGTTCGGGTTGCCGACGAACTTGTCCTTGCCGGTGAAGAACTTCTCCCACCCGGCGACCGGGTCGTCGCCGGTGTCGTCGAGCTTCAGTACGTCGAACTCGGCGTTCGGCTTCAGGTTCAGCCGCCGCGGCGACCGCGGGATCGGCCGCGTCTTGAGCAGGATGATGTCGTCCGGCAGCGCGCACAACATGTCGAGTAGCGGCTTGAGCCGGCCGGACTCGTCGGCGCGGGCCAGCTGGTACGTGTGGATCGGCCCGCCGACGTAGACGAACCCGCCGCCGCCTTCGACCACCCACGTCCGCAGGCCCTCGACCTGCTCGGCGGACAGTTCCGACCAGTCCGGGTCGAACGCCAGGACGAGGTCGTACTCGTGCAGGTTGAGGTACTTGTCCTCCGGCTTGTCGCCGGGCTTCGGCGTCGTCTCGTACCGCGTCGGGAACTTGATGAGCAGGCGGTCGGGCGTCACGTCCTGCGTGATGTTCCCCTCGCGGCCGCCCTCGTTTTGCAGGTAGATGCTGAGTTCCGCCCGCTTCTCGTTGACCTCGCGCATCAAGAGCGTGCGGAGCGTCTGGTAGTCCCGTGTCGGCCCGCTCGCCCACAGGAGAATCCGCAGCGGCGATTCGAGAACCTGCACCACCCGCGGGGACGAGACGTGTTCCGGCTTGTCGTAGATCTCGCGCTTGTCGGCCGGGATGCGGGCGACGAGCGACCACGCCCCTTGCTTCAGTTGCTTCCGCTTGCCGGCCCGCTTCGCGTCCTCCTTCTTCGCCTCCTCGACCAGCGACTCCGGCAGCTTGTCGGCGTCGAGCACGAACTCGGCCGCGCCGTGCGGCGGGTCGCCGGGCTGGAACTGGAGCTTCGCCGTCAGTTCGTGGTCCGGCTGGTCCTTCTTCGGGTCGCGGGTCGGCAGGTACAGGCCGAGCTTCACCTCGACTTCCTGCCGCTCCAGCCCGACGCCGTCGGCCTCGACCACGACCTTCACCGGCTCGTCCGGCGGGATGCGGTCCGGGGCCTGGAGATCCGTGATCGTAATGGCGATGTTTTCCCGCGGCTCGCCGACGGCGACGGTGAACACGGGAATCTTCTCGCGGGCGGCGCGTTCCTTCAGCTCGTTGTACGCCGCCTCGCTGCCGAGGTTGCTGCGGCCGTCGGTGAACACGATGACGCCCTGCACCATGTTCGCCGCCTCGCGGTTGATCGCCGTCGTGATCGAGTCCGGCACGTTCGTGCCCTGCACGATCGACCGAGCCACGTCGATCCGCTTCTCCAGCTTCGCGCGGTTGTCGGTGAGTGCCTTCTTGTCCTCCTCCGTCAGCGAGCCGGGCACGGCCTCGCCCTCCGGCAGCTTCGCGTAGGAAATAGCCCACTCCGGCGTGCCGGGCTTGTCGCCCCACGCCGGCAGCTTCGCGACCGCGTCGCGGCCCTCCTTCGACAGCCCGCGGAGCACCCACGGCTTGAAGTCGTAGTCGGCCCACGCCTGCCAGTCGTCCTTCGTCCAGACCGGCGACTCGGCCGTGTGCGTCTGCGTCTCGTCGTCCAGTCGCGTGCCGAACCGGTACACGTAAACCGGGTTCTTGTCGATGATCTTTTTGAGGAAGTTCACCTTGTCGTCGGTGAGGAAGTCGAGGACCTTTTGCAACCGGGTCGGCGGCTTCGGGCCGGTGGGGGAGCCGCGGTCGTCGGAGATTTGCGTCATGCTCGGCGACACGTCGAGCAGGATGAGCACGCGGGAGGTCTTCTCGGTCGTCTCCCACGTCTGCCGGGCCGGGAGCAGGAACGCGACGGCGAGCAGGACGTAGACGAGGGTGCGGAGGATGGCGAGCGGCAGCGCGACGTACCACCGGCAGGTGCGGGCGTCGCGGGCGTACATCCAGGCGGTGAACAGCCCGGCGACGACGAGGACGCCGATGACGAGGGCCCACCACGCGGTGGCCGTCGCCTCCGGGCTGACGAGCGGGAACGCATCGCTCAGGCGGCGGAAGACGATCTCGGTTTCACGGACCACGCCGGTATCGTTCATTAATCGGTCTCAACAGTCGGTGTCTTCTTGTAGGGTGGTGCCGAGTCTTCGAGGCTCACCGATACGGCAAACTCCCCCACGGTGGGCCTCGAAGACTCGGCACCACCCTACAAATGCCCGTCACGCCGCCGTCGGCGGGGCGGGGTTCGCGGCGGTGCGGTTGAACATCGCCGCCACGGACGGGGCGGCGTGGTCGAGCGTGCCGGCCGTGCTGTGGTGGCTCAGCTTCACCGCCAGCGCGCTCTCGGCCATCAGCACGAGCAACAGCACCAGGAAGATCCAGCCCGCTTCCGTCCAGTCGGACTTCTTGTTCTTCAGCAGGTCCACCCAGCCGGCGTCGCCGGCCGAGTGCAGCTCCGCCCCCGGTGCGTTGCCGAGGACGTCGTCCCGGCCGTACCGCCGCAGGTCGCCCTCGCGGGCGGCGTCCACGTTGAACGCCGCCGCCACGTACTCCGGCAGCTCCGTCGCGTCCGACCCGGCGCTCTGGGCCTTGATCTGCGAGAACGTGAACAGGTAGCCGCCCGGCTTCTGCGAGTCCGCGAACGCGAACTCGTGCTGCCCGGCGGTCGTGTTCATCGTCTGCTCCTTCAGGTCCACCGGGGCGACGGCCGCGGCCGCCCGCTGCCCGCCGGCGTCCTTCAGCGCGTCGAACCCGAGGAACGCCCGGCCGACCGTCGGCTTGTACCGGGCCGCGTCGAACTTCAGCGCGAGCGCCTCGCCGACTGAGAGGTTCGCCTCCGCGGTGCCGCCGGACAGGTAGCGTTCCATGATCGTCATGATCGGCGGGAACGACGTGTTACCCGGTGGGGCGGACGCCCAGTCGGTCCACGTCTCCCCGGCGGTCGTCGTGATGGCCGTCACCCGACCCTTGCCGAACGCCTTCGCGAAGTAGAGCGGGTCGCCGAACTTCACTAAGTCGCGGAGCCGTGCGGCCTCGGCCCGCAGGTCGGCGATCTCCGGCAGCGACCAGAACTCGCGGAGCGTCGCCTCGGCCGGGCTGCCCTCCGCCCGCTGGTCGGCGAGCAGTTGGTCGAACAGCGCCGCTAGTTCGTACAGCGGGTCGGACGACAGGGCCTTCGCGCGGAGCTTGGCTTTCAAGTCATCGAGTTGCGGCTTGTACTTCGCGTACTTCGGCTCGTCCACCGGCAGCTTCGTGAGGAAGTCGATGACCGGCTTGTCGTACTCGCCCATCGGCGACTCGTTCGGCATGCAGTACAGTTCCGCGACCGACCGATCCTCCCGCCACTTGCCGATCCGCTTCACCGGCCAGTACCGGTCGATGTACACGAACCGGAAGAACCGCTCCAACTCGTCGTCCTTGAGCGGCTGACCGCGGTCGTCGTTGTAGAGCGACGCGATGGCTTGGTGGGTCTTAAGGGATCGGTCCTTCAACAGAATCTTCTTCGTCGGCGAGAACCGGCGGACGATCTTGACCTCCTCCGGCACGACGGGACTGGGCTGCTCCGGCAACGGGACCGGGAACAGGCCGTTGCCGTCCGCGTAAAGGAGTTTGTTGTAATCGGCCGGCTTCACGTCCGGGCCGAGGAAGACGCCGAGGCCGCCGCCGTCGCGGACGTAGGCTTCCAGGTTCTTCACCGCCGCCTCCGGCACGGCCGGCACGTTGAGCAGCATCACGCAGGTGTATTGCCGCAGGTCGCCTTCCAAGTCTTTCAGGCTCCCAGGAACCCACTTGAACCCGCCGATGGCGTCGGTGAACAGCCGCTGGAGGTAGAAGCCGTCGCCCTCCCGCTTGTCCCGCATCGCCGGGCGGCCGTCCACGACGAGCATTGGCAGCCGGTCGCGGACCTCGACGATCGCGTGCCGGGCGTTGTCGAGGACCAACCCGCCGGGTTCCGCAGCTTCCATCCGGGCGGTGACGAGGCTGAACCGGTCGAGCGGCTTCTCCGGCGTGCCAACGATGTCGAGGTTTAAAGTGAAGGTCAACGATTTCTCGGCATTCCCCGGCAGCGTCTGGAACTGGACCGACTGCCCCTTCTTGTCGTCGCCGTTGACGGAGATCGGGAACCGCACGTCCTTCAGCTCCGTCGCGCCGTTGTTGCGGACCCGCAGCGTGAACTCGAGGGCCTCGTACCGGGCGGTCACGAGCTTCGCCGGCTTCAGCTCGACGACGCTCACGTTGTCGTGGTGCAACGGCGGCCGCTTCTCGTCCTTGCGGAACGGGTGGGCCACGTCCACCAGATGCACCTTCACCCGCGCGGTGGTCAGGTCGCCGATGGCCGTCTTGATCTTCTCGCCGTCCTGTTCCCAGTCGGTCGAGCGGAAGTCGCTGAGCACGTGGACGACCTGCGACACCTCGGCCCCGGTCTGCTCGTCGAGCGCCTTCTTCGCCCGCTGGAGCGCGTCCACCAGCGACCCACGGACCGGCGACGGCGTAAACCCGTTCAGGTACGACTTCACCTCCTCGATGGACGTGTTGTTGATCCGGCCAAAGTTGCGGGGCGTGGCCGGCGTGGACAGCATCATCACGTCGAGCGTCTGCGGCGTGGTCGCTTGCGATGCGGCCGGGGCGATCTGCTCGACCAGCACCTTCTTCGCCTCGCCGAAGGCGTCGGTCAGCTGGCCGTCGTCACCGCGGAAGAAGTCGGCCATGCTCGGCGAGTCGTCGAGGATGACGACGTGCGACGTGGTGCGGGTCTCCCGGCCGTCGAGCGGGTTGAAGCCCAAGAACCGACCGAACAGGAGGCCGGCGAGGAACACCATCAGGCAGCGGAGGAACAGGAGGAGAAGCTGCTGGAAGATCAGCTTCTTCTTCATCCGCTTCTGGGCCTTGAGGATGAACTCCATGGCCGCCCAGCGGACCCGCTTGAACCGCATCCGGTTGATGAGGTGGATGATGATCGGCACGCTGACGAGCGCCGCGCCGGCCATCATCGACCACGGGTTCAGGAACATCTCGAGCATCGAGTCGGTCTCTGGGTCGTTTCTTGTAGGGCGGGTCAAGGCTTTGCGCCGACCCGCCGTCGGTCTCAGTCGCCACGGCGGGTCGGCGCAAAGCCTTGACCCGCCCTACAAATCACCGTCGCGCCGGGCTGCCCTTGTTCGCCATCCGCTGGAACAGGAACCGCGACAGCACCGCGTCCAGGTAGTCGCTGGTCCGGACGAGCGTGTAGTCCACCCCCATCCGCGAGCAGCCGCGGCGAACCTCCGTCAGGTACTCTTCCAACACTTCCAGGTAGCCTTCCCGCAGCGCCTTCGGGTCGCATAGTAGGTTCGGCAGCTCCTCCATCCCCTCGAACCGCGTCATCCCGCCGAACGGGAACGTCAGTTCGTCGTCGTCCATCACGTGGAACACCATCACGTCGTGCCGCCGATGGCGGAGCATCTCCAGCCCCTTGAAGATCGGCTCGCGGTCGGTCAGCAGGTCCGAGAACAGGACGACGAGGCCCCGCGACGGCGTGCTCTCGGCGATCCGCCGCATCGCCTTCAGCACGTCCGTCTTCTCCCGCGGCCGGCTCAGGTCGAGCGTCTTCGCCACGGCGTCGATCTGGTTCTGGGCGCTGCGGGCGGGGATGACTTGGTTCACGTCCCAGCCGTAGCTGACGAGGCCGACCGAGTCCTGCTGCTTCACCGTCAGGTACGCCAGGCACGCGGCGGCGGTGCAGGCGTACTCGTACTTGTTCATCGCCCCGTTGCCGTAGACCATCGACTCGCTCGTGTCCACGACGAGCGTGCAGCGGAGGTTCGTTTCCGCCTCAAACTGCTTGAGGTAGAACCGGTCGGACCGGGACCAGACCTTCCAGTCGATGTGCCGGATGTCGTCGCCGGGGACGTACTCCCGGTGCTGGACGAACGCGACCGACTGGCCGAAGAACGGACTTTTGTGCATCCCGGAGATGAACCCGGACACGGCCTGCTTCGCCCGCAGGTCGAGCTGCGAGATGCGGGCGATGGTCCGCGGGTCCAGGAACCGCCGGGGGTCGTCGTCTTTGGCTGCCATTGTGCCCAACTGTGGAAGGCAAATCACGGGAACCCGACTTCCGAAGTCCGGCTTCGACTTCGGAAGTCCAGGGGAACCAACGCCCTGAACATTGAAAAAAAACGTCACTCCTGTGATCGACTTCCGAAGTCGAAGCCGGACTTCGGAAGTCGGGGGCTTACACCGGCGTGAACATCTTCTTGAACCGCTCGTCCCGCTCGAGTTCGCCCTCCTTGCTCGGCGTCTCCTCGAGAATTTTCGCGATCACCTTGTCCGTCGTGACGCCCTCGGACGCGGCCGTGAAGTTCGTCAGGATGCGGTGCCGCATGACCGGGTGGGCGAGTTTCTGGATGTCCTCGGTCGTGACGTGCGGCCGGCCGTAGAGCAGGGCGCGGGCCTTAGCCGACAGGATCAGGTTCTGCACCGCCCGCGGGCCGGCCCCCCAGGACAGCCACTCCTTGATGAACTTCGGCGACGAGCCTTCGCCCAGCCGCGTCTGCCGGACGAGCGCCAGGGTGTACCGGATGATGTGGTCCGACACCGGAACCTTGCGGACGAGCTGCTGGAGGTCGAGGATTTGCTCGCCGGTCAGTACCGGGGCGATCTCGTCCACCTGGGTCGAGGTCGTCCGCTTCGCGATCTCGAACTCCTCCGCGGCCGTCGGGTAGCCGACGAACACCTTGAACATGAACCGGTCGAGCTGCGCCTCGGGGAGCGGGTACGTCCCTTCCTGCTCGATCGGGTTCTGCGTCGCGAGGACGAAGAACGGGTTGGCGAGCTTGTGCCGCACCCGGCCGACGGAGACTTGCCGCTCCTGCATGGCTTCCAGGAGCGCCGCCTGCGTCCGCGGCGGGGTCCGGTTGATTTCGTCCGCCAGCACCATGTTGGCGAACAGCGGGCCGGGGCGGAACTTCAGGTCCACGCCGCCGGTGACCGGGTTCTTCTCGATGAAGTCCGTCCCGGTGATGTCCGCCGGCATCAGGTCCGGGGTGAACTGGATGCGGCTGAAGTCCAGCGACAGGCACTTCGCCAGCGACGAGATCATGAGCGTCTTCGCGAGGCCCGGCACGCCCTCCAGCATGCAGTGGCCGCGGGTGAACAGGACGATGAGCAGTTGCTCGATGACCTCGTCCTGCCCGACGATGACGCGGCCGAGCTGCCGCTTCAGGTCCTGGTAGGCCGATTGTAGCTTCTTGATGGCCGCGAGGTCGGCGGAGTCCATTTTCACTTCGGTCGGTTCGACGCTCATGGTCACGGGTTCCGGGGTTAGCGGTGGTAAATCGGGAGGACGCCCTTGTCCAACTGGAGGATGGTGAGGTTCACGGCGGTCGCGTACACCTGGCCCGCGCCCCAGCCGTGGCCGGCCCAACTGCCGTCCGCCGCCTGGTTCGCCTTCAGGTAGTCGTACATCGTGTCGCGGTACGCGGACCACTTCCACTGGTCGGCCGCCGCCGCCTTCGGGAACATCTCGGCGTACCGGTCCTCGCCGAGGACGTAGATGGCTTGGGAGAGGTAGTAGTTCTGGTACTCGTCGTGGGCGACGCGGCCGGCGGCGACGGGGATGTTTTCCTTGCAGTACTGGATCCACCGCTTCGCGTACTCGTCGTTGTACTGCCCGGCGCTGAACGCGCACGCGACGGCGGCGGCCGTGATGGCCGGCCGCTCCTGCCCGGCGGCGGCGACGCGGCCGCGGCCGAGGTTGTAGATCAGCCCGCCCCGCGGGGTCGTGCATTTGCGGAGGTACTCGACCGAGTTGTCGATCGTCTTCTTCGGCACGGCTATCCCCGCGTTCCGGGCGGCCCGCAGCCCCTGGAGCTGCGTCACGGTCGTGGACCCTTCGTCGAAGTTGTTCCCCTCGATGGCGCTAACGTACCCCCACCCGCCCTGGTCCGTCTGGGCCTTGCACGAGAAGTCCACCGCCCGCTTCAGAATCTGTTCGAGCTTCTTGCGGCGGTCCTCGTCGTCCTCCTCCCCGTACACGCTCGCCAGGAACAAGAGGCCGTACCCGTGGCAGTGGATGTACGAGTTGTGCGCCCCCCGCTTGCAGAGCAGGCCGTTCGGCTGGGCGTGCGTCGTGAACCACTGCACGGCCTTCACCAGCTGGTCGCTGTACTTCCCCTCGCGGAGGGTGCTGCCCTCCATGAGGAGCGCCATGCCCGCCACGCCGGTCATGGCGCTCGGGTACGCCCCGCCCTGGGCCTCCCAGTGGCCGTCGGCCTGCTGGGTCCGCTTCAGGTACTCGAGCGCCTTCGCCACGACCGGCTCGATGTCCGTCTTGGGCCGCGGGTCGGCGGCGGCGGCCGGGCCGACGGCCAGGGCCGCGAACGCGAGTGCGAGGGTGCGGGTCATGGGGCACCGGGTCGGGGCGGTGAAGGGGCAGGGGTCAGCGGTGGTAAATGGGAAGGACGCCCTTCTCCAGTTGCAGGATGCACAGGTTCACGGACGTGGACATTACCGGGCCGATGTAGCCGCCGGACCAGCTGCCGTCCGCGGCCTGTTGGGACTTCAGGTACTCGTACATCACGTCCCGGTACTTGCTCCACTGCCAGCGGTCGTTCGCGGCCGACTTCGGGAACATCTCGGCATACCGGTCCTCGCCGAGGACGTAGATGGCCTGTGCCAGGTAATAGCTCTGGTACTCGTCGTGCGCCAGCCGGCCGGACGCGATCGGGATGTGTTCCTTGCAGTATTGAATCCACTTCTTGGCGTACTCGTCGTTGTACTGCCCCGAGCTGAACGCGCACGCGACGGCGGCGGCCGTGATCGGCGGCCGCTCCTGGCCAGCCGCGGCGATCCCGCTGCCGGACAGGTTGTAGATGACGCCGCCGCGGGGCGTCGTGCACTTCCGCAGGTACTCGACGGCGTTGTCGATCGTCTTCTTCGGCACGGCGATGCCCGCGTTCCGGGCCGCGCGGAGGGCCTGCAGCTGCGTGATCGTCGTGGAGCCTTCGTCGAAGTTGCCCCCCTCCAGGGCGCTGACGTAGCCCCACCCGCCCTTGTCCGTCTGCGCCTTGCAGGAGAAATCGACGGCCCGCTTGATGACCTGTTCGAGCTTCTTGCGGCGGTCCTCGTCGTCCTCCTCGCCGTACACGCTCGCCAGGAACAAGAGGCCGAACCCGTGGCCGTAGATGTACCGGTCGCGCTCGGCGGCGTTGAGCGGGTTGCCGAGCAGGCCGTTGCCCTGGACGCGGTCGGTGAACCACTTCACCGCCTTCACCAGCTGGTCGCTGTACTTCCCCTCGCGGAGCGTGCTGCCCTCCATGAGCAGGGCCATGCCCGCCATGCCGGACATCGCGCCGGGGTACGCCCCACCCTGCGCCTCCCACCGGCCGTCGGACTGCTGGTTCCGCTTCAGCCACTCCAACCCCTTCTCGACGACCGGCTCGATGTCGAGCTTCTTCTTCGGGTCGTCGGCCGCGGCCGCGAGCGCCGAGAACCCCGCCGGCAGCGACAGCAGGCTCGTCAGAAAGTGGCGGCGTTTCACGCGATCTTCCTCCGCACGGAATCACCCATCCTACGTAGACGACCCACCCGGCAAACTCTCACGTCATTTTTTCGGCACGGCTACCGGCGGCGGAACCGGCGACGCCGGGCCGCTGGTCGGCGTACTCGGCACGGCGGCGTTCACCTTCCGCTCGCCGGCCGGGGCCTTCCCGTCGTCCGGGCTGATCTCCCAGTACATGTCGCCGCGGATGACCTTCGCCGTCGCGTTCTTCGGGTCCGTCACCAGCGAGTAGAAGTACCCGTTCTGGCTGAGGTTCCGGTAGTACCGCAGCCGGCCGTTCGCCTTGTCCAGGACGATGACGCGGTAGATCCACTGGCCCGTGCCGTCGTCCGACTGCATCTGCGTGCCGGCCACGAGGGCGGGCACGTCGGCGAACCGGTCGATCAACAGGTGCTGGTTCAGGAACAGCTTGTCCGTGTACCAGAGGCGGGTGCCGGACGCGCGGTCGAAGCAGTAGACCGCGCCGTTGACCGGCAGGAACTTCAGGTACATGTAGTTGTAGTTCCGCCCGGCGTTGGCGTTCCCGGCCTTGTTCAGCACGAGGTAGAACCGCTCGCCGTCGCCGAGCAGCACCGGCTTCACCAGGTCCTTCGCGTGGTCGGCCGCGTTCCCCTTGTCGATTTGCCCGGCGAACACCGGCTTGCCGGTCTTGATGGCGAGGACCTCGAACGCCCCGTCCGCCTTGATCGCCCCCGTGACTTCGGGCAGGTGCGAGTGCAACACGGCCGCGTCCGCCGGGTACCCCTTCGACCACACGTCCTGGCCGGTCAGCGGGTCGTACAGCCGGAGGTGTCGCTGCTTCTCCTTCACGTCCGTCACGAGGAGGTGGCGGCCGACGAACCGGACGAGCGCGTCGCCGGTCACGAGGCCGCTACAGTCCGGGGCGGTGTCCACCGGCTTGCCGTCCGCCGCCCGGAACGCGCGGGACCGGGTCGGCCGGTTCTCGTTATTCTTCTCGACCACGAAGACGTGCTGCGAGTCGCCGAACACGACGGAATTCGACCCGACGTTGGTGCGGGACCAGAGCTTCGCCCCGGTCATCGGGTCGAGGCCGATGAGGCCGTCCTTCCAGACGACGCAGGCGACGTTCGCCTCCAGCACGGTGGCCCGGCCGACGCCGAGCTTCGTCCCGTCCTGGCCGAGCGGGACCGTCACGTCCATCTCCGGGATCGGGTTGCCGTCGTAGTAGTTGTTCCGGTTCGGGTCGAGCTTCAGGTCGCCGAGCGGGTTGAACTCCCACAGCTGCTTCTTCTCGGCCAGGTCGAAGCAGTGGACCATGAGGCCGGTGTGGACGAGCAGCAAGTTGCCGTGCGCCTGGGCGATCCGGTGCTGCGGCACGCCGGTCTGGGCGTAGAACCGCAGCCGCGGGAACGTCGCCTTCTCCTGGTTCGTCGAGCGGTCGTACACCTTCAGCGCCCACGTCCCGTCGCCGGCGTTGTTCGGCATGAGCATGAGCCGGTGCCGCTGGTAGAACGCGTTGGTTTCCGCCCCGTCCGGCTCGACGGTGATCGTGTTGTACCCGCCGGCCGCGCCACCGCGGACCTCGTTCACCTTCACCCGGTCCGGCGTCGGGATCCGCATCGGCTCCAGGTACGGCAGGAGCCGCTTGTCGGTGAGCAGGTCGTTGAGGAAGTCGGCCCCGGTCTTGCCGTCGCGGATGGAAACGTCCGGGTACTCCTCGCCGAGCTTCGCGTACAGGGCGACGGCGTCGTCCATCATGCCGCGGCGGGTCATCAGCCGGGCGAGCGTCTCAATCGCGCGGGCGACGATCCGCTTCTCCGGCGCGGTCGCCCAGACCTTCAGGAGCAGGGCCTGCGCCTCGCGGGCGTCGTCGTCGTTGTTCGCGGCCAGCTTCTTCTCGGCGAGGGCCAGCTGCGCCTCGCGGCCGACGGCGAAGTGGTCGCCGAACGCCCGGACGAACTCCGCGAGCGCCTTCGGGTCGGCCCCCTTCTGAACGGCCGCCCACTCCTTCGCCACCCGGTCCTCGAGCGGCTTGCGGACGGCCGGGTCGGTGGCTTCCTCGATCATCGCGGAGATTTGCCCCCGCGCCCACACGTCCGGCCGGGTCTGGCCGTTCGTCTCGGACCCGATGGAGATGAGCTGCTTGTTGTCGCCGAGCTTTGAAATCTCGACGTAATGGTCGAACGCCTCGGCCAGCCGCTTCTGCTGTCGCCGGCCGTTGGCCATGAGTTCGAGGAACGTCTTTCTGCGGTTGAACCCCTCGTCGATCTGCTGTTGCTTGACCTTCGGGTCGTCGGAATCGACCTTCACCTCGGTCAGCCCCTTGTACTCGTCGAGGAACGACTCGCCGGCGGTGAAGTCCTTGCGGAGCAGTTCCGTGTAGGCCGCATACAACTTCTCGCGGAGCCGCCGCTGCGCGTCCTCCGGCGGGTTGTTCTTCGCCGCCTCCTTGAAGTCGGCGATGGCGGCGGCGATCTCGCCGTTGTCCATGCTGATCTCGCCGCGGGCGACGAGGCCGACCGGGTCCTTCGGGTTCGCCGCGAGCAGCTTGTCCATCTCCGCCTTCTTCAGCCCGGTGAGCGGGAAGACGGCCAGCTCGAGCGGCGACTGGGCGAGGAGCTGCCCCTCGTGGAAGGCGAGGTTGCCGAGCATGACCGGCGGGCCGTCGGCCTCGGCCTTCTTGCGGTACGCGGCCTTCGCCGTGACCGTCCCCTTCGCGACGTTGATCGCCCAGATTTCCGGCCGGTCGCCGTCCGGGCTGTTGGCCAACGGCAGGTAGTACACGCCGCCCTTGCTGACGACGCCGTGCCCGGCCGGCGTGCCGACGCGGAGGTCCCGCCACGCCATGACGGTGTCCTCCTTGCCGGTCGGCCCGGCCTTCTCGCGGGGCTTGCCGACGAGGTTGATCGCCCGGACGAACTCCTTCCCGACGACGACGACCTTGTCCGCGACCACGCCGCCGACGTACAGGTCGCCCGCCCGCTGGGGTTCGGTCCAGAGGAGGTCGCCGGTCCGGAGGTCGAGGCAGTCGATGCTCTTCGAGTCGAACGCGGTGAACACGACCCGGCCGTTCGAGACGACGGGGGCCGCTGCCCGGTAGTGGTCCGCGGCCAGGGCCGACAGGCCGGTGTTCGGCGGCTGCCCGCCGCGGACGAACCGGCGGCCGCCCATGTTTTCTTGCCCGGCCGCCGGCTGTTCGAGGCTGCGGTACGACCGCGCCCACAGGAGGCTACGGGACATCACGTCCACGGCCACGACGGCGCCGGCGTTCGTCGGGCAGATCATGACGCCCTCGGAGTACGCCAGGTACGAGCACTGGAACCGGCGGACGCTGTCCAGCGGGAGCTTCATGTTCGGCTCGCCGAGCCGTTGCGACCAGACGAGTTCCGGGGCCTTGTCGCTCGGCTTGCCGTTCGGAAGTTGGTAGTGCTTCACCTTGAGCGGGTCGAGGCAGGCCAGCCGCATCCGGCCGTTCTTCTCGAACAGCACGTACAGTTTGCCGTTGACCGGCAGCGGCGGCCCGACGAAGAAGGCGTTGGCCATGAGCAACAGCGGGTTGTCCGTCTTGTCCTCTTCCTCCTCGGTCATGGCCGGGACGGAGACGGCGTTGCCGAGTTGCCACGCGAGGTTGCCGGTGAGCATGTTGAGCGCGACGAGCCGGTTCCCCTCGGCGAACAGCTTGTCCACGCCCATCTGCCCGCCCGCGCCGGGGTTGACCGGCATGAACCCCATGTTCGGGTCGTACACGGCCGGCGGCGACGGGAGGGCCGTGTCGTCCACCGCGTACACGTTCTGCCCGTCGTGCGTCATCGACCCGACGAGCGGGTTGTCGAACAGGATCGTCTTGAGTTTGTGGCTGTCCTTGTACTGCTGGAACCGGGCCTTCGCGTCCGCGTTGTTGTCCGCGGACATGATGGCCGCGAGCGCCCCCTTCGCGTCGGCGTACCAGTACAGGTCGCCGGCCTTCGCCGGCTTGCCGTGGTTGGAGAACCCGTCCTTCGTGACGTAAGCGAAGATGCCGTCGTAGGTCCGCACGAACACGAGGTTCTGGGCGGACACCGGGAAGAAGCCGGGGATGGCGACGACCTGCTGGCTGCCGGTCGCCCGGACGCCCTTGACCACGTCCGTGAGGTTCTGCTGGATCCACGCCGCCCCTTCCTGGAAGTCCTCGGTGCGGGTGGTCATCGACCGGGTGTACGCCGGGTCGAGGAACGGCGCGCCGCCGTCGCCGACGCCGGTGTGCGAGGCGTTCCCCAGCCGCATCGTCACGTAGGCGTCGCCGACCTTGCCGAACAGCGTCTCCGGCGACTTCGCGAGTTCGTCCTTGAGGTCGTCGAACGAGTACGTCCGCCGGCCGATCTTGAGGCCGTCGCGGGGGTACTTCTTCTCCAGTTGGTCGGTCAGCTTCTTCACCTTATCCGCCGACTGCCCGGCCCGCTGGAGCGCGACGATGGCCTTGAACGTGGTGAGCGGGGTGAAGAACTCCTCGGCGTCCTTGCGGTCGAGCAGCCGCTCGAACGAGTACGCGCTCTCGACGTAGTTCCCGCGGTCCAGGTGTAGCCCGGCGAGCAGCAGGGCGGCCTGCGCCCCGGCCTTCGTGTGGAAGTACCGCTGCGACACCTCGGCGAGGACGGTGCGGTCGTAGTTCTTGCCGACGGCGTCGTTGAGCAGGCCGTCGGCCGTGCCGCCGAACGTGAGCTGGTAGAACTGCTTGCCTTCCTGCGGGAACCGGCCGATGAGCCGATTCGCCTCCGCCTTCGCGCTGATCCGCTGGACCTTGCCGTCTTCCGTCTTCGCCTCGTAGAAGGAGTCGCTCTTCGCGTCGAGGACCTGCTGGGCGGCGAAGCAAATCTTGTCCCAGGGGGCCTTCTCCTTCTTCTCCTTGAACTCTTCGAGGTAATCGTTGACGGCCTTGATCATGTTCTTGGCGTCGCGGTCGGACGGGAAGATCATGACTTCCAGCGGCGCGTTCTTCTCCTTCTTGGCCCCCTCCGGCGCGTCGGGCGCGGCAATCGGGGCGACCTGCCCGTGCGACGGCGCGACGGAAACCAGCGCGGCGAGGGCGGCGACCGAGAGCGAGCCGGCGAGGGTGCGGAGCGTGGCCGTGCGCATGGGAGTCATTTCCTGGAGGAACGACTGGTACGGATGATAAAGGTTCCGCCCGTTCGCCAAACAACCCGCGAGGAGAATTCGTGCCGCCGGGAAAACTCACCGCCGTCAGGGTCGGCAGAATCGCCAGAGGTTATCGAGGGGCGTGGGAACCTCACTTGCCATTATGACGAAACGCCGGGCCGTGTCTAACCCGTTCGGGCCGCGGGGCGTCCTATATTACTCAAGTGACACGACCGTTACACGCGGAATGATTCCGAACGCCTCGCAGCCGCGGCCGGTTGCCGTCGCAACGGCGAGCGTCACGGCGTGAGCGTGACGTGTCACGTGCCGGGCCGCGGCCGGATGTCGTGTCTTGTGGAACCCTGAGCGGAAGCGACCGGGGTGGAGCGCCTTCACCCCGTCGCTTCCGCTCAGGGTTCCACGAAGCCGGTCGCCGCGATTCGTAGGCACGTCACGCTCACGCCGTGACGCTCGCCGTTGATGGCCGTGGCAGTTCCCCGCACCGGGAAGCCTCTTGAAAGCAATGAGCACTCAGAACGTAACCCCGCCGACCGCCCGCGAGCCGGGCCGCCCCGTCGCCCGCCGGACCCGCACGTTCCGGCCGAACTACCTGTCGTTCGCCGGAACGTACCAGTGCAACCTGTCGTGCCCGCACTGTTGCGTGCCGATCGAGTGGACCGACCGGCTCGACATCCCGACGGCCCTCCGGTTCCTCGAACAGGCCCACGAAGCCGGGATCGAAGTCCTCGGCTTCACCGGCGGCGAGCCGTTCCTGTACCCGGAGTTCGTGATCGCGCTGACGAAGCGGGCCGCGGAGTTGGGCTTCCGGTTCGACAAGCTCATGTCCAACGGCGTCTGGCACACGGACGCGAAGCACTTGACCCGCGTGCTGACGAAGCTCCGCGAAGCCGGGTTCAGCGGCAAGCTCGGCCTGAGCGTGGACAAGTTCCACGGCATGGACATCGCCAAGCTCGCCGAGTACTGCCGGGTGGCCCGCAAGGTGTTCGCCCGCGACACGATCCTGTCGCTGAGCTACGCGAGCAAGTCGCCGGACAAGGGCCTCGAACCGATCCAGCGGCTGGCGAAGGAACTCGACGCGGTAATCGAGTGGTCGGACCTGTTGAAGCACTACCTGCTGGTCAGCGACGACTTCACGATGACGCTGAACTGGAACCATTTGGCGACGGTCGAGCGGGCCGAGGGCCTCGGCGGGGCCGACCCGTGGGACGGGACGTGGTTCCAGGAGGACTACTGCGAGGGGCCGGGGCAGGCGCTGATCGTGAACCCGAAGGGCGAGGTGAAGCCGTGCTGCGGCTTCGCCAGCGACCTGGACCAGCTCACCATCGGCAACGTCCACACGGACACGGTGGAGGAGATCATCCGCAACGCCCGGAAGCACCCCTACGTCGGCACGGTGTTCCGCAAGGGGCTGACGGCGATCCGCGACGAAATTCTGGCGCGTGACCCGGACGCCCTGCCGGGGGCGACGAGCAACCACTGTTATTTCTGCTGGTATGTCCTGACGCGTGGCCTCGCCGACGGCGTGAACGGCGGCGGCGGCAAGGTCGGGAAGTGGACCGGCGACCGGGCGAACCACACGGGGAAGTTGATTCAGTTGGGAGTCAGGAGGGCTTAGGAGGCCCGACTTCCGAAGTCCGGCTTCGACTTCGGAAGTCGAACCGGCAACGACGCCCCGTCGTTTCGTAGGGTGGGCATTGCCCACCGGTGTCGGAGGCGGTCGCCGACACCGGTGGGCAATGCCCAACTACTTGACTTGGCATCCGTCCCCGCGCGGGATCGACTTCCGAAGTCGAAGCCGGACTTCGGAAGTCTAAGTTCCTCGCCCGCCGCGTTTGGAAGCCGAACTCTGGACGCCCGCGGTCCGTTACGCAAAGCCTCCACGTCGCGTTTAGACGGAGTCGCATCTCAAATCCCCCCGCGATTCAGACGAACCCTCTTGCAATCGGAGGGTTCCCCGATGATTCAATTCCGCTGTTGGTTCTGCAACCGCTACTGGCGAAAGCCCGACGCCGAACGCTTCCGACACTTTACTTGCCCCTGCGGCGAAGAGATTCGCGTCCCCCGACGTACCGGTCGATCGTCCCAGCCGTGGTCGCTGAAGAACTGGCTCGCCCGCTCGACGGTGTACGGCAGCTTCTGCGGCACCATGGGGTTTCTCTTCGGCTACCTGTATTGCATGCGATTCGGCGCGATGATGGCCTCGCCCGTCGGCCTTTGGTTGCTCGGCCTGTTTGTCGGCGTCCCCGCGCTCGTCGGCTTCCTCGGCGGCGAACGGGCCGTCGGGTTCCTGGGCGAGGTGGCGAAATCAATGGCGCGATCGGGAAACACGGGCGGCGGGTGAACGTGACGCCCCCGTCCCGGTCGGGACGCCATCGACAAACATTTCACACTCCGGCAGCGCGTCGAGGAACTGCTTCCCATACGGCTTCGTCAGCACCCGCGGGTCGAACAGCACGACGAGGCCGCGGTCGGTCGCGGTGCGGATCAGGCGGCCGAAGCCCTGCTTCAACTTGATCGCCGCCTGCGGGACCTGGTACGCCATGAACGGGTTGCCGCCGTCCGCCTGGATCGCTTCGAGGCGGGCCTCCGTCAGCGGGCGGTCCGGCACGGCGAACGGCAGCTTCGTGATGACCACGTTCGACAGCGCCTCGCCCCGCACGTCCACCCCCTGCCAGAAGCTGTCCACGCCGAACAGCACCGCCCGCGGCGTCGTGCGGAACTGCTCCAACATCTTCCCGGCCGGCATCCCCTCGCCCTGGCAGAACAGGGCGTACCCGTGCTTCGCCGCCCACGGCCGCAGCCGGTCGGCGGCCCGGTTCAGGAACGTGTAGCTCGTGAACAGCACGAACGCCCGGCCCTCCGTCTTCGCGAGGTACTCCGGCAGCTTCGCGATGACTTGCTCCTCGAACTCCGCGCTCCGCCCGGCCGGGTCCGGCATCGTGTTTTGAAAGAGGTGCAGTTGGACCTGCTTCTTGTAGTCGAACGGGCTGCCGAGTTGCAGCGTGTCGGCGTCGTCCAGGCCGAGTCGGTGCTGGACGTGGGCGAAGCCTTCCTTCCCGCCGGCGCTGAGCGTGGCGCTCGTCAGCACGACGGCGGGAACCTTGTCGTAAAGCTGCTCCTTGAGCGCCTGCCCGACCTCGATGGGGGCGCTGGCGAGCGACACTCGCGGCCGACCCATCGTCGTCTTTACCTCAACCCAGTAGACCTGCCCGCCGAGCGACTGCGCGAGCCACTGGCGGACCGTGTTCGCGAGCGCCGCCAGCCGCGTGGAGCGGCTGGTCAGTTCGATCTTCTCGTCTTCCGCCGACAGCTTGTTCGCGATGGCGGACAGCACGGACGCGAGCTTGTCCAACTCCTCGGATAGCGCGTCCGGCACGATCCCGGCCGTCCGCACGCGGCCGTTCGTGCGGCCTTGCAGTTGGTGCCACTCGTGGACGGAGCCGAAGAACCGCTCGGCCGCCTGCCGGGCGTTGTCGAGTTGCACGAAGCTGGCCGCATCGCCGTGGGCGGCGAGGACGCCGCGGTTGCCGCGCGGCGTGAGGATTTGGTTCAACAGGTACTCGACGCCGCCCTGCGACACCTGCAAGCCCAGGTGGTCGGCCGCCACGTCTTCGAGCGTGTGGGCCTCGTCGAAGATGACGGCTTGGTAGTCCGGGAGCAGCCCCGCTCCCTGCCGCCGCAGCGCGAGGTCGCTGAAGAACAGCGCGTGGTTCACGACGAGCAGGTTCGCCCCGTACACGGCCTTGCGGGCCTTGTAATAGAAGCACTCGGCGTGGTTCGGGCAGACACGGCCGAGGCAGTTGCCGCTCTCGGACTCGACCGAATCCCAGACGCTCGGGAACGGCTGCAACGGCAGGTCGGACCGCGTGCCGTCGGCGGTCTTCCGGGACCACTTGCCGATGGTCTGGAGTTGTTGCACCGCGACCGGGTCGGCGAACAGCGTACCCATCCGCTGCTGCGCCACCTTGAGCCGCCGGAGGCTGACGTAGTTCCCGCGGCCCTTCACCAGGACCGGGCGGAAGTCGAACGGTAGCGCCTGCTGCAGGAACGGGATGTCCTTCTCGATGAGTTGGTTTTGCAGGGCGATGGTGTGCGTCGAGACGACGACGCGGTAGTCCTTGCGGTCCGCGACGGCGGCGACGGCCGGGAGCAGGTACGCGAAGCTCTTGCCGACGCCGGTGCCGGCCTCGACCATCATTTTCTGGTTCTTCTTGAGCGCGGCCGCGACCGCCTCGGCCATCTCGACCTGTTGCGGCCGGGCCTCGAAGTGCGGCATCCGAACCGCGAGGTCGCCGCCGGGGGCGAGTAATTGCGTGAGCTTCATCCGTGGATTGTGGCAAAGACGGGCGGGCGGTGTCCATAGTAGTAGGCACACTCCGTGTGCCGTCTCCTGTCGGTCGCAGCGACTTCCGAGAACTCGCCGACACGCCGAGGAGACGGCACACGGAGTGTGCCTACTACTATGCCGCGGGAAACACCACCCGGAACGTCGTCCCGTGTCGCACGGCGGACTCGATGTTGAGCTGCGCGTGGTGGTGTTCCAGTACCATCGCCACGAACGAGAGGCCCAGGCCCATGCCCGCGCTGTAGCCCTCGTACAGGGCGTTGTCCCGCTTCGTCGTGTAGTGCGGCTGGAGGCACTTCTTGCGAACCTCCTCCGTCATGCCGACGCCGTTGTCGCGGACTTCGAGAATCACGCGCCCTTCGATTCGCTTCACGATGAGGGCAATCTCGCCCTTCCACCCGGCGGCGGCGAGCAGCTTCTGCTTGCGGTCGTCGGATGGGGCGACGCGGGCGTCCTCCCGCAGGTGGTTTCGCATCTCGAACGTCGCGTCGCGGGCGTTGAAAATTAAATTCTCGATCGCCTGCTGAAGGTGCGAACTGTCGCCGGTGATGCAGACTGGTTCCGCCGGCACGTCGGCGGTCAGCTTCAGCTTCCACTTGTCCCGCCCCATGTCCGCCCAGGTGTTGACCGAGTCGCGGACCAGCGCGGCCAGGTCGAGCGTCGTTACCTCGGCGTTCGACGGGTCGCGGCGGACGGTCTTCAATATCTGTTGCAGCCGCTCGGTCACCGTTCCGAGCGTGGACCTCACCTCGTGCAGCATCCCCTCCTGCTCGTTCGACAGCCCATTGACCTCGATGCACCGCGAGAGTAGGTCGTTCGGCCGGACGAGGAGGTTCTTGATGTTGTGCGCGTAGCTGCCGGCCATGATCCCGATGCTGGCGTAGAGCTGCGACTTCATTTCGAGCGTCGTCTTCTCGGCCTCCATCGCCCGCCGTTGCAGGTCGGCGGTTTCGAGTTGCTTACCGAGGAGTTGGGCCTGAAGTTGCGACTGAATCCGGGCGGCCTCGTCCTCGCGGTGCTGGGCCTGGAGCAATTCGATCTCGCGGTGTTCCGCCTCGGCAATCGCCGTCAGCCGGGCGACCTCGCGCTGTCGTTCGCGGCGAAGGAAACGGATGACGAACAAGGCGGCCAACGCCGTAGCAGTCAATAAGAGCGCGCCGGCGAGAAGCGACATCCGCTGCCGCTCCTGTTCCAGCCGTTGCAGCTTGTTAAAGGCGTGCAGCCGGTACTCACAGCGGATCGTGGCGCGGCCGTCGCCGAACGGGGCATATTCCAACACATCCAGCCGGTCGCTGTTCTGTCGCGTGGGCTTCGGCACGGTGGACACCCACGACAGCACGTCACGGTCCGCATTCTTGGACCCGGTCGGCGGGCCGAGATCGACCTCCAGCCGGTAAATCTCTGGGAACAGCGGGAGCTGGTTCACGTAGGCCCGCGTCGGCTCGACGAGCGACCGCATGTGCTCCAGCACTTCCGCCCGCTTCGTCTCCTGGCGGCGGGGGTCGTCCGTGCCGTCCGGGTCGTCGTCGCGGATGCGGACGTACTCCTTCACCAGTTCGGGGAGCGTCTTGCGGAAGTTCCGCGACTCGTCGATCCACTCGCGGATCGTCGCCCGGTCGGCTTCCTCGGACCATGTCGCGCGGTCGTAGAGCAAACTCACGAGCCAGCCGACGAGGACGGCCCACAGCACGACGACCGGTGCGAGGCCGCCCACGTACTTCCACACGGCCCGCTTCGCCGGGAGCGCGATGGCCGCGGTCGTGGAGGGCGAGAGCGTCACGGCCGCACCCCCGTCATCGTCTGACTCAGTGCCCGCGTCCGGACGAGTTGCCACCCGCGGCGGCGGGTGGACCGCCACACTTCGAGAACGCCCTCCGGCAGCCCGGCCTCTTCCCCGTCCTTCGGAAGCACGACGCAGACGTACTCGTTCCGCCCGCCGACGCGGTTGCCGGATTCGTCGAAGATCGCCGGTTGCAGGCCGCGAATCCGCTTCGCCAGGACGTCCCCGCCGGACGCCAGCTCGCCGTCACCGAACGTGCCGCGGGCGAGCGTCTTCACCATGTCCGCGAAGTGCAGCACGTCGTCGGTGCCGTTCGGCGGCTCAAGCCGATAGCCGCCGTCCGGCGTCGGCCCCTCGTCCCACCCGACCGGGTTGTTGTGCGCGAACAGGATGAGCGGCACGGTCAGCGACCGGACCGGCCACGCGAACTCGCCGTCCCGCAGGATGGTGTTCACGCCCATGCCGTCGCCGTTGATCGCGACGACCTTCCGCCCGAGGCCCGGCGACGCCCCGGCGAGCGTCCGGATCAGCCGCCGAGCCGGGGAAGAAACCGTCGGGATGAGCAACAGCGACCGCTGCGGCGGCAGCATGTGCAGTTCCTTGAGCATCGCGTCGGCGACTTCCTCCTCCCGGCGGTTCGGGTTGTAGTATCCGCCGACGCTGAACGGGACCTGCCACCCGGAGAGCGTCGGCGTCGGCTTGGGGCCGGCCGGCGAGTACAGGAGTTCGCGGAACTGGCCGATCAGGTCGGCGGAGTACGGGTCGTCGTCCCAGTCCACGTAGAAGACGGTCGGCTTGATCGGCGGGTCGGCGGCGGCCAGCGCCCCGGACGCGACGGCGAGCTTCACGTCATCGCTGAGGAGTCGGGGCCGGAGCGTCGGCGATTCCCACACGAAGTCGAGGATCGCTTCCGCCATCTGCCGGTTGTTGAAGCAGAACCGAAACGACCGGCCTTCGTAGATGCGGAGCAGGTCCGTCGTCTGGCCGACGGCCGCGTCCTTGTCGTTCGCGTCGTCGAGGCCGGTGTAGACCTTCTCGGCCGTCGCGTTCGTGATGAAGAAGATCGGCCGCTGACCTTTCCACTCCGTCTGCCCGGCGAGGGCGAGGGCCATGTCGCGGGCGCGGTCGCTGCTGCCGCCGCCGATGACGGCCAGCGGCGCGGGTTGCCGCTCGCCGAGGAGCTTGCACCAGTACGCGGGCGGGTGGTCGCCGCTCAGCTTGTACCACCGGAACCGGAGCTTGCCGGGCCGGCCGTGCATCCCGACGACGACCTCCGGCACAGCCGTCGTCTGGTCGAGGAACGCGGCCGAGTCATCGACGGAAACGCCGGGCAGCCCGGCCGCGGCCCGGCGGACACCGGCCACGAACCGCTCCCAGTTCGCGCCGCTGGTGGTGGTGTTGAAGAACGCGATCTCGCGGTCGCCGTCCGGGACCGGCATCGGGGCGGCGTAGTTCGACGGCCCGAGGCCGGGGATGCGGACGCCGTAGACGATCAGCGCCAGCGGCAGGCAGACGACCGCGATCAGGAGCGGCCAACGGAGGCGGTTCATGGAGTATTTGTACTGACACGTCTCGGCACCCGTCATATAGCGGTGGGCTTGCCCACCGTGCGGTTTCGAGTCTTCGAGAAACCGCGTGGGCCTTCCCGTTGCCGGGACGTTCCTCCCATCGCAATCAGGCGTCCGTGGGAGGAAGGCGCACGCGGCCTCGAAGACTCGGCCGCACGGTGGGCAAGCCCGCCGCTATCTGTCAGAACTGTATGTAAATGAACGTCTTCCCGACGCCGGGGCTGAACACGACGACCGCCGCCAGGCACACCGCCGCGTTCGCGACGCGGACCACTTCCCACTCCGCCTTCAGCACCGGCAGCCGCTCGCGGAGTAACTCCCACCCGTGCCCCGCCAGCCCTAGCAGCACCAGTAGCGGCACGACCGCCGGTACGCCGCGCGTTCCGTCCGACACTCCCAGCACGCCCGCGAACATCGCCCCGCCGCCGGCCCACGAGGTCATCCGCACGAGGATCAGCGCCACGAGCAACTGCGCGAACGTCGCCGCCCACGCGAACACGGCCCACACCGCCGACCCGCGCACCCGGTCGGCCCACGGCCTTCCCCTCAGTGCCAGGTCGAACGCCCGGTGGGCGCACACGAGCAGGCCGTTGTAGACGCCGTACACGAACCACGCCCACGTCGCCCCGTGCCAGAGGCCGCACAGGACGAAGATCGCCATCAGGTTCAGGTATGTCCGCGCCGCAGAACCGCGGCTGCCGCCGAGCGGGAAGTACAGGTAGTCGCGGAGCCACGTCGAGAGCGACAGGTGCCACCGCCGCCAGAAGTCGGTGATGTTCGCGGCCAAGTACGGCAGATTGAAGTTCGCCGGCAGCTCGAACCCGAACCACTTCGCCGCGGCCAGGGCCATGTCCGTGTACCCGGAGAAGTCGCAGTAGATTTGCACCGCCCACGCCAGCGCCGCCCACCGGCACGCTGCGGGTGAGAACGCGGCCGGGTCTTCGAACGCGGCCGACACGAACAGTTGGTCGAGCTGGTCCGCGATCACGAGCTTCTTGAACAGCCCGCGGGCGAACAGGAACACACCGTCGCGAACTTGGTCCGCGGTCGGGACCGGCGGCGTGACCAGCTGCGGCAGGAACTCCACCGCCCGCACAATCGGCCCGGCCGCCATCTGCGGGAAAAACGCGACGAACAGCGCGTAGTCGAGGAAGCTGTTCACGGCCTTAATTTGCCGGCGATAAATATCGACCGTGTAGCTGATGCCCTGGAACGTGTGGAAGCTGATGCCGAGGGGCAGCAGGATGTCCCACGCCCGCGGCGGCACGTCGGCGAACAGGCCCCACACGGCCGCCCCGGTGTCCCAGACGAAGACGGTGTACTTGAATGCGAACAACAGGCCGAGGTTCGACACGACGCTGACGATGAGCCACCGCTTCCGCACTCGCTCGTCGGTCGCGGCGTCGATCCGCTTCCCGACGGCGAAATCGACACCGGTGAGCAGCAACAGCACCCACAGGTAGTACGGGCTGCACGCGGCGTAGAAGGCCCAGCTCGCGAGGAGGAGGAAGGCGTACTTCGCCGTCCGGCCGCGGAGCCGGTGGTAGCCCACGAGGACGACGACGAGGAAGATTAGGAACGCCTTGCTGCCGACCGTCACGGGCGAGCCTCCCCGACCTGTGCCCGGACGCGGTTCTCGTCCGTCGTCGGCGGGCGGCCGATTTCGTCCAGCTTCAACTTCAGCCACCGGGAGAACACCGTCGCCCCGGTCGCGTTCAGGTGGATCGTGTCCGCGAACCCGGCGTCCGTGATGCCGACGATGTCCCGGTGGGCGCGGATCACCGTCAGCCCGTGGGCCGCCTCTTCCTCGGCCAGCAACTTCCGGTATTCGGCGAACGCGGTGGCGTACTTCGCCTCCAGGTCGGCCGTCACCGGCACGTCCACCAGCACGAGTGACACCCCGTTGTCACCCGCCCAGCGGATCAGCTTGTGCAGGTACGTCCGGTGCGAGCCGGTCTTGTAGTTGTCGAGGAACTTGAACGGGGACTGCGGGCTGTTGTCCCGCTTCACGGCGTCGTACCGCTGCTCGACGAACCCCTTCGCCGGGGCGTACCCGTCGCCGGTCCGGAGCGCGTCGGCGTAGTCGCGAAGCTCCTTCGCCTCGCGGGCCGAGTCTGTCGTGTCGTCGAACTGGGACGCGGCCCACATCCGTATGCCGTGGCGGTGCCGCCACAGGGACCAGGCGCGAGAGACGCGGGCCGATAGATACTGGCGAACGACCCACGACCGTGAATCCGGCCGCGTCCGCGCCCATTCCACGGCGTCGGAGAACGTCATCAGCGACGCCGGGCCGTGCGGCTCGTGGCGACTGTCATTGAGGTCGCTGGCCGTGATCCCGTAGACGAGGAGCTTCGGCGGCGTCGGGCAGGCGAGCTTCACGGCGTGGTAAAACTCCGACGTGGTCCCGCCGGGCAGCCCGACGGCGTAGGCGTTGAGAAGCGGCTCGCCGTTCCAGTTCGCGCCGACGATCTCGCGCGGCTGAATGCCTTCGCTGACGACGGAGCCGCCGAGGACCACCACGTCCCGCCGCTCTTTCGCGCAGCCCTCCACCCGCGCAGCGTAGTCGTCCGGCGAGTACCGGTCCCACGTGCCGGCCGTCGCGATTACAACGAGATCGAGGACGACGAGGGCGAGCAGGACGCGGAGCGGGCCGCGGAAGCGGCGGGTGGCGGCGGGCATCGCGGACCATCCGTGGCGGTCGATGCGGATTCATTCCGGGCCATAGGATAAGCCGATTCCCGCGAACGGCGGAAGGGCAACCGGCGTAACAGAGTAGTAGGCACACTCCGTGTGCCGTATGCGGCCGGTCGCAGCGGCCCTGATGAACTCCGCGGCGGCCATAGTAGTAGGCACACTCCGTGTGCCGTCTGCTGTCGGCCGCAATCACTCCGTGCCGGTCTCCGCGGCCGGAAGGAAACGGCACACGGAGTGTGCCTACTACTTTGTTTCCGCCGCACCCTTGCTTCCCCCGGACGCGGGGGTAAAAAATCCGTCCTTCCCGAAGCCACCGGAGACTCTGCCGTGTTCCGATACCGCCTCTTGGCGTTCGCCCTGCTCGCCGCGAGCACCACGTTCGTGGTCGCGCAAACCCCGCCGGCCGGGGAGAAGAAGGCCGACCCGCCCAAACCGGAGGAGAAGAAGCCGGCCGAGACGAAACCGGGCACGCCGGCCCCGCCCGCCCCCGCGCCGGCCCCGGCCCCCGCGACGCCCGGCGTGAATGCGGCCAAGTTCGAGACGAAGTTCGAGAAGGACAAGGCGTTCTTCCAGGAGATGACCACGACCGTCACGCAGACGATCAAGGTCCAGGGCGGGTCCGACCTCGTGCAGACGCACGAGCAGACGTTCTTCTTTAAGTGGCTGCCGACGAACTTCGCCAACGACAAGTGGACGGTGAAGCAGACGATCGAAGGCGTGCGGATGAAGATCGACATCGCCGGGAACAAGGTGGAGTACGACTCGACGAACGCGAACGCGGCCGGCGCGGCCGGGAACCCCGGCCTGGCCGACTTCTTCTCGAAGCTCGTCGGCACCGAGTTCATCATCACGTTCGGCAAGGGCATGGTCGTCGAGAAGGTGGACGGCAAGGACGACTTCCTCAAGAAGCTCGGCGGCGTCAACCAGCAGATGGAATCGCTCCTCAAGAAGATGCTGACCGACGAGGCGATGAAGCAGATGACCGACCCGTCGTTCGGGCTGACCGCGGACAAGGAGCAGACGGTCGGTGGCAAGTGGGAGAAGAAGGCCACCATGAACCTCGGCCCCATCGGCTCCTACGACACGGTGACGACGTACACGTACACCGGCAAGAACGCGGCCGGCGTCAACGCGGCCGAGAAGGAACTGGACCGGATCGAGGTCGTGACCGTCATGACGTACAAGGCCCCGGCCGCCGACCAGGGCGAGGGCTTGCTGTTCAAGATCAAGGGCGGCGAGCTGAAGACGGAGCCGTACAAGCCGGGCGAGAAGGCGAACTTCATCTTGTACAACCCGAAGACCGGCCGCGTCGAGCAGTCGAATCTGTCGGTGAAGCTGGTCGGCAAGCTGAACGTGACGATCGGCGGCACGGACACGACGATCGACCTCTACCAGGAGCAGACGACGACCGTGAAGACGAAGGACACGAGCTTCGTCGAGAAGAAGTAAGGGGTCAGGGATAATGTGAAACCGGCGGGCTTGGCCCGCCGGTTTTTTTATAGTAGTAGGCACACTCCGTGTGCCGTCTGCTGTTGGTCGCAGCGACTCGGACGAACTCGCCGCGGCGGTGAAGGGGACGGCACACGGAGAGTGCCTACTACTATGAAAACGCTCGTCCTCGGCTCCGCCGGGCAACTCGGCCGCGACCTGACGCCGCTGCTGCCCGGAGAGGTCGTCGCCGCCACGCGGGCCGACGCCGACTTCGGCACACCCGGCAGCCTCACGGCCCTCGTGCGGCAACACTCGCCGAACCTCGTCGTGAACTGCGCCGCGTACAACCTCGTGGACAAGGCGGAGGCCGAGCCGGACGCCGCGTTCGCCGTGAACGCTTGGGGCGTGCGGGAACTGGCGACGGCCTGCCGCGAGGCGGACGCGAAACTCGTCCACGTCAGCACCGACTACGTATTCGGCCTCAACGCGGCCCGCGCCACGCCGTTCGCCGAGGACGACGCCCCCGGCCCGGTGAGCGTGTACGGACTGAGCAAACTCTGCGGCGAGTACGTCGTGCGGTCCCTGTGCCCGAAGCACCTCGTCGTCCGGACGTGCGGGCTGTACGGCGTCTGGGGCAGCGGCGGCAAGGGCGGGAACTTCGTCGAGACGATGCTCCGGGTCGCCGGGCAGGGGAAGCCGCTGCGGGTGGTCAACGACCAGCTCTGCACGCCGAGCTACACGAAGGACGTGGCCGCGACGATTGCCGCGCTGATCGCCGCGGCCGCGACCGGCCTCTTCCACACGACCAACGCCGGCGGGACGACGTGGCACGACTTGGCGGCCGAGGTTTTCCGACAGGCCGGCGTGTCGGCAAACCTTTCCCCGATTGCCACGGCCGAGCGCAACGACCCGGCGAAGCGGCCGCCGTACAGCGTGCTGTCCTGCGCGAAGCTTACGACCGTCGGCGTCCCGGCCCCGCGGCCGTGGCGGGAGGCCCTGGCCGCGTACCTGACTGAACGGGCGTCCCGTACCGACCGTATCGACGTTCGTGCGTAAATTTTTGACATCTTGTTCACTACCGAGCTTTCGCCCGCCCGGTTGTCGGGTTAGAACCCTTCGCATACGACCGCGTCGCGATTCACACCCGTTCGCCGCGGCCGTCCCTCGCCCACCCCTCTGGAGAGACGTGATGAAAGTTCTGCGAACCCTGTTCGTGGCGGCCGTGGCCCTGACCCTCGCCGGCACGCCGATCCGCGCCCAGGAGGCGGTGAAGCCCGGCCCGGAGCACCAGATGCTCAAGAAGTGGGAAGGGACGTGGGAAACCACGATGAAGATGGCCGGCATGGAGTCCAAAGGGAGTTGCACGTACAAGATGGAACTCGGCGGCCTGTGGCTGGTGAGCAACTTCGAGAGCGACCTGGGCGGGGCGAAGTTCACCGGCAAGGGCCTCGACTCCTACGACCCGGCGAAGAAGAAGTACGTGGGCATCTGGGTGGACAGCTGGTCCACCAGCCCGCTGAACATGGAGGGCACGTTCGACGCGAAGACGAAGACGCTGACGATGACCGGCGACGGCCCCGGCATGGACGGCAAGCCGACGAAGTTCAAGGCCGTCTCCGAGTGGAAGGACGAGGACACGGTGAACTTCAGCATGTACATGGGCGACGGCAAGGAGCCGGGGTTCACCATCACGTACAAGCGGAAGAAGTAAGTTACCGGCTTCCAGTGAAGTCGGGCGGTTCCGTCGGCCCATGCCGACGGGACCGCCCGACTCGACTTTTTGCAGGCTCGAAAGAACGCCGACCCTTCGCCGTTGCTGCCCCGCACGTTCCTGTCTACTCTTCCCTCATCACACCCCGCGGGACGCCTCATGCCGTCGTACCGACCGTTCGCGATCTACCACGAGCACCCCGACTGGTTCCGGCCGCTGTTCGCCGAACTCGACCGCCGCGGCATCCCGCACGTCGCCCTCGACCCGCGGGGCCACCACTACGACCCGGCCGACGACACCGCCCCCTACGGCCTCGTGTTCAACCGCATGAGTCCGTCGGCGTACCTCCGCGGCGGCGTGCAGGGGATGTTTTTCACGCTCAACTTCCTCGCGCATCTGGACCGCCTCGGCGTGCCCGTCGTCAACGGGCTGACCGCGTTCGGGTACGAAATCTCGAAGGCCCGACAGCTGACGCTCCTCGAATCGCTCGGCCTGCCGTACCCGCGGTCGCGGGTCATCAACCACCCGTCGCGGGCGGTCGCGGCGGCGACGGGGCTGCGGTTCCCGGTCGTGGTGAAGGCAAACGTCGGCGGCAGCGGGGCGGGCATCGTTCGCTTCGACACGTCGGAAGACCTGGCCCGTGCCGCGGCCGAGGACCGGCTCGACTTCGGCGTGGACCACACGGCCCTGGTGCAGGAGTACGTCCCGGCCCGCGGCGGGCACATCACGCGGGTCGAGACGCTCGGCGGCAAATTCCTCTACGCGATCAAGGTGTTCACGACGGGCGACACGTTCAACCTCTGCCCGGCCGACATCTGCCAGCGGAGCGACGGCGTCGAGCTGCAACGCTCCGCCTGCCCGATCGACGCGCCGAAGACCGGGCTGAAGGTGGAAGGCTACACCCCGCCGCCGGCGGTAGTGGCCGCGTGCGAGGCGATCGTGCAGGCGGCGGAGATCGACGTGGGCGGGATCGAGTACATGATCGACGACCGCGATGGCCGGCTGGTTTATTACGACGTGAACGCCCTGTCGAACTTCGTGGCGGACGCCAAGAACGTAATCGGGTTCGACCCGTTCGCGCGGCTGGTGGATTACTTGGAAGCGCGGGCGACGGCCCGTGGGGACGCGGCGATTTGAGCGGCCGACTTCCGAAGTCCGGCTTCGACTTCGGAAGTCCATCCACGCCGGGACGGTTCTTCCCGGCCGGCGGGTGGCTGATCTCGCTCGACTTCCGAAGTCGAAGCCGGACTTCGGAAGTCGGGTGTTTCGAGCTGCAATACGATCCGAGTGAATACTGAGGTTCCTACATGCGGTACGGCTACTGGCTCCCGGTGTTCGGCGGGTGGCTTCGCAACGTCGAAGACGAGAACATGGCCGCCACCTGGGAATACGCGAAGCGACTCGCGCAGCGCAGCGAGAAGATCGGGTACGACCTCACGCTCGTCGCGGAACTGAACCTCAACGACATCAAGGGCGAGGCCGAGCCGTCGCTCGATGCGTGGAGCACGGCCGCCGCGCTCACGGCCGTCACGGACACCCTCGAATACATGGTCGCCGTGCGGCCGACGTTCCACAACCCGGCCCTGCTCGCGAAGCAAGCCGCGAACATCGACCACATCGGCGGCGGCGGGCGGCTGTCGCTGAACGTCGTCTCCAGTTGGTGGAAGGACGAGGCCACCAAGTACGGCGTCCACTTCGAGCAGCACGACGACCGGTACGCCCGCACCGCCGAGTGGCTGGAAGTGCTCGACAACCTCTGGACGCGCGACGGGTTCGACTTCGACGGGAAGTATTACAAGCTGAAGGACTCGATCCTTCAGCCGAAGCCGGTGACGAAGCCGCGGCCGACGATCTACGCCGGCGGCGAGTCGGAGGCGGCGAAGAATCTCATCGCGAAGACGTGCGACGCCTACGTGATGCACGGCGACCCGCCGGCGCGGATCAAGGAGAAGATCGCGGACATGGCCGTGAGGCGGGAGAAGCTCGGGCTACCGCCGATGCAGTACGGCATCGCCGCGTACTCCATCGTGCGGAACACGGAGGCCGAGGCGAAGGCGGAGCTGGCCCGCATCACGGACGTGAAGCAGTCGGCCGCGGGGTACCACAACTACCAGCAGTGGCTGAGCGGCACGCAGCTCGAACAGCGGGTGTCGCTCGAAGAATACTCCGTCAGCAACCGCGGGCTGCGGTCCGGCCTCGTCGGCACGCCTCAGCAGGTCGTCGATCAGGTGGCCGCGTTCGAGGCCGCGGGCGTGAACCTGCTGCTATTGCAGTGCAGCCCGCAGTTGGAAGAGATGGAGCGATTCGCCGAGTTCGTCATCCGGAAATAAGGACCCGCCATGAAGCGACCCCTCACCCTCGCACTCCTGTTCGCGATGAGCGCACTCGGCACGGCCGCGGACAACTGGCCGCACTGGCGCGGGCCGACGGCCAACGGCGTCGCCGCGGCGAACGCCAACCCGCCGACGAAGTGGGACGAGAACACCAACGTCAAGTGGAAAGCTCCGCTGCCGGGGAAGGGGAGCGCCACGCCGATCGTGTGGGAGGATCAAGTTTTCGTCGTGACTGCGTCAAAGACCGACCGCGAGGCGACGGCGGCGGAACTGCCGAAACCGGACCCTCGGTTCAAGACGAATACAGTCCCGCCGCGGCACTTCTACAAGTTCGAGGTCCTCAGCTTCGACCGCGCGACCGGCCGCGAGAAGTGGCGGAAGACGGCGGCCGAGGCCGTGCCGCACGAGGGCCACCACGAGACGCACTCCTACGCCGCCGGGTCGCCGACGACCGACGGGAAGCGGCTCTACGTGTCGTTCGGGTCGTTCGGCATCTTCGCCTACGACCTCGCCGGGACGAAGCTGTGGGAGCGGAACCTCGGCCGCATCCACTCCCGGCTCGCCTGGGGCGAGGCGGTCACGCCGGTGATTCACGGCGACTCGCTCATTCTGAACTGGGACCAAGAGGCAGACTCGAAGCTGATCGTGCTGAACCCCGCGACCGGCGAGACGACGTGGGAAGTCAGCCGCGACGAGAAGACGAGCTGGAACACGCCGTTCGTGGTCGAGCACAACGGCCGGACGCAGGTGATCGTGAACGGGACGACCCGCGTGCGGGCCTACGACCTGGCGAACGGCGCGGTCCAGTGGGAGGTCGGCGGGATGACCACGAACGCCATCCCGTCGCCGCTGGTGGCGGACGGCGTCGCCTACGTGATGAGCGGCTACCGCGGGGCCGCGGCCGTCGCCGTGCCGCTGAGTTCGAGCGGCGAGGTTCCCGCCGACAAGCTCGTGTGGCAGTACAAGAAGGGGACGCCCTACGTGCCGTCGCCGGTGCTGTACGACGGCCGGCTCTACTTCACCCAGGCGAACACGCAGGTGCTGACGATCCTCGACGCGAAGACCGGCAAGCCGATCCTCGCCGGCGAGCGGCTGCCGAAGGTCGGCCAGTTCTACGCCTCGCCGGTCGCGGCGGCCGGGCGGCTCTACTTCCCGGACCGCACCGGGACGACGCTCGTACTCGCGGCCGGAAGTAAGGCCGAGGTGCTGGCGACGAACACGCTCGACGACAAGTTCGACGCATCGCCGGTGGTCGTCGGGAAGACGCTCTTTCTTCGTGGCGAGAAGCACCTTTACTGCATCGAAGAGAAGTGATTTCTTGTAGGGCGGGTCAAGGCTCTGCGCCGACCCGCCGGGGGCATCCGGCGCGCCGGCGGGTCGGGGCAGAGCCTTGACCCGCCCTACAAAGCCAAGGCACTTCCCCATGAACATCCTCGTCACCGCCGGGAACACGCAGACGCCGATCGACCGGGTGCGGTGCATCACCAAC
>JAESGS010000395.1_pt1 | contig 36649 bp, 32 predicted proteins | sample 9269761 | NCBI WGS metagenome assembly JAESGS01 (sample SAMN15741799, study PRJNA653493) | algae metagenome | isolation source: Cyanosarcina radialis HA8281-LM2 and co-occurring heterotrophs from damp... | place: USA: Makauwahi cave, Hawaii | collected 2011-01-06 | reverse complement strand
GTCGGTGTCGGAGACGCAGCGGATGGCGGGAATGAATTACGGGCTGCGGGGCCTGCGCTACGTGATGCAGATCCTGATCCCGGCGGCGTTCCCGTCGATCCTGGCGGGGCTGAAGATCGGCTGGGCGTTCGCGTGGCGCACCTTGATCGCGGCGGAGCTGGTGTTCGGGGTGTCGTCGCGCTCGGGCGGGCTGGGCTGGTTCATCTTCGAGAACCGCAACCAGCTCGAGACGGCGGCGGTGTTCGCGGGCCTGACCGCGGTGATCATCATCGGCCTGCTGGTCGAGAGCGTCATCTTCCGCACCATCGAGACCCACACCGTCCGCAAATGGGGCATGCAGCGATAGATCCCGCGGCGCCGACGACGCACGAACTCGCCCGTTGATGCCGTGCCCGCTTCCGTGTCACATGGCGCCCTCTTTTGACGGGATGGACGTGAGACATGGCTGAACCCTGGATCGATCTGCGCTCGGATACGGTGACGCGGCCGTCGGACGGCATGCGGCGTGCGATGGCCGCGGCGCCGGTGGGCGACGACCAGTACGGCGAGGACCCGACAGTCAACAAGCTGCAGGAGGTGGTGGCGGAGCTGCTCGGCAAGGAGGCGGCGCTGCTGATGCCGAGCGGCACGATGGTCAACCAGGTGGCGCTGAAGCTGTTCACGCAGCCCGGCGACGACGTGATCGTCAGCAAGGAAAGCCACGCGGTGTGGCACGAGGCGGGCGCCTCGGCCGCCAATGCCGGCGTGCAGTTCACGGAAGTGGGCGAGGGCGGGCTGTTCACGGCCGAGGATGTGCGGTGCGCCGCCAAGCCGCGCGGCCATGTGATCTATCCCGCGACGACCCTCGTCGAGGTCGAGGACACGCACAATCGCGGCGGCGGCCTGATCTTCGAGCCGGCGGAGCTCGACCGGATCTGCGCCGCGGCGAAGGAGCTCGGCCTCGCGACCTATCTCGACGGCGCGCGCCTGTTCAACGCCGCGGTTGCCGGCGGCGAAACCGTGAAGCGGCTGGCGCGGCCGTTCGACGCGGTGGCGATCGCCCTGTCCAAGGGGCTGGGCGCGCCGGTCGGCACGATGCTGGCCGGCAGCCGCCGCGACATGGAGCGCGCCACGCGTCTGCGCCGGATGTTCGGCGGCGCGATGCGCCAGTCCGGAATCCTGGCGGCGGCCGGCCTCTATGCGCTGGAGAACAACGTCACGCGACTGGCGGAGGACCACGCCAATGCGCGCCTGATCGCCGAAGGCATTGCCGGTTGCCGCAACGTCGAGATCGACCCGGCCCGCGTGCCCACCAACATCATCGTCTTTCGCCTGCGTCCGGGCGCGCCGGCGGCCAAGGATGTCGTGGCGCGCTGCAAGGCGGAAGGGGTGCTGCTGTTCGCCTTCTCGGAGACGATCATCCGCGCCGTGACGCATCTCGACGTCAGCAAGGCGCAATGCGAGCGCGCGGCCAAGGTCATCGCCAAGGCGGTGGCCTGACGCGAGAAGGCTCCCGCTGACGGTTCCGCGCTGCTAGGCTCTTTCCCGGGAAGGAGCGGCCATGCGGTGGTGTCTCGCACTCGCGGTCGCGGCGGTCATGGCGGTGGCGCCGGCGCACGCGCTCCAGGTCAGCAAGAACGGCCGCTTCCTGACAACGGATGACGGTGCGCCGTTCTTCTGGCTGGGCGACACGGCGTGGCGGCTGCAGCGCCTCGCGCCGGACGACCTCGCGTACTACCTCGATACGAGGAAGGCGCAGGGCTTCAACGTCATCCAGGGTCCGATCCTGCTGCATGATTCCGACGACTACAGCGGCGAGCGGAACAGCGATCCCTTCGAGCCAAACCAGGCGTTCTTCGAGCGGATCGACCGCATCGTCGACGAGACGCGGCGGCGCGGCTTGCATGTCGCGCTGGTCGTCACCTGGGGGCACAACTTCAACATGTTCGGTACCCCGGGCGGAGCCCGTTTCTACGGGCGATGGTTGGGCAGCCGCTATGGCGATCGCGACAACATCGTGTGGATCGTGGCCGGCGAATACGCGCACGAGAGCTGGGGCGATTTCGCGTTGTCGATCTGGCGGGCGCTGGGCGAGGGACTGCGCGAGGGCTCGGGCGGGCGGCAACTGGTCACGGTGCATGGCAACTGGAGGCCGCCGGCCCTGCAGACGCCGTCGACGTTCTATCACGTCGAGCCCTGGCTCTCGTTCAACATGCTCCAGACCGGGCAGGCCGGGAACAGGGGCCCGGGGGCGCGGAGCTGGAGGCTGGTCGAGGCGGACTACGTCAAGCCGCCGCCAAAGCCCGTCGTTGACGGCGAGGCGACCTACGAGCGCGACGCGGCGACGCCCGACCTTCCGGCATGGGACGGGCCGGGTGTCCGGCGCCGTGCGTACTGGTCGGTGTTCGCCGGCGCCTTCGGCCACACCTATGGCGCCGACCGTGTCTTCTATTTCGAGGAAGGCTGGCGTGAGACGTTGCAGCGGGAAGGTGCCGTGAGCCTGGTCCATCTGCGGCGGCTGATGGAATCGCGGCCGATGCTGACGCGCATCCCGGATCAGCAGTTGCTCTCACCGATGGACCCATCGGCCGGCGATCTGGCGCCCTGCGTCCGCGCATCCCCCGCGACCGCCTGCATCGTGCAGGACCACGTCCAGGCGACGCGCGACGAAGACGGCAGCTACGCGATGATCTATGTCCCGGCGGGTGGCCGGACCGTGACCGTCGACATGGGCCGGCTGTCAGGACGCGACATCGTCGCGTGGTGGTACAGCCCGGTCGACGGCAGCGCGCGGCGCATCGGCACGTATCCGCGCACTGCGCCGCAGGACTTCACCACGCCGGAAGGTGCGGACTGGGTCCTGGTGCTCGACGACGCGGCGCGAAACTATCCGCCGCCGGGGCGCCCCTAGCGGGCGGCTCACACCCGCCGGTGCAGGCGGTGGTCGATCGCGAGCAGGATGGCGCTGACGGCGGCGGCGAAGACGGTCAGCAGCAGCGTGATTGCCATGATCACGTCGACATTGTGCAGGCCGATGGCGTTCATCAGCATGTAGCCGAGGCCGCGCTGGGAGGCGAACATCTCGCCCAGCACCGTGCCGATCATCGTCAGGGCGAAGCCGATGCGGAGGCCCGTGAAGATCTCCGGCAGCGCCGCCGGGAACAGCACGCGCCACACCATGCGCCACGGGCTGAGCTTCAGGACGCGGCCGGTCTTGATCAGGACCGGTCGCACGTTGCGCACGGCGTTGATGGTGAACAGCGCGATCGGGATGACGCCGTGGATGGCGCCGAAGGCGATCTTGGCGGAGATACCGAGGCCGAAGACCAGCAGCAGGATCGGGTAGAGCGTCACCTTCGGAATCGAATAGAGCGCGACGAGGACGGGCTCAAAGACATCGCCGGCGAGCCGGCTGAAGCCGAGCGCCATGCCGATGGCGATGCCGGAGACGACCGCGATCGCCAGCGCGGCGCCGAAGGCCTTGGCGGTCTCCTGCAGGTTCGGCCAGAAGGCGGGGCGGGAGAAGAGGTCTATGGAGAACTGGATGGTCGCCAGCGGCGAGCGCAGCGCCACCTCGCCGACGACGAAGTACAGCGCCTGCCACCCGATCAGCAGGCCGACGATCAGCAGGATCGGCCCGCGCGCGGCGGTCAGCGTGCCGGTCATCGCAGGCCTCGCCGGGCGAGAAGCCGCTTCTCCCACGCCACCAAGGCCAGGTTGGCGGTGATCGAAACCAGCAGCACCAGCAGGATCAGCGGGTACATGACCGCGTTGTCGAAGTTGGTGTAGGCGAAGGCGATCTCGAAGCCCATGCCGTCGCGCGACATGATGAACTCGCTGCCGATGATGCCGATCAGGGAGTAGGCGATCGCGAACTTCACGCCGGTCAGGATGTACGGCATGGCATAGGGCAGGGTGACTTTCCACGCCACCGCGCGCGGGCTCATCCGGGCAATGCGCGCCGTCTTCAGCAGCACGCGCGGGACGCGGTCGAGGCCGTTGAGCGTGTTGACGATGACCGCGACGACGCCGAGCATGAAGGCGATGATGATCTGCGGCGCGTCGCCAAGCCCGAACAGGATCACGAACAGCGGGTAGAAGGCGAGCACCGGGATCGCGTAATAGGTCGCGAAGAGCGGATCGAGGGCCTCGCGGACCATGCGACGCGCATGGATCAGCAGTGCCGTGGCCACGCCGACGGTGGTGGCGAGGCTGAATGCGATCACGGCATTGGTCAGCGTCTTGGAAATGGCGCCGTACAGCTTGCCCGAGACCAGAATCTTCCAGAGATCGCGCACGATCAGCGTCGGCGGCTGCATCGTGAAGTTGGTGATGACGCCGGTGCGGCATAGCCCCTCGATCACCGCGACCAGCGCCAGCAGCACCAGGATGCGGAGGAGGGTGGCGTTCTTCATTTCCGCGCGCCCCGGCTGCCGATCGCCTTCATCGACTCCTCGCGCAGGAGCTGCCACAGCCGCGCCGTCGTCGCGCCGAAGCGTGGATCCTCGACGATCCGGCTGTCGCGCTCGCGCGGCCAGCCCGTCTCGACGATCTCGAGCAGCCGGCCCGGCCGGGCCGACATGACCCCGATGCGGTCGGCGAGCATCGCCGCCTCGTCGAGCGCGTGGGTGATCAGGAAGACGGTGGCGCCGGTCTCCCGCCACAGCTTCAGGAGTTCCTCGCCCATCAGCAGGCGGGTCTGCTGGTCCAGCGCGCCGAACGGCTCGTCGAGCAGGATCAGCCGCGGCTGCAGGACCAGCGTGCGGGCGATGCACACGCGCTGGCGCATGCCGCCGGAAAGCTGCGCCGGGTAGCTGTCGGCGAAGCCGTCCAGCCCCATCATCGCGATGGCGTTCCTGACGCGGTTCGCGCGCTCCGCCGCGGGAACGCCGGTTTCGCGCAAGCCGAACTCGATGTTGTCGGCGACGGTCAGCCAGGAGAAGCAGGCGTCCTCCTGGAAGACCACGCCGATGCCGTCGGGGATGTCGCCGGCGATCGGCACGCCCTCGAACTCGACCGTTCCGGACGAGGCGCGCGTCAGGCCGGCGAGGACCTCGAGCAGGGTCGACTTCCCGCAACCCGACGGCCCCACCACGGCGAAGAACTCGCCGCGGCGGAGGTCGAGGTCGATCGGCGCGAGCGCCTTCAGCTCACTGCCGTCGGGGCGCGGGAAGATCTTCGTGACCCCGCGCAGGGTCACATGGGCGGTGGTCACGCCATCATCCCTCGGCACTACTTGATGGCCTTGATGTCCTCCGGCAGGAAGCGCGTGTCGATGATCTTGTCGAAGTCGACCTCGCCCTTGATGGCGCCGACCATGCGCTGAACCTCGATCATCCTTTTCATTCCTTCCAGATGGATCTGCCCGGTGCCCCAATACGGCACGCCATTCGTGCGGCTGCTGGTCAGGTTGCGCACGGCGGCCCGGGCCACCTCCGGCTCCAGATTGTAGTGCTTGGCGACGATGTCGCCGGCCTCGTCAGGATTCTGGTGCATGAACTCGACCGCGCGGCGGCGGGCACGGATCACGGCACGGATGAAGTCACCTTTCTCCGCGGCCATGTTCGCCGTGGTGACGCCGACCACGTTGTCGAGCGGCGGCAGGATTTCGCTGGCTACCGCGATCGGCTTGTACTTGTCCTTGAACTTCGACCATACGGGTTCGGCCATCGGCGCCACGTCGATCAGACCGGTCTCCAGCGCGGCGACGCCCTCGCCGAAGCCGCCGGTGCGGACGAGCTCGGCATCGTTCGGCTGCAATCCGGCTTCCTTCAGCAGCAGCATGGCCAGGCCCTGGCTGGTCGAGCGCGGGTTGGTGTAGCCGATCTTCTTGCCCTTGAGATCCTTGATCGAGTTGATCGGGGAGTCCTTCTTCGCGGCCCAGACGAACTCGGCGACCGTGAGCACGTTGTCGCTGATGATCATCAGATCCGCGCCCTGCTGGATCGCCGCGACGACCACGCCGGGATTGACCTCGCCATAGGGCACGCCGCCGGCCAACATGTTGCGCAGCGACGTGCCGCCCCCGGCGGACGTGATGATCCCGGTGACGTCGATCCCTTCCTCCTTGAAGTAGCCTTTTGTCAGCGCCACGCCGAACGGCATGCCGTTGGCGGCGACGCCGAAATTGCCGACCGCAATCTGCTGGGCGCGCGCGGCGGGCGTTGCGATGAAGGTCAGCGCGGCGATGGCGAGCGCCGCGAAAGGCAGTCTGCGGATCCGGCTCGGCGTCATGTGTTCCTTCCTCCCTGGGTTCGACCCGCTGCGTTGGCGCGGGCTTTTGGTTGTTGCTGAAACGTCAGGCGTTACGCATGCGGCTTGCTATCTCGAGGTCGGGATCTGCCGCAGCAGGCTGGACGATACCGCGCGGGAATATTCCGGCGCGACATGGACGTCGATGACGCACACCTTTCCCGCGCGGGTCTGCCGCACACCGTCCTCGATGGCTGCACGCAGGGCCGCCGGCGTGTTCACCGGTCCGATGCCGACGGCACCCTGGCCGCGCGCCAGCGTGGCGAGGTCGAAGGGCGGATCGCTCATGCGCAGGCCGATATGGCGGTTCTCGATCGGGCGGCCGCGGGTACGGGCGACACCTTCCTGGTGCAGTTCGTCATTGAAGAACGAGGCGTTGTTGGCGACGAGGATGAGCACCGGCGCCCCGTAGCGCACAGCGGTCCACAGGGCCGTCACGCCCATCAGGTAGTCGCCGTCGCCGAGCACGGCGACCGGCAGGCGGTCCGTGCCGCGCAGGGCCAGGGCCGCGCCCACGGCCATGCCGGGTCCGGAGCCGATCCCGCCGCCGCCATCGAAGCCGATATAGTCGAGCGGGTCGGCGAAGCGGCAGCACGAGCCCGGCCAGCCGAGCGGCAAGCGGATGTAGGACGGGTTGTGCGGCGCCAGCGCGTCCGTGACCGTCCGTGCCATCGCAAGGACGGATATCCGGCCGTCGACGGTTTCCGGCCCCTGGGCTTCCGGCGCGCGCCGCGTTTCGGGCGGAGTGGCGCCGGTTCCGGGCCCGAGCTCTTCCAGCAGGCGTTCGACCAGCCGATCCGGCGAGGCCAGCATCGTGGCGTCGGTCACGGGCAGGGCCTGGTAGTCCATGCTCCAGCCGTTGTGGCTGTACTGGTCCAGCGAGCACTGGAAGACCTTGGCCTGGGGCGCCTGCCCGCGGCAGGCCTGCTTCACCGTCCCGCCGAGGTCGATCCAGTCGAGGCTGAGGATCGCATCGGCCTCGCGGATCAGCGCGCCGGCCTCTTCGGTCACATAGAGGCTGGGCGGGAAGGGATGCAGCCTGTGCTGCGTCGGGAAGCTCGCGCCTGTCTTGATGTCGGTCAGGACGCGCGCGCCAAGCCGTTCGGCGAGGCGGACGCGGCGGTCCCAGTCGGCCCGCTCGGCGGAAACGCGGCCGATCATGATGAGCGGCCGGCTGGCGCCGGCGAGCGTCCTGGCCACGCTCGTGACCAGTTCGCGCGGCGGATCCGCCGGAGCCGGCGCGGAGAAGCGCGCAAGCGCCGGAAGCTCGATGGCCGGATCGATCGGCACTTCCTGTAGGGTCGCATCGAGACAGACATAGACCGGCCCCTTCGGAGCCGTGGTCGCGATCCGATGGGCCCTGACGAGCGCTTCCAGCGCAGCAGGGACGGAGGCCGGCTGGTTGTCCCATTTGGTGTAGCCGCGCACGAGCGCGCCCATGTCGCTCGACGTATGGATCCAGTCGACCCAGGGGCGGCGATGCGTGGCGTCCATCGGCCCCTGCGCGCCGAGGATCACGATCGGCACCCGGTCGCACCAGGCGTTGAAGATCGCCATGGTCGCGTGCATCAGGCCGACATTGCTGTGCAGGGCGACGGCCATCGGCCGCCCGGTGACGCGGGTCCAGCCATGGGCGATGGACACGGCGCTCTCCTCGTGGATGCACAGCAGCATCTCGGGCCGCGTGTTCCCGAGATGGTTGACGAGGCTGTCATGCAGGCCACGGAAACTGGCACCGGGCGTCAGCGCGATGTACTCGAAGTCGAGAGCGCGCAGCAGGCTGGCGATGGGATCGCTGCCCCACAGGCGCGCATTGTCGCCGGTCTGGCCGGGACGGACTGCGTCCTTCGGGCTACCATCGTTCATCGGTCGCTCCGATAGGTCGCCTCGATGGCGCGCCAGCGCGCGAGGCTCACCGCATCGTCCAGGACCTCGCGGGCGGCGGAGGCGTTGGCGAGCGGTGCGAGCGGCGTCTTGCCCTCGGCGTGCTGGCGGAGGCCAGCCAGCGTCTCGGCCATGGTCGCGACCGCGCGGAACATCAGCGTGACGGGATACGACACCTGGGTGAAGCCCATCGCGCCGAGGTCCTTCGGGCTCAGCCACGGCGTGCCGGAGCCTTCGAACATGGCGGCGGACAGGAAGGGCACGCCCTTCAAGGTGCGGCCGACGCGCTCGTAGTCGGCCTCCGTGCGCAGGCCGGCGACGAACACGCCCTCGGCACCGAGCTTCACGAAGCGGTCCGCCCGGCGCAGAGCTTCGTCGAGGCCCAGCGCGCCGTAGGCATCGGTGCGGCCCGCGATCAGCATGTCCTTGCTGCGGCGGGTCGCCAGCGCGACCTTGAGCTTCTGCTCGATCACCGCGACATCGACGACCGCGGCGGCCTTGTCGGCGCGCTGCTGCTTGCGGTCGCGGTCCTGGTCCTCGATCAGGATGGCGCCCACGCCGATGGATTCGTACTCCGCCACCGTGCGCGCGACGGCTTTCACGTCACCGTACCCGTCGTCACCGTCCGCGAAGAAGGGCAGGGAATTGCTCGCGGCGATGTCGCGGATGCCGGCGGTCATGTCGCTCACTCCGATCAGGCCGATATCCGGAAACGCATGCCGCGCCGCCAGCATCGCCGATCCGCCGACCGCGAAGGCCTTGAAGCCCGCGCGCTCGATCAGCCGGGCGGACAGCGCGTCATGGGCAAGTGGCGTGACGAGCGGTTGCTCGCTGGACAGGGAATCGCGGAATGTTGGTCGTTGAATCGGCATGGCGTCGCTGGTGCCGGCACCGGGCGCCGGGCGGTGCGATTTCCTCCTTCTGTAGCGGCTGTGTGTCCGCCGCGGGTCGTTCCCGCCATTCAAAGCCCGGGCCGGCATAGGCGACGAATGAATTATCCGCCCCTTGCATGAGAAAAATTCAATCAATACCCTCCGGGGCATGGACAGGCTTCCGCCCCTGAACGCGCTGCGCGCCTTCGAAGCCGCGGCAAGGCTGGCGAGCTTCAAGCTCGCGGGGGAGGAATTGCGCGTCACGCCGGGCGCGGTCAGCCACCAGATCGTGAACCTCGAGCGGTTTCTCGGGACCAAGCTCTTCGTGCGCCACCATCGCCGCGTGGTGCCGACCAGCGCCGGGCGTTCCTATCTCCGCGATGTTCAGAAGAGCCTTCGGCGCATCGCGCACGCGACCCAGGCGCTGACCGCCTCGCTCGACCGCAGCATCCTGAAGCTCAAGGCGCCGCCGACCTTCGCGGCGCGCTGGCTGGTCCCGCGCCTCGCGGATTTCCAGGCCCGCCATCCGGACATCTCGGTGCAGGTCACGACCTCGCACGATCCGGTCGACTTCGGCAGCGACGACGTCGATGCCGCGATCCATTACGGCACGGCGCTGCCGCCCGGCGTCGCCGGCGAACGCCTGTTCAGGGAAGTGCTGGTGCCCGTGTGCAGCCGCCGCTACATGCAGGGCGCCAAGGCGCTGAGCCCGCGTGAGCTTGCTGACAAGGTGCTGCTGCATTCGCTGCGCCGGCCGGATGACTGGCCGCTTTGGTTCGAGGCGGCGGGCGCGCCGGGCCTCAAGCTGAATCAGAAGCTGGTCTTCGAGAATTCGAGTCTGACCTACCAGGGCGCGATCAACGAGCTTGGCGTTGCGATCGCACAGATCGCCCTGGTCCGCGACGACCTGATATCGGGGCAGCTTGTCATGCCGGCCAGCTTCACGCTGACGCGCGACGCGGGCTATTTCCTCAGCTATCCGCGCGAACGGTCGCGCCTCGGCAAGATCCGGATGCTGCACGCATGGCTCGCCGATGAGGTGCGCTCGCAGCGCCGGCGCACCGGCTTGCCGAAAGGCGACGCGGTCCCCCGCCAGCGCTAGCCGCTGTTGCGCAGGCCGGCGGCGATGCCGTTGATCGTCAGATGGATGCCCTGGACGATGCGCTCGTCGCTGTCGCCGGCACGGTGGCGCTTCAGTAGCTCGATCTGGACGTGGTTGAGCGGATCGAGATAGGGGAACCGGTTGCGGATCGAGCGCGCGAGCAGCGGGTTGCGCTCCAGCAGCGTCTTCTGACTCATGATCGCGAGCAGCGCGTCGATCGAGTCCTGCCATTCGGCGCGCAGCCGCGGCAGGATCGCCTTGCGCAGCGAGTCATCAGCCACCAGTTCGGCATAGCGCGAGGCGATGGCGATGTCGCTCTTCGCGAGGACCATGTCCATGTTGGACAGCAGGCTCTGGAAGAACGGCCATTCGCGGTACATCGCCTGCAGAAGCGCCATTCCATCGTGCTTGTTGGCGGCGAGCCATTCCTTCACGGCGGTGCCGAAGCCGTACCATCCCGGCAGCATCAATCGGCATTGCGCCCAGCCGAACACCCAGGGGATGGCGCGCAGATCCTCGATGCGCCGGGAATTGGTGCGCGAGGCGGGGCGGCTGCCGATGTTGAGATGGGCGATCTCGCCGATCACGGTCGATTCCCAAAAGTAGCGTTCGAACCCGTCCGTCTCGTAGACCAGCCCGCGATAGGCGCGGTAGGCGAGCGAGGACAGAGCGTCCATCGCTTCCAGATACTCGGCGCGCGGTGCCTGGCCGGATTGCAGCAGGGTCGCCTCGATGGTCGCTGCAGCCAGAGTCTCGAGATTGCGCCGCCCGACCTCCGGGTTCGAGTACTTCGCCGCGATGACTTCGCCCTGTTCCGTCACGCGGATGGCGCCCTGCACCGCGCCGGCCGGCTGGGCGAGGATCGCCTGGTAGCTGGGACCGCCGCCGCGGCCGACCGAGCCGCCGCGGCCGTGGAACAGACGCAGCCGCACGTCGTGGCGCTTGCACACCTCGACCAGCGCGACCTCGGCCTTGTACAGCTCCCAGCCCGAGGTGAGGTATCCGCCGTCCTTGTTGCTGTCGGAGTATCCAAGCATCACCTCCTGCAGCCGGCCACGGCTTTCGAGCAGGGGCATGTAGGCGGGCGCGGCCAGCAGCGCCTCCATGACGCGGCCGCAGCCGCGCAGGTCCGCGATCGTCTCGAACAGCGGCACGATGTTCACATCGAGGGCCTGTTCGCGCACGCGCAGGAGGCCGACCTCCCTGAGCAGCAGGGCCGTCTCGAGGATGTCGGAGACGCCGTCGGCCTTGGAGATCACGTAGTTCGGAACCGAGTCCTTGCCGTAGCGGCGGTGCGCTTCGGCGGCCGCCCGCAGGATCGCCAGCTCCGATGTCGTTTCCGCCGAGTAGGGCAGGAACGGCGAGGTGAGCGGCCGCGCCGTCGCGAGTTCTCCGAGCAGCAATTCGATGCGCGTCGCCTCATCGAGGTCGCGATAGCGGGTCCCAGGCACCGCAAGCTCGAACAGCTCGGCGACCGTGCGCTCGTGCACGTCGGCGTTCTGGCGCAAGTCGATCGCGGCGAGATGGAAGCCGAACACGTCGACCGCGCGGCGGAGCCGCCGCAGCCGGCCGCGGGCGAGCGCCGCGGAGCCGTTCGCGCTGAGCGAGTCATAAACGATGTCGAGATCGGCGCGCAGCGCCGCCGCATCGGGATAGGGCGGCGCCTCGCCCACCGCGTGGAGTGGAGCCTCGAGGCGATCGAACGCCCACGCTGTGGCCGCGAGCCGGGCGTACATGCCGGAGATGGCGCGGCGATAGGGCTCGCTATCGCGGCGGGATGAGCGGTCGGGCGAGCTCTCCGCGAGCTTCTCCAGCGCCGGCGAGACGCGCACGATCTGCGTGTCCATGGAAAGCCCCCCACCGAGCTGATGCAGCTCGCTCAGCAGGAACTCGAGCGCCTCCTTGCTCTGCATCCTGAAGGCGCGCTGCAGGACCTCGGCCGTGACGAACGGGTTGCCGTCGCGGTCGCCGCCGATCCAGCTCCCCATGCGCAGGAAGGACGGCAACGGGCCGTCCGTCCACTCCGGGTGGCTGCCGGCCAGTTGATCTTCCAGCGCCGCGTAGAGCCGCGGCAGCTCGCGCAGGAAGGTGTAGTCGTAATAAGCGAGGGAGTTTGTGACCTCGTCCACCACCGCAAGGCGGGTGCGACGCAGGATGCTGGTCTGCCACAGCGCGAGAACGGCCTGGCGGATCGCCTCCTCGTTCTCCGCGGCCTCCTCGGGCGTCAGCCGGACGCGGTCGCGCTCGGCGAGAAGCCTCGCTACTTCCATCTCGCGGTCGATCGTGCTCTTGCGCCGCACTTCGGTGGGATGCGCCGTGAGCACCGGGCAGACCAGGGCGGTCGCGAAGAAGCGGTGGAGCTGCGCCCGCGTGACACCCGCGTCCCTGGCGCGCGCCAAAGCATGCGCGAGCGTGCCCGGGCGTGGCGCGGAGGCGACGAGCGCATGGGCGCGCGTGCGGCGGATATGGTGCTGATCCTCGGCGATGTTGGCGAGGTGCGAGAAGTAGCTGAAGGCGCGGATGATCTGGATGGTCCGGTCCGGCGGCAGCCCGTCGAGGGTTGCATCGAGCTCCCGCTGGGCCTCGCGGTCCTCGTCCCGGTGGAAACGGACGGAGCTCTGGCGGATGCGCTCGACGATCGCGAAGACGGCGGGCCCTTCCTGGCTGCGCACCGTGTCGCCGAGGATGCGGCCGAGCAGGCGGATGTCGTCGCGTAGCGGCAGGTCCTTGTCAGGGATTTCGGTCGATGTTGCTGTGGTGGCCATCGGCAGTGCTGTGCTTGTTGCGGGAGGCCGGAGCTGGCAGCCCATTGAGAGCAGGAATCAGCGGCGCCCGTCACGGGTTTTCTCGCGCGGCGCAGGACGGGCTTGCAAGTGAACGGCGCCCGCGCTTTGCTGGTGCACAAGGAATGATCACGTCGCGCCTTCCGGACGGCAGGCGACGGCGGCACGGGGAGGGAAGCATGGTCCGCAGCACCGATCGGTTTCTGACCACGCATACCGGCAGCCTGCCGCGGCCTGAGGATCTTATCCGCATCATGTATGCGAAGGAGGAGGGTATTCCCGTCGATCCGGCTGCCCTGGCCACCCGCGTGCGCTCGGCTGTGGCGGAGGTGGTGAAGAAGCAGGCGGAAGCCGGCATCGACCTGATCAATGACGGCGAGATGTCGAAGCCGAGCTACGCGACCTACATCAAGGACCGCCTGGCCGGCTTCGGCGGCACCGGCAACACTTTCGTCTATCAGGACCTGTCCGAGTTCCCCAATCTGCAGCGGCGCGTCTTCGGAGACCCGGGCCGCTCGCGTCGCAAGACACCCGCCTGCAACGCGCCGATCAGCGTGCACGACAGGAATGCGGCACCTGCGGATGCCGACAATCTCAAGGCGGCCCTGGCGCAGGTGAAATCGTCTGGCGCCTTCATGAGCGCCGCTTCGCCCGGCGTGGTGTCGCTGTTCTTCCGCAACGAGCACTACAAGAGCGAGGACGAGTACCTGTTCGCGATCGCCGAGGCGATGCGCCACGAGTACGAGACGGTCGCGAATGCCGGCATCACGCTGCAGATCGACTGTCCCGATCTCGCCATGGGCCGTCACATCCAGTATGCCGCGCTCGATCTGCCGGCGTTCCGCAAGCGTGCGCAGAAGCATGTCGAGGCGCTGAACCACGCCACGGCCAATATTCCGGTCGAACGGCTGCGCATGCATGTGTGCTGGGGGAACTACGAGGGCCCGCATCACTGCGACGTGCCGCTCGCCGACATCATCGATATCGTGTTCTCGGCGCGGCCGAGCATGATCTCTTTCGAAGCGGCCAACCCTCGCCATGCCCATGAATGGACCCTGTTCGAGCGCGTCAAGCTGCCCGAGGGCAAGGTCCTCATTCCCGGCGTGCTGGAGTCGAAGTCGAACTTCATCGAGCATCCGGAGCTGATCGCGCAGCGCATCGGGCGCTATGCGAACCTTGTCGGTCGCGAGAACGTCATTGCCGGCAGCGATTGCGGCTACGGCACCTGGGTCGGTCAGGCCGCCGTCGACCCCGACGTGGTATGGGCGAAGTTCGCAGCGCTGGCCGAGGGCGCGCGCATCGCATCGCGGCAGTTCTGGCGTTAGAAAGCGGCCGACGGAATATTCGCCGGGCGGACGGTGTCTCGTTGGGGAGGGTGACATCCGGTCCGCCCGGATGTCGCGCCCGCCTCGTACGGGAGACAGCGGATGAGGAAACGCCAAGCCAGTTGGCTCGCCGCGCTCGCCTGCCTTGTTGCCGTGTCCGGCGGCTGTTCCACGCGAAGCGAGCCACCGAGCGGCGATACGCAGAGCAGGCAGGAGCGGGAGCGCTCGAACCAGCCGGACGGGATGACGCGCGGCGGCGGCGGCGGGTACTAGGCGCGACGGATCGCTACGGCCGGCGTCAGAAGTCCTGGTCGCGCGGCCTGGGAGCTTCGGAGCCCGGCGTGTGCGCCTTGAGGCCGCGCGCGACGAGCTTCGCCCAGATGTCCTCGGCGTCGTCGGCGAAGTCGAACAGCTCCATGTCTTTCGCCGCGATCATGCCGTCCTCGATCAGCGCATCGAAGTTGACGATCCGCGTCCAGTAGTTGCGGTCGACGAGCGCGATCGGCAGCGGGGGGACTTTCCCGGTCTGGCGCAGGGTGAGAATCTCGAACAGCTCGTCCATGGTGCCGAACCCGCCCGGGAATACGACCAGTGCGTTGGCGCGCATCGCCAGGTGCATCTTGCGCATGGCGAAGTAGTGGAAGCGGAAGGTGAGCTCTGGCGTCGTGTAGGCGTTCGGCTCCTGCTCGTGCGGCAGCGTGATGTTGAAGCCGACCGTGGGCGCGCCGGCCTCCCAGGCGCCGCGGTTGGCTGCTTCCATGATCCCGCCGCCGCCGCCGGTAGCGATGACGTTGTCGCGCAGGCCGTCGCGGATGTGGAGCGCGCCGCCGCGCTGGGATGCAATACGGCCGAACTCGCGCGCCGCCTCGTACCAGCGCGTCCGGCGGCCGTTGGCGGCCTTCGGGCGGTGATTGTCGCAGCCGTCGCGGCCGCAGCTCGTGCGGGCGCTGCCGAACACGACGATGGTCGAGCGGACGCCCCAGGCGCGGAGCTGCTCCTCGGCCTTGGCGTATTCGAGCAGGAAGCGCACCCCCCGCATGCTGTCGCCCAGCATGAAGTCGCTGTCGAGGGCGGCGAGGCGGTAGGCGGGGGCTTCCTTTTGCGGGGAGTTGTCGGCGGGGCTCATGGCGTCGAGAGGGCTCATGCCCAATATGGTATTGGCACGAGTGTATCTGAAGGGTTAGCGGGCCTGCGCCCCGCCGCAGGCCCCCTCCAGCCCCCTCCGGTGACCCCTCCCGGGGTCAGAAGAACTTCAGGTACCGCTTGATTTCCCAGTCAGAAACATGGGTGTGGTACTCGGTCCACTCGGCCCGCTTGAAGTCGATGAAGGTCCGGTACATCAGGTCGCCCATGACCTGACGCCCCAGCGGATCGGCCTCGAAGGCATCGACGGCCTCTCCCAGGGTCCGGGGCAGGCTCTCCACGCCCATCTTCTTCAAGGCCTCGGGGGAGTGCAGGTACATGTTCTCGCGGTGCGGCTCGCCCGGGTCGAGGTCCTCCCGGATGCCCTCCAGACCGGCCATCAGGATCATGGCGGCGCCGAGATAGAGGTTGCAGGCGATGTCGGCCGCGCGGCACTCGATGCGCGGGCCGTTCATCGGGATCCGCAGCATGTTGGTGCGGTTGTTGTTGCCGTAGCAGATGAAGATCGGCGCCCAGGTGAACCCGGACATGCTGCCGCGCGCGACCAGCCGCTTGTAGCTGTTCACCGTCGGCGCGATGACCGCCGAGATCGCCTTGGCGTGCCGCAGGACGCCCGCGATGAACTGGTAGCCGAGCTTGGACATGCCGCAGCCGCGCTTGTCGCGCGAATCCTCGAACATGTTCTTTCCGCTGCGGATGTCGGCGAGCGAGATGTTGTAGTGCGCGCCGCTCCCGGTGCGATGGCCGTAGGGCTTCGGCATGAAGCTGGCGAACATGCCGTGCTTCAGGGCGATCTCGTTCACCATCAGGCGGAAGAACGTGAACCGGTCCGCCATCGTCAGGGCGTTGGTGTACTGGAAGTCGGTCTCGAACTGGCCCGGCGCGTCCTCCTGGTCAAAGGAGAAGACGTCCCAGCCGAGATGGTTCATCGCCTCGACGATGTCCTGCACGACCGGCATGCAGCTCAGCATGCTGCGGACGTCGTAGGCCGGCTTGTCGAGCGGCACCTTCGGGCCGATGGGCTCGAACCCGCCGTTCTCGCCGTCCCTGAACAGGAAGAACTCGGTCTCGATGCCGAGGTTGAACACATAGCCCATGTCCGCGGCGGCCTTGACCGCGCGCTTGAGGATCTGGCGCGAGCAGGCTTCGAAGGGCTTGCCGACGAGCCACATGTCGCTGGCGAACCAGGCAACGTCGGTCTTCCACGGCAGGATGGTCGCCGAGGCGGGGTCGGGGATGGCGCCGATCTCGTCGTCGTTGACCTGCTGGGGCACGCCGTCGAGCGCCGCACCGGTGAAGAGCTCCGAGCCCTTCAGCATGCTGTCGAGGTGGTCGATCGGCACGGCCTTGCACTTGGAGCGGCCATGTATGTCGACATAGCTTGCCAGGGCGTAGCGCACGCCCTCTGCCTTCAGCCGCGCCTTCAGCTCCGCGGACCCGCTGGATTGCTTGTTCATCGTTGTTCCTTGATGTGTATGTCCTGCCGGGCGCGAGATCGCGCCGCGATGATGGGGATCAACCGCCGCCGTACTGTTCCTGATAGGCCTTGAGGGCGTTCTCGAAGCATTCGACCGGCGGGCGAAGGAGGCCGGCACCGATCTGCCCGCCGGCCTTGCCTGCGAGGCCGACGTCGCAATACGGCGTCAGCCGCGTTTCTACAACCTTGAAGATATCGATGCCCAGCGGCGCGCCGCGGAAGCCGAAGACGGGAATCTTGTAGTCGCTGTGCTCGCCCAGGGTGATGGAATACATCGCCTCGTTGTTCCGCATCATGACCTGCGGCGAGCCGCCCTGGTACTCCTGCAGCGGAAAGGCCGCGGCCTGCGACAGCCCGCCGAATCCGACCGTCTCCAGGATGATGCTTTCGCCGCCGATCCAGTCGATGTCGGCCGCGCTGAACCCTTCGAAGAATTTCGCCTCGACGGTGGGGAGCGGGCCGCGGAACCAGCGGTCGCCAAGGCCGCTGACGCGGATCGAGAAGTCGCGGCTGCTGTAGCTCATCGCGGTGACGATCGACGAGCCGGACACGCCGTGGCCCGCATCCGCGATGCCCTTGGCGGCCGCCATCGACAGGCGCAGGAAGAAATAGTCGCTCTTCGAGAGCACTTCGATCGTCTTCAGAACGTCCTGGCGGCGGCGGGTGGCGACGTCGAGCAGGGCAGGGAACAGCTCGCGCGCGAACAGCGCCGTGGCGGCCGTATTGCGGCTGTGGAGTTCGTCGCCCATGTTCAGGGCGCGTCGCATCAGCGGCTTCAGCGGCACGCCGCCCATCGCGCGCACGGCTTCTCCGACGACCGGCGCCAGGATGTCGCGGACCCGGATGAGGCCCTCCACGACGTCGTCGCCATAGCTGCCGTAGTTCAGGCGACGCCGCGACTCGCCCTCGTAGAAATTGCAGAAGCTGAGATTGCCGCCGGCGGCATTCCGCACCACGAACACGGGCATCGACGCCGTGTAGACGCCGGCAACCGACCCGACGCAGCCGTGGTGGTGGCACGGTTCGACGACGATGGCGCCGTTCGCCAGCTTCGCCTCCGCCTCCGTGGCCGACCCGGCGAGGCCTTCGAAGATGGCGGCGTTAATGATCGCGTTGCGCTGTCCGCCGCGATATTCGCCGCTGCCGAGCGGCGCGCCGGAGGTCAGGATCATATTCGCCGTCATGCCGGGGACGACCTCTATGGCGGGCCGCACGTCGACGAGGACGGGATCGGCGCCGGCGAGGAGGCCCAGCACTCTTGCGTTAGCATCGCCTCGCATCGTCGAGGACGTCGTGGATACCAGCATGGGTAGATGATGCGCGTATTAATTGGTCAGTCAATCAAAATCGGATCGAGATTGACGACCCAACGGCCGCCGGTCATTTTGTGTGCATGAAAAACGCAAAATCCGCCGCGGCGTTGGCTGCGGCAACCCAGGCGTCCGGCACCCACCGCGAATCCACCGAGTCCGACAGGTCGCGCGAGATCATGTCCTCGGCGCTGCAGCTCTTCGCCGAGCGCGGCTTCGCCGACGTGACGATCAAGGACATCGCCGGCCGCCTCGGCATCAACACCGCGCTCATCTACTACTACTTCAAGAACAAGGAAGATCTGTTCCGAGCCTGTCTCGAGGCGGCGGTGTACGACGCGATGGCGTCTTACGATTCGATACGGGGCGCCGCCGATCATCCCGTGGACCGCATCAATAGCTGGTTTGACAGCAATATCACGCTGTCCGGCAGCATATCCAACATGGTGAAAGTCATGCTGGATTATACCGGCTCGAACCTGCGGCTGCCTTCGGTGGATCGCCTGATCCGGCGATTCTACGAAGAGGAGTGCCGCCTATTGGCGAAAGCGTTCGGCGAAGGAACCGCCATGGGTGTGTTCAATTCGGTGGATAACGAGGCACTTGCCCAATTCGTGTCCACGCACCTCGACGGCATCATGGTCGCGGCCATCATCAGGCCGGGCTTCAATATTCCTGAGTCGGTGACCACGCTTCGCGCCCTTCTGTTCCACCGGCTGGGCTACGAACCGGGCCCGCTGACGCGCCGCCGGCATCGTCGCACGAATTCGTCACGAATTAATTGACCGATTAATTGGTCATGCGGCAGTATTGCCGGAGAACAAGGGAGCGCAAGCATGAACGGAAGTCAGGCCGTGTTCGATCCGAAGACGTATGAGTCGGTTCGCCGGCCTCTTGCGCAAGCGGAATGCCTGCCGCCGTGGTGCTACACCTCCCAGGAGTTCTTCGACCGCGAGGTCGAGGAGATCTTCCTTAAGTGCTGGAACTTCGTCGGCCGCGAGGACGAGTGGCCCAAGGCCGGCGACTACCAGGTTTTCGATTTCGTCGGCCAGTCCGTCATCATCATCCGCGACCGCCGCGGCAAACTGGGCGCGTTCGTCAATAGCTGCCGCCATCGCGGCACGCGCCTGATGGACGGACAGGGAAATTGCCGGGCGATCAACTGCCCGTATCACGCCTGGGCCTATTCGCTCTCCGGCGACCTCGTCGCCACGCCCGGCATGGAGGACGTCCAGAACTTCGACAAGAAGGAATGGGGGCTGACGCCGGTGCGCCTCGAATCCTGGGGCGGGTTCGTCTTCATCAACTTCAGCCAGTCGGGCCCCGACCTGCGCGCGCATCTCGGCGACTTCACCGAGAAGTTTGGCAGCTACGGCTTCGACGACATGGTGCTGGTACGCCGCCACGACTACACGCTCGACTGCAACTGGAAGCTCTACGTCGAGAATGCGATGGAGGACTATCACACGCCGACGGTGCATCGCGGCTCGATCGGCCTGCAGGAGACGATCCCCGAGGACAGCCACGGGCAGTGGGATGCGATCCATATGGAGGCGGAGGACACGATCGCCGTTCTCCCCGGCGACACGACCACGTTTCCGCATATTGCCGGCCTGACGGGGAAGGCAAAGACGGGCGCCTATTTCGCGCTGATCTATCCCGCCACGTTCTTCGCGACGACGAAGGACTGCATGTGGTTCTTGCAGACCATCCCGCTTGGTCCGGCGAAGATGAAGCTGAGCCTCGGCTCCTGCTTCCCGCGCGCTACGGTGGCGCGGCCGGATTTCCAGGAAGTCGTGCAGCGCTACTACAAGCGCTGGGACAAATCCATTCCCGAGGACAACGCGATCTCGGAGCTGCAGCAGGCGGGCCTGCGGTCGTCGCTGGCGCGCCCCGGGCGGCTGTCGCTGCGCGAGCCCGTCGTCCATTCGATCGCCAACTGGGTGCTCGATCGCGTCCTGGACAAGCGCTCGGCGGCCTGACGGATGGGCTACAGCTGGCAGTTCGATGTTCTGAGCGAGTACTGGATCGTATTCGTTCACGGCGCGGTCGTGACCGCGCAGTTGACGGCGATCGCATTCGTCCTGGCCCTGGTCCTGGGACTGCTGCTCGCATTCGGCCGCATGTCGGAATCGGCGCTGATCCGCGTGCCGAGCTCGATCTACGTGGAGTTCTTCCGCAGCACGCCGGCTCTCGTCCAGCTCGTCTGGATCTACTACGCGATGCCGATCGTCACCGGCATCAAGTTCAATAGCCTGGTTTCGGTCGGCATCGGACTCGGGCTGCACACCGCTGCCTATTACTGCGAGGTTTTCCGTGCCGGGATTCTCGCGGTGGATCGCGGGCAGGTCGACGCGGCCAAGGCCGTCGGCATGCGCGGGGCGCAGCTTATGCGCCGCATCGTCCTGCCGCAGGCGATCCGCCAGATGATTCCGCCGTTCATCAACGAGACGGCGTCGCTGATCAAGCTGACGACGCTCGGCTCCGTGCTTGCGGTCAATGAATTGCTGCACGCCTCCAACAACCTGATCACCACGACATATCGCCCGCTCGAGATCTACACGGCGCTGGCTTTCATCTTCGCGGCGATCATCTATCCGATCGTCTACCTGTCGCGCCGGCTCGAGCGCTACTGGGCCGTGCGGTCCTGAGGACGGAAACATCCATGTCGATCATTTCCGTCCGCAACCTCCACAAGCACTACGGCAAGCTGCAGGTGCTGCGCGGCGTGTCGCTCGACGTCGAGCAGGGCGAGAAGCTGTGCATCATCGGGCCCAGCGGGTCGGGGAAGACCACGCTTCTGCGCTGCATGAACTTCCTCGAGACCTACGACGAGGGTGAGATCTATTTCGAGGGCAAGCTGCTGGGCTACCGCCAGTCCCGCGGCCGGCGCGTGCGCGATTCGGAGGCGAGCATCGCCCAGCTCCGCACCCAGATGGGGATGGTGTTCCAGCGCTTTCATCTCTGGCCGCACATGACGGTGCTGCAGAACGTGATCGAGGGGCCGATCGTGGTGCTCGGCCTCGCCCGCAAGGAAGCCGAGGAGATCGCCGGCGCGCTGCTGCGCAAGGTCGGCCTCGAGCACAAGGCGCATGTCTATCCGAGCAAGCTGTCCGGCGGCCAGATGCAGCGCGCGGCGATCGCGCGCGCCCTGGCGATGCGGCCGAAGGCCATGCTGTTCGACGAGCCGACGTCCGCGCTCGACCCCGAGCTGGTCGGCGAAGTGCTCGACGTCATGAAGAACCTGGCGCTCGACGGCACGACGATGGTGGTGGTGACGCACGAAATCGGCTTCGCCCGCGAGGTCGCCGACCGCGTCGTCATGATGGACGAGGGCCAGATCATCGAGCTCGGCACCGCGCGCGAGGTGCTGCAGAACCCGACACACCCGCGCACGCAGACTTTCCTGAGCCGCGTCCTGCACTGACGCGGACAGGCAACAACGAACTGGAGACGACACGCAAGATGGCTACGGCACGTGGGGCGAAGGCAGGCAAGGGCAACGGACTGATCCGGGTGCATTTCGAGAACGACACGGCACTTGGCCCTGTCTTCGCGCTGACGAAGGAGCGGGTGCGGGCGGCACTCAAGCGCAACCCGCGCGCCGCCAGGCTCGTGGATGTGAGCTACGGCGCCACCGGCGGTGACTTCGCCGGGCGCATCGCCGACGCCGATGTGCTCTATGCCTGGCGCTTTCCCAAGGAGAAGATCCGGAAGTCCGCGCCGCGCCTGCGCTGGATCCATATCCACGGCGCCGGCGTCGAGCATCTGCGGCCGTTCGATGCCTGGATGCCCGAGCGCGTGCACCTGACCAACAGCCGCGGCGTGCACGGCGATCGCGCGAACGAATACTTCCTGATGACGATCCTGATGCTCAACAACCGCGTCCCGACGATGGTGACGAACCAGATGCGGCGGCGGTGGGAGCAGGTCTACAACACCGCCATCGCGGGCAAGACGCTGCTGATCGTCGGCGTCGGCCACATGGGCGGCGGCGCTGCGCGCTATGCGAAGAAGGTGGGCCTGCGCGTCGTCGGCATCCGCCGCAGCGGCAAGCGGCATCCCGACGTCGACGAGATGCATACGCCCGACAAGCTGATGAAGCTGCTGCCGAAGGCGGACTTCGTGATGGTCGCCACGCCGCACACCACCGCCACCGACAGGCTGCTCGGCCGGCGCCAGCTGAACGCGATGAAGCCCACGGCGGGCCTGGTCAATGTCGGCCGCTCCGGCGTCATCGACTACGACGTCCTGTCGCAGAAGCTGCGCAAGGGCGAGCTCAGCGGCGCGGTGCTGGACGTGTTTCCGCAGGAGCCGCTGCCGGCGTCGTCGCCGCTGTGGAAGGTGCCGAACCTGATCATGACGCCGCACTCGTCCTCGGACGACGAGGTGATGTACACGCCGAACAGCCTCGATCTTTTCTTCGCCAACCTCGAGCGGTTCGCCGCGAAGAAGAAGCTTCTGAACGAGGTGGACCGCAAGCTCGAGTATTAGCGCGCGCGCAGCGACGCCCCCGGTCGGATTTCAACCGATCGAAGTAACCGATGGCCCCCAGCGCGCGGGGAAGGGCGGCCACATGACGAGGAGGCAGATATGAAACGGGTAAATGTTGGCAGGCTTTTGACGGCCGTCGCGGTGACCGGGTTGGCGCTCTGCGTGGCCGCGGGCGCCGAGGCGCGTCAGCTCGACGCGATCCTGAAGGACAAGGTGATCCGTCTCGGCACCATTCCGTATCCCCCGGTGACGACGAAGGATCCGCGGAACAACGAGTGGGCCGGGTTCTGGGTCGACGGACCGAAGCTGATGTTCGAGGCGGCGGGCCTCAAGGTCGAGTTCGTCGAAACCAAGTGGGCGACGTTCCCGTCGGGCCTGCAGTCGGACCAGTTCGACGTGTTCGTCGGCGGCGCCTTCAACACGCCGCGCCGCGCGGCCGCCGTGTCGTTCTCGCGACCGGTCATGTACATGGGCCACAGCGTCACCATCCGCAAGGAGGACGCCGGCAAGTTCAAGTCGCTCGCCGATATCGACAAGCCGGGTGTGACGATCGCGACGGTGCTCGGCACCAGCGGCCACGAGTACATGCGGCAGAACTTCAAGAACGCGACGATCAAGCCGCTCGACACCGGCGACCTGACGCAGGACAGCCTGGAGGTGTTTGCGGGTCGCGCGGACGCCGCCCTGCAGGATGCCTTCAAGGTCGCGCAGGTGGTGGCCCGCTATCCCGACAAGCTGGTCGACCTGTTCGCCGAGAAGCCGTTCTACATGCTTCCCGTGGCCTATGTGGTGAGCAAGAACAACCAGGAGCTTCTCACTTTCGTGAACAACCTGCTCGACTGGATGGACACGAACGAGAAGTGGCAGGAGCTCGCCAAGAAGTACGAGAAGGACCTTGGCGGCATCTTCTACATCGACAAGAGCTACAAGCCGTACGGCGGCGCAGTGAAGTAGCTGAAGCAGGGGCGGCGTCCAGGCGCCGCCCCGTCCGCTTTCTCAGCCGTGGTCCTTGGCGACCACGCGGTCGGCGGCGGTATAGAACGGATCGGCGTGGCAGTCCGCGCCATTGGCGCCCAGCGACTTCGCCACCGCCATGACGGCATCGACCATCGGCGGCGGGCCGGCGCTGTAGATCTTCCAGCCCTTCAGGTCGCCGTGATCGGCGCGTACCGCGTCTGAAACGAAGCCGGTGCGGCGCGTCGTAGCGCCGGCATCCTCGTTGGACAGAACCGGGACGTAGGTGACGTTGGCGTGTTCGCGCGCCAGTGCCTCGAAGCGGTCGACCATGTAGAGATCGCGTTCGGTCCGGGCGCCGAAATAGATGGCGATGCGCTGCTGCATGCCGAGTTGCAGCGCGGTTTCGACGATCGACGCGATGGGCGCGAGCCCCGATCCGCCGGCGACCGCGAGGATCGGCGCCTTGTGCTCGTGGCGCAGGTAGGACACGCCATACGGCCCGCGCAGCGTGACGGTCTGGCCGACGATGTCGCTGCGATGGACGAGCGAGCTGACCGTGCCGTTCGGGACGTGGCGGATGTGGAATTCGATCAGCTCGTTGCCCGGGCGGTTGGCCATCGAATAGTCACGCGACGGCGCCCCCGGGAAGGTCAGGTTCGCGAACTGCCCCGCCGTGAAGGCCAGCGGCGCTTCGCCCGCGGCGACGCCGAGGCGCACGATCAGAATGTCGTGCGTGGCGCGCTCGACCGCCACGACGCGCGTCTTGACGCTGCGCAGGGGATGGCGGGGCGCCTCGCTGTCCTCGTCGAACAGCACGACGCAATCCGTCTTCGGCGTCGCGCGGCAGGCGAGGATCGCGCCGGATTGCCGCTCCTCGTTGGACAGGGCCAGTTCCGTATAGTCCGCCAGGTCGACCTCGCCGGTGATGAGGCGGGTCTTGCAGGCGCCGCAGGCGCCGGAATGGCATCCGAACGGGTAGTCGATGCCGGCATCGAGCGCCGCGTCGAGAATCGTGGTGGAACCGGGGCAGTCGATGACCTCGTGGCGGTTCAGAATCTTTACTTTTGGCACGGGAAATCGACGTTCTTGTGAGGCTGCTGATGGCGCTGTGGACTACGAATGATCGTAGCGCATCGCCACTGCCGATCCAATGAAATCGCGCGCTGTGACGCTCGCCGCGCCGCTGGTTTCGCGCGCCGATTGCGGCCCTCGGGTTGACCCGACGGACCCGCGAACTTAAACTCGGCGATCGTTCGTATGCGAACGACATCGGATCAAGGAGGCAGCGGAATGTCGACTCCCGCAGGCGCCATGGAATCCGTCCCGGTCATCGACATCGGCCCGTTTCTGTCGGGCGATCCCGCGGGGGCGCGCGCCGTCGCCGATGCCGTGCGCGATGCGTGCGAGGGCATCGGTTTCTTCACCGTCACGGGCCACCGCGTTCCGGAAGATCTGATCGACCGCCTCTATGCGAACGCACGCGCGTTCTTCGCGCTGCCGCCGGAAGAGAAGCTGCGCGTCAAGAAGCCCGACGGCACCAATCCGAAGGGTTATGCGGCGATGGGCGTCAAGACGGTCGGCAAGGACCGCGACCCCAACCTGCGCCCGTCGCTGCACGAGAGCTTCGCGATCGGGCAGACCGACGTGACCGACGATCCTTACTATCGCTCTCCCGCGGCGGGGACGAGCTTCACGCCGAACCTCTGGCCGGACCAGCCCGAGGACCTGCGGCTGGCTATGACCGCGTATTATCGCGAGATGACGCGGCTGTCGGGCGCGATCCTGGCGATCTTCGCCCGCGCCCTCGATGTGCCTGCCGCGTATTTCGCCGAGCGCACCGACCGCCAGATCAGCACGCTGCGGCTGATGCACTATCCGGACCTTACCCGCACGCCGGAGCCTGGCGAGGAGCGGGCCGGGGCCCATACCGACACGACCGCGATCACGATCCTTCGCGTCGACGACGCGCCCGGCGGCCTGCAGGTGCTCATGCCCTCCGGCCGCTGGATCGACGTTGCCCGTACGCCGGGCGCGTTCATCATCAACATCGGCGACATCATGATGCGGTGGACCAATGACCGGTTCATCTCCACCATGCATCGCGTGGTGAACCCGCCGAGTTTCGGCGGCGGCGTGGGCCGCATCTCGATTCCGTTCTTCTGCATGCCGAACTACGACGCGATGATCGAGTGCATCCCGAGCTGCGTCGGCGCGCGCGCGAAGTATCCGCCGGTCACCTCGGGCGAGCTGCTCTTCAACCGCTACGCGGTGACCTATTCCGTCAACAAGGCCGCTGCCGGTTGACCGGCGCCATGGGGGCAATTTCATCGTGATCAAGTCGCTGGTTCTCGGAACGGCCGCAGTCTTCTTCCTGCTCGCAGGTCTCGACGGTGCCAATGCGCAGTGGTCGCCGACCAAGCCGATCCGGCTGGTGGTGCCCTATGCGGCGGGCGGCGGCGCCGACCTGATCGCGCGGCGCCTCGCGGAGAAGGTGAGGCCGGAGCTGGGCCAGCCGGTCCTCGTCGAGAATCGCCCCGGCGCCGGCACCGCCGTTGCGGCCGCCGCGATGGCGCGCGCACCGGCGGACGGTCATTCGATCCTGCTCGCGACGTCGACCACGCTCTGCGTCAACCCGATCCTGATGAAGGACATCCAGTACAAGCAGGAAGACTTTGCGCCGATCTCGGTCCTCCAGTCGCTGCCCTTCATGGTGGTGGCGCCGAAGGAACTGCCGGTGCAGTCGCTGCGCGATCTGGTGGCACTCGCAAAGGCCAGTCCCGGCAAGCTGAACTACGGGACGCTCGGGGTCGGAAGCTCGAACCACGTGCTGGGCTCGGTCCTCGCGCGCAGCGCCGGCGTCGACATCGTCGCGGTGCACTATCCGAGCGGCGCCCCGGCGCTGCTCGCCCTCAACCGCGGCGACCTCCATGTCTATTTCGACGGCATCTCCACGTCGATTCCGCGCGTGCGCGACGGCGAACTGAAGGGGTTGGCGGTCACGAGCCGGACGCGGGTCAAGGCGATGCCCGAGATCCCGAGCGTGGTCGAGGAGGGCGTGCCCGATGTGGCGGTAGCGATCTGGTACGGGCTCGTCGCCCCGGCCGCCACGCCGCCCGAAGCCATCGCGCGGTTGAACGCGGTGTTCAACAAGGTGGTGGGCGAACCGGACATCACCGCATCGCTGATCGCCGACGGCACGGAGCCGCTCCTGATCTCGCCCGCGCAGTTCGCGGACTTGATCAAGGAAGACACCGTGCTGTGGCGCAAGATGATCGAGCCCCTGAACATCGAGCTGAAGTGAGGGCGCGTCCCGGCGCACCGACACCACTGCACGCGGCCGGACGAATCGTGTATGATTCGAGTCGCTATGGCACGCCAAAACATCCAGATCGGACAGATCTACTGCAAGAGCGACGACCTCTCCCGGCGCCGCTGGCAGATCACGCAGCTTTTCCAGCATCCCGACGGCGTTCATGCGGCGCTGGTGCGGCTCGACGATCCGACGCGTTGCATCACGCTGTCGGCTGACGCGCTGTCCGACCGCCGCCTGATGCGCCGTCTGGCAGACGCCGCGCCGAGCGAGCAGCAACAGCCGCAATCCGACAGCGACTGGCTGCCGCGCGCGACCTGGGCACCGGCTGCGGCCGGCGAGTAGCGCCTCTCAGCGCCGGCACCGCCGCTTCCTCAGCGTCTGGCCATTACCCGTTGCCGTCGCGCAGCCCTGTGCTGGGGCGCAAGTACGCGTCGCGGGGCAGGCCTCAATGGTCGAGCAGGATGCGGCCGTGCACGCGCCCGGCGCGCAGATCGGCCAGTGCCTCGTTTACGGCGGCGATCGACCGGGTTTCCGCCGGGATCGGGGCCAGCCTTCCGTCGCGGGCGAGGGCAACCAGCTCGCCGAACTCCGCGAGCGAGCCAACATAGCTGCCGATCAGCGACAGCGCGCGCAGGGTCAGCATGGGAACGGGCAGGGTCACCGCCCCGCCGAACAGCCCGACGACGACGATCCGGCCGCCGCGGCGCGCGGTGTCGATGGCGAATTGCAGCGAGGTCGCCGAGCCGACCAGATCGAGCGCGCCTGCCGTCCCGCCGGCGGTCAGCTCTGCGATCCGCGCCTTTGCATCGGGTGCCTCCGGATCCACCGCCGCCGCCGCACCAAGGCGCTGCGCGGCCTCGCGCTTCTCCGGTGAGACGTCGACGGCGATCGGCGGCCGCGCGCGCATCGCCTTGCAGAGCTGGATGGCCATGAGGCCGAGGCCGCCCGCGCCGATGATCACCGCGGGTTGGCCGGCCGGGAGCGGCAGGATCTTCTTGAGCGCGCTGTAAACCGTGATGCCCGAGCATGCGAGCGACGGTGCCACGAGCGGATCTACGCCATCGGCCGGGGCGAGGTAGCGGGGGTGCGGGACGAGCACATGGTCGCCATAGCCGCCGGTCCGGAAGATGCCGATGGAGCGCGCCTGGGTGCAGAGGTGGCCGTCGCCGGCTGCGCAGGCAGGGCAAGTGTCGCAGCCGATCCAGGGAAAGACGATGACCTCGGCGCCGATCCGCGCCCGTGCCTCGGGTCCCGTCGAGACGACTTCGCCGACGATCTCATGCCCCGGCGTGAAGGGCGGCCGGATGCCGCGATGCGCCATCTCCAGGCGATTGCCGTTGCCGAGGTCGTAGTGCCCGTCCCACAGGTGCAGGTCGGTGTGGCAGACGCCACAGCGGCGCACCTTCACAAGGACTTCCGAGCCGGCCGGCACCGGCATCGGCAGATCGCGGCGCTCGAGCGGAGCGCCATGCGCCACGACCTGATAGGCCTTCATCGTCACGCGCCGCCGCGGACGATGGGTGTGTTCTCCTGCGGCATGGTCTGATAGAGGCCGCGGAAATCGGTGACCGTCGCATCGAAGAAGTGGATCGCGAAGGCCCGCCGCATCCGAGCCGAGTTGTTGCGCAGCGAGCGGTGCGGCATCAGCCCGTGGTGGAACAGGCATTGACCGCGCTTGATCTCGATGGGCGTCGCGTTGCTGAAGTCGAATTGCGGATCGTCGATCGAGAAGAAGAATCCCTTCTTCTCGCTCGGATCCCAGTTCTTGCGGTGCTCGTACATCTGCCGATGGGCGTGCGGCACCACCCACATGCAGCCGTTCTCGATGGTGGCGTCGTCCAGCGCCAGCCAGCAGCTTGCGACGGCGTTCGCCTTGTTGACGCCGAAATAGTAGTCATCCTGGTGCCAGGCAACCTCGCCGCCGGTGCGCGGCGGCTTGTACAGCCCCTGGAAATGCACCAGGCGCAAATTCGGCCCGATGAGGCTTTCGATCGCGTCGAGCAGGCGAGGGTCGCGCACGAGCCTGTCGAAGGTGGGATGCGCCAGATGCGCGGTGCGGATCTGGTAGACCTGCGTCTCGGCATCCGACGCCGTGTCGGACTTGACGTTCTCCAGCCGCTGCTCGCGCTGAAGCTGGTCGATCGTCCGGAGGAAGTCCGCGCCGATCCCGTCAAGCTCGCTGTCGCTGAGGAACGGTCCGCCGACGAGGTAGCCGCGCTCGAGCCATTCTTCCCTCTGTTCAGGCGTAAAGCGCATGGCGGGGCCTCCCGTGGCTTGTTGTCGGCATCGTGGAATTTCAGTTGTATTTCACGAATCCGACCAGGTCAAGGCCGGTCCCGGGAAAGGCGCTTTACAGGAAGTCGGTCAGCGACGCGCGCGTGAATTCCTCGATGTAGTCGATCAGCCGGTCGGACGCCTTGGCGGCGGCCTTCTCGTCGCCGGCGGCGATCGCGCGGGCGACGTCGGCATGCGCCTTCACGCCGCGGGGCAGGTCGGCGACCCGCTTGTGGTGCAGCACCCAGAAGCGACGCGACAGCGACTGCATCATCGCCATCACGTTGGCGGCATATTCGTTGCGCGCCGCTGTCGCGCACAGCACGTTGAACTCGTGATCTAGTCGCACGAAGCCAAGCGCGTCCTCCTCGCGCACGGTCATGTCCATGGCATCGGCGATCTCGGTGAAGCGCTTGCGCTCCTCCGGTCCCGCGCGCCGGGCTGCACAGCGCGACACCAGCCGTTCGACCTCGCGGCGGACCTCCAGCAGCTTGAGCTGCTTTTTGATGTTGATCTCCGAGATCACGATGCCGCGCCGCGGCATGATCGTGATCAGGTCCTGCTGCGCGAGCCGGCTCACGGCCTCGCCGATCGGCGTGCGGCCGATGCCAAGCCGCTTGCTCAGCTCCGCCTCCGACACGACCGTGCCGGGCGGCAGCTCCAGCATCACGATCATCTCCTCGAGCCGCCGATAGGCGGCCTCGGACAGGCTGACATAGTGGGGGCCGCTGCCGGCCGCCTTCTTCCGCTTCGCCTTTGCCTTTGCCATGCTGTCCCCGTGAATCGAAACGCCCGGGCCAGATTGCCGGCCCGGGCGTTGTCTATATCAGGTTGGCGCGGGTGGCTATTGCTTGACCTTGACGGTCCTGTACCCTTCGCCGGCGCGCCACATCTTCTCGAACTCGGTCTGGCTGTCGAGGACGCGCTTGAACCAGGCGTTCTGGGCGGCTTCCTTGGCGGCCCAGGCGAGGGCGATCTCGCGGGCCCTGTACTGCACCTCGGGAGCCAGCTCGATCACCTCGTTGCCGGCCTTGCGGAAAAATTCGAGCGCCTTGGCGTCGTCGACCCCGGTCCGGCTCCAGCTGTCATAGGTGACCAGTCGCGCGGTGTCCTCGAACAGCTTCTTGTCCGAATCCGAGAGCTTCGCCCAGGTGGCCTTGTTGACGATCAGCTCCCAGACGAAGGTCGGCTGGTGCACGCCGGGGATGATCACGTACTTGGCGACCTTGTGGAAGCCGGTCGGGATGTTCTGGGACGGCGTGCTCCATTCCGCCGCGTCGATCACGCCGCGCTCGAGCGCAGGGTAGATCTCGCCGGGGGCGAGCGTGACGGGCGCCGCGCCGAGGTCCTTGGCCATCTCCAGCCAGGCGCCCGAGGTACGCAGCTTGAGGCCCTTGAGGTCCTCCAGCGTGCGCACCGGCTTGCGCGAATGCATGAACACTTCGGCGGGGCCGAGCAGCATCGGGATGGAGATGACGTCGAAGCGCTCCTCGCGGTACTGCCGCCAGAGCTGCAGACCGCCGCCGTCGTAGATCCAGTGCAGCATCTTTTCGGAATCGAAGCTGCCGGCATAGCCGGCGAACAGCACCGTGGTCTTGTCGATGCCCCAGTCATAGGCCATCCACGAGTAGCCGAGTTCCGCTACCCCGTTCTTCACCGTCTCGGGCACCTTGAGGGCATTGCCGAGGCCGCCGCCGGGGAAGACCTGCACCTTGATGCGCCCGGCGCTCAGGCTACCGATCTTCTCGGCGAAGGCGGTGGCGCCGAACTCCTGGACCGGTCCGCCCGCGACCGCGGAAGCCAGTTTCAGGTTCATCTGCTGCGCGGACGAAGCGCCGCTCCAGCACGCCACGGACAACGCGGCGGCGATCGCGGTCAGGCGCAAGGCATGGCTGCTCATCGATGGGGTCCCTCCGGCTGGCCTCCGCTCGAATCGCCGGAAGCTCTGTAAGATTTCAGTGAAACTCTATTTGCAGGCCAGAGGGATGTCAAACGCCTGTGCGTGGGGCCGCGCGGGCAAGACGGCAGCGGCCTGCACGGCACGGTTGCGCAGCTCGCGCATCGGACCCGTCGAGCGATAGGGATGGAGTCTTGAGCCCGTTCAGGCCGCTTTCTTGTGCGCGGCCACGGTGATCAGGAACTCGTAGTCGGGATCGTTGAAGGCGAGTTCCTCCGGGCGCAGATCCTCCGCCGAGAGGCCCTGCAGCATCGCCACCGCGCAGAGCGAATTGCCGTAGGCGTGGACCTCGATATTGTCCCGCCCGAAGACGGCGCCGAACAGGCGGCTCGCTGCCTGTGACGAGAACCGCCAGTACTCGCCCCAGCTGTCGCGATCCGGTTTGCTCATCTGGGCGATGAACGGCAGCGTGGCCAGAACGGTGCCACCGGGCTTGAGGATACGGTACAGCGTGCGGATGGCATCCGTCGGCTCGGGCACGTACTGGAGCACCTGGGTCAGGATCACGCAGTCGAAGCGCTCGTCGGGAATCTGTGGCGCGTCCGAAAGGTCGGCGACGATGGTCGCCTGCGGATTGCCGGGCAGCCGGTGCAGCACGTCGCTCGCGGTGACGCGCGAGGCGCCGAACCGTTTCGTGTAGTCGGCGTCTTCGAACTCAAGGACACGACCACGGATGTTCGCCGCCTCCGCGGCGAGGAATTTCTCGATATAGATCCGGTCCACCGGGGTGCCGCGGCTGAAGCCGAAGTCGCGCCTCACGGGCGTTCGCCGCCAGAGATTCGGGCGGAGGACGTGCTCCAGCCCGGTCTCGATCCTCAGCCATCGGATGATTCGCCGCATGAGTCTCCATGGGACGAGGCGAACGCAGAGACGTCGCGATTCGGCAGGCGCAGGTTTGCGGTGATCGGATCAGCATCCAACGGTCCGCGATTCGAGTCCATGGTCCAAAGCGGTGCTTATCCGAACGAGCATGGCGGTCCTGCCTTGGCCTTGCGGGATGCGAGTCGTGCAAATCATGCATCGAAATCAGGGCGGTTGCGCCGCGCGCGTCGGCCACTATGCTCGGCGCTTTCGTCCAGCGGAGTCGCTCACGTGGAAGGCGCAGCCGTGACAGCAACGCCTGTGATCGAGGTATCGGGACTCGAGAAGCGCTACGCTGACGTCCACGCGGTGCGCGGCGTCAGCTTCTCCATATATCCGGGCACGTGCGTCGGCCTGCTCGGGCCCAACGGCGCGGGCAAGACGACGACGATGCGCATGATCATGGCGCTGACGCGTCCGACCGGCGGCCAGTTGCGCCTGTTCGGCGAGCCGCCCGAGGCGCTTGGCCGCAGCCTGCGCGAGCGGGTCGGCCTGGCGCCGCAGGAGGACAATCTCGATCCGGACCTGACCGTGCGCCAGAACCTCGACGTCTATGGCCGCTATTTCGGCATTCCCCCCGCGGTCGTCGCGGAGCGGGTGCCGAAGCTGCTGGAGTTCATGCAGCTTTCCGAGCGCGGCGAGGCAAAGGTCATGCAGCTTTCCGGCGGCCTCAAGCGCCGGCTCGTCATCGCGCGCGCGCTGATCGCGGCGCCGTCGCTGGTCGTGCTGGACGAGCCGACCACCGGTCTCGATCCGCAGGCGCGCGTGCTGATCTGGCGCCGGCTGCTCGACCTGAAGCGGGAAGGGAAGACGCTGCTGCTGACGACGCACTACATGGACGAGGCGCAGCGCCTGTGCGACCGCATCGTCATCATCGACGGCGGCAAGGTGCTGGACGAGGGCACGCCGCAGGAGCTGATCGACCGCCATGTGCGTGGTCATGTGTTCGAGATCGCGAAGCCGCTGCCCGAAGGCTTCATCGAGGACGGGCTGGAGCGCAACGACATCGGCGACGCCGTGCTCTATTACGCGGCCGATCCGCTCGAGGTGCAGCGCCGCCTGCCGCCGACCGCGACCTATCTGCAGCGCGCCGCCAACCTGGAGGACGTGTTCCTGCGTCTGACCGGGCACCGGCTGCGCGAGGGAGCCTGACATGACCGCACGTACGCCTGCGATCGCGTTGAACCGCTACAGCAAGTCCGTCTGGCGCCGCAACTTCACGGTCTGGCGCAAGCTGATGTGGCCGTCGCTGACGACCAACGTGCTCGATCCCCTGATCTTCCTGTTCGCCTTCGGCTACGGCCTCGGCGCCGTGGTCGAGCAGATCGGCGGCTTGTCCTATCTCAGCTTCGTCGTGCCGGGGATGATGTGCTACGCGGCGATGTTCGCGTCGAGCTTCGAATCGACGATCAGCACCTACGCGCGCTTCAGCCTTCAGCGCACCTGGGATGCGATCCTGGCGACGCCGGTGACGCTGACCGAGCTGATGCTCGGCGAAATGCTGTGGGCGGCGACCAAGGGCCTGTTCTCGGCCTGCTGCGTCATCGCCATCGGCGTGTTGTGGGGCGGCATTCCGAACCTCGCCGGCGCGCTGCTGGCGATACCGGTTCTGGCGATCGGCACGATCTGCTTCGCGAGCTGCGGTCTGGTCACGACCGCGCACGCCAGGACGTGGGATCTGTTCGCCTATTACTTCACCTTCTGGGTCACGCCGATGTTCGTGTTCTCCGGCACGTTCTTCGAGGTGACGCGCTTCCCGTGGTTCGTGCAGGCCATCGCCTGGCTGCTGCCGATGACGCATCTGATCGCCGTCGTGCGGCCGCTGACGGCGGGCGTGGCGCTCGATCCGCTCGCCGCGGCAGGGCACATCGCCTATGTGGCGGCGCTCGCCGTCGCGGCGTTCACGCTCGCGCGCTACCGCTTCGGCCGCCGCCTGTTCGACTGAAGAAGGCGGGAGGTACCGTCCGCACCTTCAGCGCTGAGCCGTTGTCCGGTTCGCGGCAGGGCGGTTGTTGCTGACCGTCTGAGGATAGTCGCGGCCGCCGACACGCGCGGCGGTCAGCTCCCATTGCGAGGTCGGCGCGCTGGGCTGCGTTTCGGTCCAGCTCTTGTGACGCACGTTCCAGCCGACGGCCGGCGCGTACCAGGTCTCGGAGCGGCCGATATAGCCGGCGCCGATCGCGGTTTCGGTATGCTCGATCAGCCAGGCTTCGAACGTGCCGACCGGCGTCGTCACCGGCTCGCGGCGCGTGACTTTCCAGGCGAGCTGCCAGGCCCAGTCGGAGTTGTAGACCCACGCCTCGGCGCTCTTGCCGATCTCGAGCGGGAAGAGCTGGTCGATCGCCGCGAACACCGCCTCGTTGCCGCGCACCTTCGGATTGCTTGCGTAAAGCAACGCGTGTGACGTGAACTCCGCGCCGTTCTGGTTGGCGAAGGTGACGTTGAGCCCGTCGACACGCCGCACGGTCAGCGTGTTGCCGAGGCTGTTGGTGTAGACGGCGCCCGGCCTCGTCGTGAACAGACCGAGTTCGCTGCGCGGGTCCTGGTTGGAGCGCAGCGCGATCGCCGCGGTCTGCTCCTGCTCCAGGCGGCGCAAAGTGGTCGCATCGGCGGCCGGATTGCAGACGGCGAGGTTGGTCGGCGGGCGGGTTGGCACGAACCCCGGCCAGCAGTTCTGGATGATGCCGTACGCGAAGTGCCGCCCGTATTGCGCGTCGGAGAAGGTGATGCTCTGGCGTTCGCTTGAATAGCGCAACGCGGCGCCGTCATCGCGGCCGTCGCCGGAGATGAACACGTAAGGCGCGCCGCTCTGCGGCCGACGCGTGCGCACCTCCCAGCGGAACGGCTTGAGGCCTGCCTCGCGCGCGGCGAGCCGGTCGACGACACCCGTGCCGTCGCGCCGGTAGTGGATGACCTCGATGACGCCTTCGCCAAAGGTTGGATTGGTGAAGCCCGTCACCAGGACCTTGCCCGCCAGCGCGTCGGTGATCACGCGGGCTTCGGTCGCCACCGTTGCCGGCACCGCATCGCCGCCGCTGGGCGCGGCGACAGTCGGCGCTCGCGCGCTCGCGTTCGCTGTCTGCACGCCGTTGACTTGAGGTCGCTCGTACGTGTCGGCGCATCCGGCGGCCGCTGCCGCCATCGCAAGGGCCGCGCAGATCCGCCCGATCGTCACATTCCACCACCCGATCCGCCGCCGGTGGCGCCCGTACCGAAATCGGCGAGGGGACTCAGTGCGGTCGATGCACCGCCGCGTCGACCGCGCGCGGCATCGGCGCTGCCGCTGGCACTTGCGGCGACGCCGGCTGATTCCGCGGAGGAGGCGGAGACACCGCCACCGGCCGCGCCCTGTCCACCGCCCGAGCTGAGACCTGCTGCCGCGCCCGCGGCACCGCCAACGGCTGCGGCTCCCGCCGCGGCCGGTGCGCCGACGCCTGCGGCCGACGAAGGGCCGCTCGCCGCCGAACTGCCGCTTCCGCTCGCGGGTCCGGACGCAGCCGCCGCGCCCGCGGTGCCGCTAGAGCCGGCCGTGCCGCTGCCGGTTGCGCCGCCGCCGCGGCCGGTGCTGCCGCCGGCAGCGCCGCCAGTCCCGCCGCTGCCTGTGCCCGCACTCGCCGCACCGCCCGTGCCGCTGCCCGCGCTGCCGGCGCTTGCGCCGGAGCCGCCGCTCGCACTGCCTGTGCCGCTGCCGCCGTGACCGCCAGCGGTTCCTCCGGATCCTACGCCGCCGCCAGCACCTGCCGAACCGCTGCCGCCGCTTGCCGAGCCGCCGGAGCCGCCGGAGCCCGCGCTCGCGCCGCCGCTCCCGGCACTACCACCTGTTCCGCCACCAGCACCGGCACTGGCGCCGCCCGAGCCGCCGCTACCTGCGCCGGCCCCGCCACCAGCGCTTGCGCCACCGCTGCCCGCGCCGCCAGCACCACCAGCACCGGCGCTCGCACCGCCTGATCCGCTACCGCCTGAGCCGCTACCACCGCCGCTGCCGGCGCCGCCGCCGGCACCTGCGCTGGCACCGCCCGACCCACCGCCGCCTGATCCGCTGCCGCCCGAACCGCCGCCACCGCCGCTGCCCGAGCCGCCTGCACCGGCGCCGCCGCCGGCACCTGCGCTGGCGCCGCCCGAACCGCCGCCGCCTGATCCGCTACCGCCCGAGCCGGCGCCACCGCCGCTCCCCGAGCCGCCCGCACCGGCGCCGCCGCCGGCACCTGCGCTGGCACCGCCTGAACCGCCGCCGCCTGATCCGCTACCGCCCGAGCCGCTTCCGCCACCACTACCAGCGCCGCCAGCTCCGGCACCGCCACCCGCACCGGCACTGGCGCCGCCCGAGCCGCCGCTGCCTGAACCTGATCCGCCAGAGCCGCTGCCACCGCCGCTACCCGATCCGCCGCCGCTGCCGGCGCCGGCACTTGCTCCGCCGCCCGCGCTTGCACCGCCCGAGCCGGCGCCAGCACCTGCGCCGGCTCCAGCGCCCGCGCCCGCGCCGCCGGCACCCGCGCCGGCACCGCCGCCGGCGCCTGCACCGGCGCCTGCGCCGCCGCCGCCGCTACCGCCGCCACCGCTACCTCCGCCGCCGCTACCTCCGCCGCCGCCGCCACCGCCGCCTCCACCGCCGCCTCCGCCACCACCGCCCCCCCCCCCCCCCCCGCGCGCGGCGGCGGTGGTGGGG
>JAESGS010000060.1_pt1 | contig 36782 bp, 27 predicted proteins | sample 9269761 | NCBI WGS metagenome assembly JAESGS01 (sample SAMN15741799, study PRJNA653493) | algae metagenome | isolation source: Cyanosarcina radialis HA8281-LM2 and co-occurring heterotrophs from damp... | place: USA: Makauwahi cave, Hawaii | collected 2011-01-06 | reverse complement strand
GCAATCCCGAGACGACGACCGGCGGCAACGCGCTCAAGTTCTACGCATCGGTACGGCTCGACATCCGCCGCATCGGCGCGATCAAGGATCGCGAGCAGGTGGTCGGCAACCAGACCCGGGTCAAGGTGGTCAAGAACAAGATGGCGCCGCCGTTCAAGGTCGTCGAGTTCGACATCATGTACGGCGAGGGCGTCTCCAAGACCGGCGAGCTGATCGATCTTGGCGTCAAGGCGGGCGTGATCGAGAAGTCCGGAGCGTGGTTCTCGTATGACGGGACGCGGATCGGCCAGGGTCGCGAGAACGTGCGCAACTACCTCAAGGAGCATCCGGAAACCGCCGCGGCGATCGAGACGGCCATCCGGGGCAATTCGGGCCTGGTCGCCAACGCCATGATGGCGGAGCCGGCCGGCGCCGACGGCTGATCGGCCGGCCGCCCAGGCGGCCGCAAATCAGTCTTTCTCCCGCCGCGGACGCTGCCGGTGGCGGGACTGGAGCGGCAGGCACCCGGGGTATTCCTGCATACTTTGGGGCCTGCCGACTCTCCTGTTAACCTTAAGATTCTATTATATTTTATTGACCTCCTGACGACGCTGCGGTGGACTTGCCCACATGCAGCGGGAAGTGTCGCTCGACGCCTGGCGGGGGCTGATGCTGGTGGTCATGGCCGTGAACCACCTGGGCGGTCCCATGGGCGCATGGGTGCGCCAGGTGTTCGGTTATGTCTCCGCCGCCGAGGGCTTCGTGTTCCTCTCGGGCATCATGTGCGGGCTGGTGTACACGCGCTATAGCCGCGTCAGCCTGCGTCTGATGTTCGAGCGCCTGTGGCGCCGCGCCGGCACCGTCTACGGCTACCACATCGCCGTTCTCTTCATTCTGCTGGTCTTCGTCAACCTGCTTGCGATCGCCGAGCCGCGGCTCGCCGCGTACTACGTCAACTCGGATCTCGCCCTGTTCCTCGACGATCCGGTGGCGGGCATGGCGGGGTCGGTGCTCTGCCTCCACCTGCCGCGGTTCATCGGGATCCTCGGGCTCTATGTCGTCTATCTGGCAGCGGCGCCCTTCATCCTGATGATGTTCATCCAGGGGCGGGCGGCGCAGGTCTTTGCGATCAGCGGGGGGCTCTGGCTTTTCGCCCAGACGGGCGGCAGCGCCGCTCTGGCCGGCTTGCTGCCGGCCTACCTGGAACTCGGCACGTTCGATGCGTTCGGCTGGCAGGTCCTGTTCGTCGCCGGCGGCTATTTCGGCTGGCGGCGCAGCAACGGGCTCGATGTCCTGCCGCAATTCGATCGGCGGGTTTTGCTGGCTGCTGTGGTTTTTGCGGCCGCGGTCTTCGTGCTGCGCCACTGGGGCCCGCCGCTGTCCGGCCGTGACTTGTGGGGGGCGACCGATCTGCTTCGTCTGGGATGGCTGCGGGTTCTCGATGCTGCCGCGATGATCGTGATGGTCTACGGCGTCGCACGGCTGTATGGGGTCGAACTGACCAGTTCGTGGCTCGCACTGCTCGGCCGCAACGCCCTCCAGGTCTTCTGCCTCCATTCGCTGGTCATTTACATGGGACTGGCCGTCCTGTGGCGCCGGCACGAATTCGGTGCCTTCGGCGATGCGGCCACGATCGTCCTCTTTGTTGTAAGCCTCGGCCTTGCCGCACATTTCTACGAGCGCGGCCGTACCGCCTCTCGCCTCGTCGGGCGTCCCGCCCGTGCCTAATCTGGACACGGCGCGGTCGCAACGCTACATGTAGAAAAGAAAAAATCGTTGCCTTGCTGAGAGTTGCACCGGTCGGCCCATGGCCTGACGGGGCATCCTCGGCACGGTTTTGAGCATCTGGGACCTTGGCCGAGCGGCCGCCGTCCCGTACGGGGTTCAGAGCAACATGGCGAGCGCCAACGAGGTCCGCAGCACCTTTCTCGACTATTTCGGTCGCAACGGCCATCAGGTCGTCGCGTCGTCGCCGCTGGTGCCGCGCAACGATCCGACGCTGCTGTTCACCAACGCCGGCATGGTGCAGTTCAAGAACGTCTTCACCGGCCAGGAGAAGCGGTCGTACACGCGCGCGGCGACGTCGCAGAAATGCGTGCGAGCCGGCGGCAAGCACAACGATCTAGAGAATGTCGGCTACACCGCGCGCCACCACACCTTCTTCGAGATGCTCGGCAATTTCTCGTTCGGCGACTACTTCAAGGACGTCGCGATCGAGCTTGCCTGGAACCTGATCACCAAGGAGTACGGGCTGCCCAAGGACCGGCTGCTGGTGACCGTCTATTCCGAGGACGACGAAGCGGCTGTCCACTGGAAGAAGATCGCGGGCCTGCCGGACTCCAAGATCATCCGCATACCGACCTCCGATAATTTCTGGGCGATGGGTGACACCGGCCCGTGCGGTCCGTGCTCCGAGATCTTCTACGATCACGGGCCGACCATTGCCGGCGGTCCCCCGGGCAGCCCCGATGCGGACGGCGATCGCTTCATCGAGATCTGGAATCTCGTCTTCATGCAGTTCGAGCAGGTGGCGCCCGACAAGCGCATCAACCTGCCCAAGCCGTCGATCGACACCGGCATGGGGCTGGAGCGCATCACGGCGGTGCTGCAGGGCAAGCACGACAATTACGACACCGACCTGCTGCGCCGCCTGATCGTCGCGTCGGCGGATGCGAGCGGCGTGCCGCCCGACGGCCCGCAGGCGGTCTCGCACCGCGTCATCGCCGACCATCTGCGCGCCTCGTCCTTCCTGATCGCCGACGGCGTGCTGCCCTCGAACGAGGGCCGCGGCTACGTCCTGCGTCGCATCATGCGCCGCGCAATGCGCCATGCGCACATCATCGGCTGCAAGGAGCCGCTGATGTACCGCCTCGTGCCGGCGCTGGTCGAGATGATGGGGGCGGCGTTTCCCGAGCTGTCCCGCGCCCAGCCGCTGATCGTCGAGACGCTGAAGCTCGAGGAGACGCGTTTCAAGCAGACGCTCGACCGCGGCCTGCGGCTGCTGGAGGAGGCGACCGGTAGTCTTGGCAAGGACCAGGCGCTGGCCGGCGACGTCGCGTTCAAGCTTTACGACACCTATGGTTTCCCGCTGGACCTGACGCAGGACGTGCTGCGCGCGCGGGGCCTCAAGGTCGATACCGACGGCTTCAACCGCGCCATGGAGCGCGCGCGCGAGGAAGCGCGCAAGAGCTGGGCCGGCTCGGGCGAGGCAGGGACGGAGCGCGTGTGGTTCCCGCTGCGCGAGCGCGTCGGCGCCACCGAGTTTCTCGGCTACGACGCTGACATGGCGGAGGCGAAGGTCGTGGCGCTCGTCGTCGACGGCCAGGAGGTCCAGGAGGCCAAGGCCGGCACGACCGTCTCGGTCGTCGTCAACCAGACGCCGTTCTACGGCGAATCAGGCGGCCAGACGGGCGATGCCGGCATCATGTTCACGGCCGACAAGACCGAGGTCGGGATCGCCGATACGCAGAAGAGGCTGGGCGACCTGTTCGTCCATATCGGCGCGGTCAAGCGCGGCACGATCAAGGTCGGCGACGTGGTCGAGCTGCGCATCGACGGTGAGCGGCGCGCGGCCCTGCGCGCGAACCATTCGGCCACGCATCTCGTGCACGAGGCGCTGCGTCGCCGGCTGGGCACGCATGTCACCCAGAAGGGATCGCTGGTGGCGCCCGAGCGCTTCCGCTTCGACTTTTCGCATCCGACGCCGCTGTCGGCGGACGACATCCGCGCGATCGAGGACGACGTCAACCGTCGCGTCGTCGCGAACGACGACGTCAGCACGCGGCTGATGACGCCGGATGCCGCCGTGGCAGCCGGCGCGCTGGCGCTGTTCGGCGAGAAATACGGTGAGGAGGTGCGCGTCGTGTCGATGGGGCATGACGACGAGCGCTACTTCTCGACGGAGTTGTGCGGCGGCACGCATGTGCGCCGCACCGGCGATATCGGCCTGTTCAAGATCGTCTCGGAAGGTGCGGTCGCGGCGGGCGTGCGCCGCATCGAGGCGCTGACCGGCAGGACGGCGCGCGAGCACCTGCTGGGCGAGGAGAACCTCCTGTTCGAGACGGCCGCGGCCCTGAAGGCGGCGCCGCAGGACGTTCCGGCCCGCGTCGTGCAGCTCGTCGAGGAGAAACGCAAGCTGGAACGAGAGCTCGCCGAGGCGCGCCGCGCGCTGGTCACCGGCGGCGGCGGGGCCGCGAATGGTCTGGCGGAAGAGGTCGCCGGCCTCAAATTCGCGGGGCGCCGCGTCGACAACGTCCCGGCGCGCGAACTCAAGGCGATGGCCGACGAACTGAAGAAGAAGGTCGGCTCGGGCGTCATCGCACTCGTGTCGACGGAGGATGGCAAGGCGAGCCTCGTGGTCGCGGTGACCGACGACTTGGCCAAGCGCGTCAACGCCGTTGACCTGGTGCGCATCGGCGTTGCCGAACTCGGCGGCAAGGGCGGCGGCGGCAGGCCGGACATGGCCCAGGGCGGCGGTCCTGATGCAGCCCGTGCCGACCAGGCGCTGACGGCGATCCGCGCGGCATTGGCGGAGAGCGTGCAAGCCGCCTGACCGGCGTTCCATCCCGATCCGCCGGGGCGCGCACCCGGCGCTGCCGTCTTCCGAGTCATTCCCTCATGCACACCGACAATCCCCGCGGGATGCTCGCCATGACCCTGTCCATGGCGTTGTTCGTCACCAACGACGCGGCGATGAAATTTGTCGGCGAAAGCTTGCCGACGGCGCAGACCGTTTTTCTACGCGGCGTGTTCGTCACCGCCCTGCTGATCGTGGCGGCGGGAATCCAGGGCAAGCTCTGGCATTTTCGTACGCTCGCGCACCGGCACGTGATGACGCGCGCGGTGCTGGAGGTTATCGGCTCCTACGGTTACCTGGCAGCCCTGATGCATATCCCGCTCGCCATCGCGCTGGGCATCAACATGGCGGTTCCGCTCGTGGTGCTGCCGTTCGCGGTGCTGCTGCTGGGCGAGTATGTCGGCTGGCGCCGTTGGACGGCCCTCGCGGTTGGCTTCGCCGGCGTATTGCTGGTGGTTCAGCCGGGGCCGGGCGGCGTCAACTGGTGGGCGGTCGTCGCGCTCATCGCCACTGCGGCGCATGCGCTGCGCGACGTGATGACCAGGCGCATTCCGGTGGCGATCCCGTCCATCCTCGTCACCGCGTTCAGCGCCGCGGTCCTGGCGGCCGCGTCGGGCATCGTCGTCGTTTACGAGGGCTGGCAGCCGGTCACCGCGCAGCAGCTTGCGGTGTTGGTCGCGGCGTCAGTCATGGTCGGGGCGGGCATGCACCTTCTCGTGATCGCGACGCGCATCGGCGAGGCCTCGGTGGTTACGGGGTTCCGCTACACGGCGCTGCTGTGGGGGATATTCCTCGGATACATGATCTGGGGCGACCTGCCGGGCCTCGCCGCGTGGGCAGGCATTGTCCTGATCGTCGGCGCCGGCCTCTATGCCGCGCATCGCGAGCGTGTCCGCTTGCGCCAGGCGGGCCTGACTCCCTAGGGCGACGCCCCCCGGGGCCGGCGGTCGAATGCCTCGTTCCCTTGTGGCTTTTCCTCTATAAGAAACGGCTATGACCGCGACGCTTCAGCCGTCAGAATCCTGGACGCAACGCCTGCGTCTGTGGGCGGATCGCGTCGGCCTGTCGGGCAAGCTCGCTATCGCCCTGACCGTCGCGGCCGTGGCGTCCGGCTTCGCTACCTACGCGACCCTGACCGGTGCGGAGTTCTCTCCGGACCCCGGTACGGTCCTGCTGCTGCTCAATCTGGACCTGATCCTGCTGCTGCTGCTGGGCGCGGTGGTGGCACGACGGATCGTGCAGCTTTGGGCCGAGCGGCGCCGCGGCTCGGCCGGGTCGCGGCTGCATGTGCGGCTGGTGGTCCTGTTCAGCGCGCTGGCGGCCGCGCCGGCGATCGTCGTTGCGGTGTTCTCGGCCCTCTTCTTCAATCTGGGCCTCCAGGCGTGGTTCAGCGACCGGGTGCGCATCGCGCTGCGCGAATCCCTGGCCGTCGCGGAATCGTATCTGGAAGAGCATCGCAATACCATCCGGGCCGACATCCTTGCGATGGCGGCCGATCTCAATGCCGAGGGGCCGATGCTCATCGCCGGCCAGCGCCGCCTGAGCCAGATCATCAACGCGCAGGCGACGATCCGCTCGCTGCCGGAGGTCGTGCTGTTCAACGAGCAGGGGCAGGTGCTGGCGCGGAGCGGTCTGACGCTTTCGCTCGCCTTCGAGGTGATCCCGAACTGGGCCATCCAGAAGGCGCGCGACGGCGAGGTCGTCGTCCTGACGCCCGAGGATGATGAGGTCGGCGGGACGCTGGGCGACCGCGTCCGGGCATTGGTCCGGCTGGAGCATTTCGGCAGCGTCTACCTGATGGTCGGGCGCTTCGTTGAACAGCGCGTCGTCGCCCATGTCGAGCAGACGAGCGCCGCCGTTGCCGCTTACGAAAGCCTCGAGGGCCGAAGATCGGGCTTGCAGATCACCTTCGCGATGGTGTTTGTGCTCGTCGCCCTGCTGCTTCTGCTGGCGGCGGTTTGGACCGGACTGGTCATCGCCACGAAGCTCGTGCAGCCGATCGCGGCGCTCAGCGCCGCGGCGGAGCGTGTGCGGTCGGGCGACCTTTCGGTGAGGGTCGAGGAGGGGAAGAGCGATGACGAGCTCGGCTCGCTGTCGCGTGCCTTCAACCGCATGACCAGCCAGCTTCATGCCCAGCGCGGCGAGCTGGTCGAGGCCAACCGTCAGATCGACGAGCGGCGTCGGTTCACGGAAGCGGTGCTGTCCGGCGTGTCGGCCGGCGTGATCGGCCTCGACGGCGGCGGGCGCATCGACCTGCCCAACCGCTCCGCGGCCGTGCTGCTCGCCGCCGATCTGGACCGGATGATCGGCCGTGAATTCCGCGAGGTGGTGCCGGAGATGGCGCCGCTGCTCGAGGCGGCGCGGGCCGATCCGAACCGCCTTGCGCAGGACGAAGTGGTCATCCAGCGCGGCGGCCGCCGCCGCACGCTGCTCGTGCGCATCGCCGGCGAGCGCGTCGCCGGCGGCACGATCGGCTTCGTCGTCACGTTCGACGACATCACCGAGCTCGAGGCGGCGCAGCGCAAGGCCGCCTGGGCCGATGTCGCGCGCCGTATCGCGCATGAGATCAAGAACCCGCTGACGCCCATCCAGCTTTCCGCCGAGCGGCTGAAGCGCAAATATCTCGCCGAGATCACGAGCGATCCCGAGACCTTCCGCATCTGCACCGAAACGATCGTGCGGCAGGTCAGCGACATCGGCCGCATGGTCGACGAATTCTCGTCCTTCGCGCGGATGCCGGCGCCGGTGATGCGCCAGGAGGACCTGGTGGAGCTGGTGCGCCAGACTGTATTCCTGCAGCGCAATGCGCGATCGGAGATCGCGTTCGAGATGGAATTGCCGGTTCATCCGGTCAAGCTTGCCTTCGACCAGCGCCAGATCGGCCAGGCGCTGACGAACCTGCTGCAGAATGCCGTCGATGCCATCCAGGGCCGCAGCGACGCGGGCGAGGAACTGCCACCCGGCCGCGTCGTGGTCCGCCTGCATCAGCATGGCGACCGGATCGCGGTCGTCGTCGAGGACAACGGCAAGGGACTGCCGGCCGACAACCGCGACCGGCTGACCGAGCCCTATGTCACCACGCGCAGCAAGGGGACAGGGCTGGGTCTGGCAATCGTGAAGAAAATTATGGAAGATCATGGCGGGGAGCTGACCTTGGCCGACCGACCGCTGGGCGGCGCGATCGTCAGCCTGATATTCTCCACGACCGCGGCGGCAGCCAGGTCGCCGGCGGCGGAGGCACCCGGTTCGATGAAGGCGGCGGCGCATGGCACATGACATTCTGATCGTCGACGACGAAGCCGACATCCGCATGCTGATCGGCGGCATCCTCGAGGACGAGGGGCACCAGACGCGCGGTGCTGCGGATTCGACGACCGCGCTCGAGGGGATCCACACGCGGCGGCCGACGCTGGTGATCCTCGATATTTGGCTGCAGGGCAGCAAGCTGGACGGACTCGAGCTGCTCGACGTGATCAAGCGCGATCATCCGAGCGTGCCGGTCGTGGTCATCAGCGGGCACGGCAACATCGAGACGGCCGTCGCGGCGATCAAGCGTGGCGCTTACGATTTCATCGAGAAGCCATTCAAGGCGGACCGCCTCCTGCTGGTGGTGGACCGTGCGGTCGAGGCCGCACGGCTCAAGCGCGAGAACGAGGAGCTGCGCGTCCGTGCGGGCGATCCCAGCGAACTCGTCGGCACGTCGTCAGCGATCAACACGGTGCGTCAGGCCATCGAGCGGGTGGCGCCGACCGGCAGTCGTGTCCTCATCACCGGGCTTGCCGGCGCGGGCAAGGAGGTCGTCGCGCGGCAGATCCATGTGCTGTCGCGGCGCGCGGCCGGTCCCTTCATCACGCTGAACTGCGCCAGCATGCGGCCGGACCGCATGGAGGTCGAACTGTTCGGCGCCGAGGCGGGCGCGCAAGGGGCCGACTCCCACGCCAAGATCGGCACGTTCGAGCAGGCCCACGGCGGCACGCTGCTGCTGGACGAAGTCGCCGACATGCCGCTCGAGACGCAGGGCAAGATCGTCCGGGTGCTGCAGGAGCAGACATTCGAGCGGGTCGGCGGCCGCGCGCGCGTGAGCGTCGATGTACGCGTCATCGCATCGTCGAACCGCGACCTCGCAGCCGAGATCGCGGCCGGTCGCTTCCGCGAGGACCTCTATTACCGCCTGAACGTCGTGCCGATCCGCGTGCCGGCGCTGCGGGAGCGGCGCGAGGACATCCCGGAGCTCGCGCGCTATTTCATGTCGCGCTCGGCGGGCGCCGCCGGCATGGTGCCGCGCGGCATCGGCGAAGACGCCATGGCGGCACTTCAGGGCTATGACTGGCCGGGCAATGTCCGCCAGCTCCGCAACGTCGTCGAATGGCTGCTGATCATGACGCCCGGCGACCCGTCGGCGCCGATCCGCTCGGACATGCTGCCGCCTGAAGTCGGCGCGATCGTGCCGTCCAGTCTCAAGGGCGAGTACAGCGCGGAAATCATGGCGCTGCCGCTGCGCGAGGCGCGCGAGCTGTTCGAGCGCCAGTACCTCCTGGCCCAAGTCACGCGCTTCGGCGGCAACATCTCGCGCACGGCGACGTTTGTCGGGATGGAACGGTCCGCCCTGCACCGCAAGCTGAAATCGCTCGGCGTGCATGGCGTCGAGCGGTCCTCGATGCTCGACTCCTAGGCGCAGGCTTCGACATGAGAGCGATCGTCTGCGGGGCCGGCCAGGTCGGCTACCACATCGCCCGCACCCTGGCGGCCGAGGACAACGACATCACGATCATCGATCTCGACGAGACGCTGGTCGAGAAGATCTCGGCCGCGATCGACGTGAAGGGCATTGTCGGCCACGCCTCGCATCCCGACACGCTCGACCGCGCAGGCGCGGCCAATGCGGAGTTGCTGATCGCCGTCACCCAGTCGGACGAAGTCAACATGGTCGCCTGCCAGGTCGGCCATTCGCTGTTCGAGGTGCCGACCAAGATCGCCCGCGTGCGTGCGCAGGGCTATCTGGAAGGCGCATGGTCCAAGCTGTTCGGGCGCGACGGCCTCGGCGTCGACATCACGATCTCGCCGGAGATCGAAGTCGCGCGCGCCATCGGGCGCCGTCTCCAGGTCCCCGGCGCCTTCGACATGATCCCGCTGGCAGACGATCTCGTGCGCCTCATCGGCGTGCGGTGCGACGAAGGATGCCCGGTCGCCGACACGCCGCTGCGGCAGCTCACATCGCTGTTCCCGGACCTCAATATCGTCGTCGTCGGCATCGTGCGCGGGGCGCGCTCCTTCGTGCCGACCGGCGATGATGCGATGCTGGTCGGCGACGAGGTCTATTTCGTCTCCGAGACCACCCATGTCCAGCGGGCCCTGACCCTGTTTGGTCATGACGAGGCGGCGCTGCGCCGCGTGGTCATCCTTGGTGGCGGAAATATCGGACTGTTCCTGGCGCAGGAGATCGAGAGGGCCGGCCCGGCGATGAGCGCCAAGATCGTCGAGTTCAGCAAGGATCGGGCCGAGGCGATCGCCGAGAAGCTCGGCCGCACCGTGGTGCTGCACGGCGACGCCCTGGACCCGGAGCTCCTCGAAGAGGCGAACATCCGGGCGGCGGAATCGGTGATCGCGGTCACCAATGACGACGAAACCAACATCCTGGCCTCGCTGCTGGCGAAGCGGGCAGGGTGCCAGCGCGCGATGACGCTCATCAACAAGACGACCTATTCCGGGCTGGTATCGTCGCTCGGCCTCGACGTCGTCGTCAGCCCGCGCGCCATCACCGTGTCCACGATTCTGCAGCAGGTGCGGCGCGGCCGCATCAAATCGGTGCACAGCCTGCGCGAGGGCTTCGGGGAGCTGATCGAGGCCGAGGCGCTGGAGACGTCCAACATCGTCAACAAGCCGCTGCGGGAGGCGCGCCTGCCCGACGGGGTGATCATCGGCGCCATCGTGCGCGGCAGCAAGGTCATCATCCCGCGGGCGGACACCGTCTCGCGGCCCGGCGACCGCGTCATCCTCATGACCACGGCGGCGGCGATCAAGTCGGTCGAGAAGATGTTCTCGGTGCGGCTCGAGTACTTCTAGAATTCCAGGCCATCCCCGCGAGGAAGAGCATGTCCCGCATCGCTTATGTGAACGGCCGCTACGTGCCGCATCGTCTCGCCTCGGTCCATGTCGAGGACCGTGGCTACCAGTTTGCGGACGGCATCTACGAGGTCATCGCCGTTTCGGACGGCAGGCTGGTCGATGGCGGGCCGCATCTCGACCGGCTGGAGCGGTCGCTGCGGGAGCTGCGGATCGGCATGCCCATGGCGCGCCGGGCGCTGGAGCAGGTGATGCGCGAGGTCGTCCGCCGCAACGGCGTCGACAACGGCATCATCTATATCCAGATGACCCGTGGCGTTGCGCCGCGCGACCATGCCTTTCCCGCCAGGCCCGAGACGCAGGTGGTCATGACCGCGCGTCGGGCCAAGCCACAGCCGGCCAAGATCGCCGAAGACGGGGTCAAGGCGATCACCATGCCGGACATCCGCTGGCAGCGCTGCGACATCAAGTCGGTGTCCCTGCTGCCCAACATCCTTGCCAAGCAGGCGGCCAAGGAGGCTGGCGCCTATGAGGCTTGGCTCGTGGACCGCAACGGCATGGTGACCGAAGGCAGTTCGACCAATGCCTGGATCGTGACGCGCGACGGAGAGCTGGTCACACGGTCGGTCGAGAACGCGATCCTGGCCGGGATCACCCGCATGGCGGTCATCGAGATGGCGCGCGCGGAGGGGCTGTCCCTGGTCGAGCGGCCCTTCTCGGTCAGCGAGGCGAAGGCGGCGCGGGAGGCGTTCGTGACCTCGACCTCGTCGTATGTCACGCCGGTGACCCAGATCGACGACCACGTCGTCGCCAACGGCAAGCCCGGGTCGATCAGCCTGAAACTCCGCGAGCGCTACATGCGCCATATGGCCGGCGAAGCGGTTGGCGCGCGGACCGCGGCGGACTAGGGCCTTGCTTCGTGTGATGGTGGCGGGCAGGCCTGTAATAATCTGATAATGAAAGAAAATTCTTGTAACTTTATCACGCGTTTGCGGCCGAAAGCCCGGCGCCCGGCCTGCCTTATCTCCGGGTCAGGGCTGTAAATTAATCGGGAACGGCTTATCTAGACCTGGTGTTAGTCTTCCAGTCTCGTTCGCGGCTGACTCCGGGTCCAACCGGGCGGCCACGAGCCTCAACACGGCTCCAATAAGGGCTTCGAAGAAGAAGGACGCAAAAGCCATGACGGCGGAAAAGTCGCAGAACGTCCAGGACGTCTTCCTAAACCACATCCGGAAGAACAAGACGCCGGTCACCATCTTTCTGGTCAACGGCGTGAAACTGCAGGGCATCATCACCTGGTTCGACAATTTTTCGGTCCTGCTGCGTCGGGACGGTCATTCGCAGCTTGTCTACAAGCACGCGATTTCGACCGTGATGCCGACCGCGCCGATCTCGCTGTTCGAGGGCGACAAGGATTCCTCAGAAGGCTGATCTGAACGGGTCGCGCGCCAACGGAGCCGGTACTGCCAACGGTCGCGGCAGCGGGCGCGCGCTCGTCCTCCATCCAACGCTGAAGTCCGAACGCGGGGCGGATCGGACCGCAGAGGACCGTCTCGACGAGGCGGTTGGCCTCGCGCGCGCGATCAACCTCGACATCGCCCATGCCGAGGTGGTGCGGCTGGCTGCCTACCGCCCGGCGACATTGCTGGGGCAGGGCGTGGTCGAGCGGTTCCGCGACTTCGTCGCGGCGGAGCATATCGAGGTTGCCATCGTCGACGGCACGGTGTCACCGATCCAGCAGCGCAACCTCGAGCGCGAATGGAAGTGCAAGGTCATCGACCGGACCGGCCTGATCCTGGAGATATTCGGGGAACGGGCGCGGACGGCGGAAGGCCGGTTGCAGGTCGAGCTGGCCTCGCTGACCTACCAGAAGAGCCGCCTGGTCCGTACCTGGACCCATCTTGAGCGGCAGCGCGGCGGTTTCGGCTTCCTGGCTGGCCCCGGCGAAACCCAGCTTGAATCCGACCGGCGCATCATCGGCGACCGTATTTCCAAGCTGCAGCGCGAGCTCGAGGGCGTGAAGCGCACGCGTGCCCTCCATCGCAAGGCCCGGGCACGGGTGCCATACCCGGTGGTGGCTCTGGTCGGCTACACTAATGCGGGCAAGTCGACGCTATTCAACCGGCTGGTGAGCGGGCGCGTGCTGGCCGCCGATATGCTTTTCGCGACGCTCGACCCGACCATGCGGGCCCTGGAGCTGCCGTCCGGCCGCAAGGTCATCCTGTCCGATACGGTCGGCTTCATCTCGGACCTGCCGACCGATCTGGTGGCGGCCTTCCGTGCCACGCTCGAGGAGGTCCGGGCGGCCGACGTGATCGTCCACGTGCGCGACATCGCCGATCCGGAGACGGAGGCGCAGCGCGCCGACGTGCATCTCGTGCTGGCGGAGCTGGGTCTGTCCGACCAGGTCGAGCAGGGCCTGGTCGAGGTGCTGAACAAGATCGACCTGCTTCCTCCCGAGCGGCGCGAGGCCCTCGCCAACCAGGCCGAACGCAGCGCCGGCACCGTGCCGGTATCGGCGGTGACCGGGGAGGGGATCGAGGCCCTGCTGCGGGCGCTGGACGTGCGCCTGGCCGCGGCGCGCGAAGTCGTCGATTTCACGCTGCCGCCGAGCGATGGCGCCGCCATTGCGTGGCTCTATGCCCATGGCGAGGTGCTGTCGCGCGACGACGCCGACGGTGCCATCCGGCTGCGGGTCAGCCTGGACCCCGTCGACCGTGCCCGCTTCGCCCACCGTCATCAGGCGGGCCGCTAAGGTCTTGAGGCTGGGCGCAGACTAAGCCATTCTCCTGCGTAGCCGCCCTCCCGTCCGGGACGGGCCACTCATTGACAGGGGGACCCATGTACGGGACCAGATTGCTGCTTGCGACAGCCGCCGCCGCTTTGCTCGCACTATCGGCGCCGGTCGACGCGAAGACGTTCAAATTCGCCAATGACGGCGACGCGAACTCAATGGATCCGCATGCGCGGAACGAGACATTCCTGCTGAGCTTCACGCACAACATCTACGAGCCGCTGGTGCGGCGCGACAAGCAGCTCAAGCTGGAAGGGGCGCTGGCGCTGAAGTGGAGCAATCCGACACCGACGGTCTGGCGCTTCGAACTCCGCCCGAACGTGAAATGGCATGACGGCTCGCCGTTCTCGGCCGACGACGTCGTGTTCACGCTGATCCGCGCGAACAGCGAGGGGTCGAACATGCGCGGCCACTTCGCTTCGTTCAAGGAAGTGCGCAAGATCAACGACCTCACCGTGGAGGTCGAGACCAAGTATCCCGACCCGGTCTATGCCGACAAGCTGGCGCAGATCGCGATCATGTCGAAGGCGTGGTCCGAGAAGAACAACGCGACGCGGTCGGCGGACCTGACGAAACGCGAAGAGAACTACGCGACCCGCAACGCGATGGGCACGGGCCCGTTCATGCTCAAGAGCCGCGAGCCGGACGTGAAGACCGTGCTCGCCAAGAACCCCAACTGGTGGGACAAGGCAGAGCACAATATCGACGAGGCCGAGTTCTCCGTGATCGGCAACGACGCGACCCGCGTCGCCGCGCTGATCTCCGGACAGGTCGACATGCTCTACACCGTCCCGCCGCAGGACGTGAACCGCATCGGCCAGACGCAGGGCCTCAAGGTCATGCAGGCGCCGGAGCTGCGCATCGTCTTCCTCGGCTTCGACCAGTGGCGCGACGAACTGCTGGAATCGAACGTCAAGGGCAAGAACCCGTTCAAGGACGTGCGCGTCCGGCGCGCCTTCTATCAGGCGATCGACATCGAGGCGATCAAGAGCCGCGTCATGCGCGGTCAGGCGACGCCTGTCGCCCTGATGGTGGCGCCCGGCGTGAACGGCTTCATCCAGAGCCAGAACGTGCGGCTGAAGTATGACCCGGATGCCTCCAAGAAGCTGCTCGCCGAGGCCGGCTATCCCAACGGCTTCGAAGTCGGCATGGACTGCCCGAACGATCGTTATGTCAACGACGAGCAGATCTGCCAGGCGACGGTGGCGATGCTCGCGCGGATCGGCGTCAAGGTGAACCTGAACGCCCAGACCCGCGCGCGCTACTTCGCGAAGATCCTCGGACCGTCCTACAACACCAGCTTCTACATGCTGGGCTGGACGCCGGGCGCCACCTACGACGTGCACAACGTGTTCGAGCAGATCATGCAGATGCGTGACCCGGCCCGCCGCAAGGGCGAGTTCAACGTCGGCAACTGGTCGAACGCGCGCTTCGTCGAACTGGCGGACAAGGTCGAGCAGGAGACGGACAAGGCCAAGCGCGATGCGATGATCGCCGAGGCCCACAAGATCCACACCGACGATATCGGCCACATCCCGCTGCATCAGCAGGCGATCGTGTGGGCGGTTCGCAGCAACATCGACCTCGTGCAGCCGGCCGACAACTGGCTTCCGCTGCGCTACGTGACGGTGAAGTAACCTCCGCGCGTTCCAAGCGAAAGGCCCGCCGGGAACGGCGGGCCTTTTTCTTTGGAGCGGGCTAGGTGGTGGCCGGCCACAGCCAGGCCGCGCCGCGCACCCCGCTGCTGTCACCATGTACAGGCGGGCGCAGCTTCGTATCGACCCGGTCGGAAAACACCCATTTGCCCCAGCGGCGCGGTACCTCGTCATAGAGCCACGCCACCTTCGACATGCCGCCGCCCAGCACGATCACCTCGGGGTCGAAGATGTTGATCACGGTCGCCAGGGCGCGGGCGAGCCGGTCGGCATAGCGATGCAGCGATGCCTGCGCCTCCGTCTCGCCCGCGTCGGCCGCCGCGACGATGGCCTCGGGTGAGATCGTCTGGCCGGTCGCGGCAGCATGGTCGCGCGCGAGGCCTGGGCCCGACAGGAAGGTTTCGATGCAGCCCGGGCGTCCGCAATAGCAGGTCGGTCCGGGCCGCTCGTCGCCATGCGGCCAGATGCGTGGCCACGGCAGCGGATTATGGCCCCATTCTCCCGCGATCGCGTTGGGTCCCCGGACAAGTTGCCCGGCGTATACGAGGCCGCTGCCGACGCCGGTCCCGAGGATGGCCCCGAACACGCTGTGGGCGCCGGCACCGGCGCCGTCGCTGGCCTCGGAAAGCGCGAAGCAGTCCGCGTCGTTCGCGAAGCGGACGGGGCGCTCGACGAGGGCTTCGAGGTCGCGGTCGAGAGGATGGCCGATCAGGCAGACGGAATTCGCGTTCTTGATGAGGCCGGTCGCGGGCGAAATGATCCCCGGGATGCCCACGCCGACCGTACCGCGTTGTCCGGCCTCGCGGTCCAGCTGGGCGACCAGGCCGGCGATCGCCGCGAGCGTGTCGGGATAGCTGCCGGCCGGCGTCGGAACCCGCAGCCGCGCGATTTCCCGGCCATCCGGCGCGAGCGCCAGCGCCTCGATTTTCGTTCCGCCGAGATCGACGCCCACTCGCAAGGGTGGCATTCCGCTGCTGCCTGTATTTCGCGCTCTGGTTACCAAATCTTAACGCAAATGATCGCTAATGTACGGGCGTCGACACGCACAAGGCGAGGTCGATCCGACACGTAGTGTGCGCAGTTGAGCGACGCAATAAATCTGGGGGTGGGCGGCTGACCTTGGTGTGGGGGAAGCCGATCCAGGTCGGGAAAAGGTAGCGTAATGTCCAAGACCGTCCTGATTGTCGAAGACAACGATCTCAACATGAAGCTGTTCCATGACCTGCTCGAGGCTCATGGCTACGGCACGCTGCAGACCAAGGACGGCCTCGATGCGATGCGCATCGCGCGCGAGCATCGTCCGGACCTGATCCTGATGGATATCCAGCTGCCGGAGATTTCCGGGCTGGAAGTGACCAAGTGGCTGAAGGAAGACCCGGAGCTGCGCGCCATCCCGATCATCGCTGTCACCGCCTTCGCAATGAAAGGCGACGAGGAGAAGATTCGTCAGGGCGGCTGCGAGGCCTATATCGCCAAGCCTATCTCCGTGACGAAATTCCTCGAGACCGTCGAACGGTTCCTCAACTAGACCTCATAGCGCGTACGAGCGACACGTCATGTCGGCACGGGTTCTGGTCGTTGACGATCTGCTGCCGAACGTCAAGCTGCTCGAAGCGCGGCTCACCGCCGAGTATTTCAACGTCACGACGGCCTTCAGCGGGCCCGAGGCGCTGAGCGCCGCGACGGCGAATCCGCCCGATATCGTCCTGCTCGATGTCATGATGCCCGGCATGGACGGGTTCGAAGTGTGCCGCCGGCTCAAGGCCGATCCGCGCACGCGCCATGTCCCGGTCGTGATGGTGACGGCGCTGTCCGATGTCGAGGATCGGCTCCGCGGCCTCGAAGCCGGCGCCGACGATTTCCTGACCAAGCCGGTCAACGATGTGGCGCTCTACGCGCGCATCCGCTCGCTGGTCCGCCTCAAGATGCTGTCGGATGAATGGCGCCTGCGCCAGTCGACCGGTGCGCAGTTCGGCATGTGCGGCGCCAACGATCCCGCCGAGGAAAAGGCGGAAGGGGCGAAGATCCTGGTCGTCGAGGACAACGGCCCGGGTGCCGAGCGCGTATCCAGCGCGCTCCAGGGCGACCGCCACGCGGTCGAGATCGTCTCCGCCGGTCAGGCGGCGATGGCCCGCGCGACCGAGGGCCAATTCGAACTCATCATCGTCAGCCTGCTGCTTCGGGAAAGCGACGGCCTGCGCCTGTGCGCAGCCCTGCGCTCGCAGGAGGCGACACGCCACGTTCCGCTGCTGGTGCTCGTCGAGGAGGGCGACCACGACCGCCTCGCGCGGGCGCTCGACCTCGGCTGCAACGACTACCTGCTGCGGCCCATCGACAAGAACGAGCTGGTCGCCCGCGCGCGCACGCAGATCCGTCGCCGCCGCTACCAGGAGAAGCTGCGGACCGATTACGAGCGCAGCATGTCGCTCGCTCTGACCGACACCCTTACCGGGCTGTACAACAGGCGCTATGCGTCGAGCCACATGGCGACGGTGTTGGGGCAGATGCAGGCGGCGGGGAAGCCGCTCGGCCTGCTGCTAATAGACATCGACCACTTCAAGAGCGTGAACGACACGCATGGGCACGCCGTCGGCGACGAGGTGTTGCGCGCGGTCGCCAACCGGCTGTCCCGTCACCTGCGCGGGTTTGATACCGTCGCCCGCTGGGGCGGCGAGGAATTCGTCGTCATCATGCCTGAAGCCAATCTTCAGGTTGCCAGCTCGGTCGCCGAGCGCCTGCGCCGCAAGGTCGCCGGCGGCACCGTTACGGTATCCGGCCCGACCAGCGAGCTGACGGTCACCGTCAGCATCGGCGTCGCGGTGACGGGCGAGGGGATATCGACGCTGGATGACTTGATGCGGGCGGCCGATGCGGCGATGTATGTCGCCAAGCGGGGCGGCCGCAACCGGGTCGCGACCCTGGAAGACATGTCGCCGCGCCAGGTCGCCGCGAATTCCTGACGCGCGTGGGCCGCCTTCGGCGGCCCGGCGGCCTTACTTGATCTTGCCTTCCTTGAACGCGACGTGCTTGCGCGCGACCGGATCGTACTTGCGCAGTTCGAGCTTTTCCGTGTTCTTGCGCGGATTCTTCTTCGTCACGTAGTAGAAGCCGGTATCGGCTGTGCTGACCAGTTTGATCAGCATGGGCTTTGACTTTGCCATCGCGGGGCCTCGTGAATTAGGGGCGCGAACATACAGGGGCCGTCCCCCCTGTCAAGGGTACCGATTTCTCTTTTTACTGCAGAAGGTTAACGGGCCTTCGCCGCAACCTGGACGGAGCTCAGCGCGCGGGCATAGAGCTGGCGGTCGGACAGCAGCCGCCGCGCGACCTCGACATCGACATCCCGCTCGCGCGTTTCCGGGGCGCAGATCTCGCGCAGCCGCTTGAGGCCGTCGAGGTCGTCATGGTTGGCGGCCCGCCATTTGATCATGACCGCCGGCTCGGTCAGGCGCCCTGCCCGAATGTTTTCGAGAATGCCGGCCGCATCGGCGGTCGTGCCGCTGGTGCAGACGGCCGGCAGGATGCCGAGGTCCTGCAGCGGATAGCCGGTCGGGGCATGGAAGCGCGCCCAGGTCAGGGCCAGTTCGCCTTCGTTGGGCAGCGTGATGACGGTCTGGACGGAGCCCTTGCCGAACGAGGTCGAGCCGATCACGACGGCTCGGCTGTTGTCCTGGAGGGCCGCGGCGACGATCTCGGATGCCGATGCCGACCCGCCGTTGACGAGGACCACCAGCGGGATGCGCTCGGCGATGTCGCCGGGAGTGGCTTCGGTCGATTGCGCGCTGGCGTGGTGGCGCCCGCGCGTCGAGACGATCTGACCGTTGGCGAGGAACAGGTCCGCGACCGAGATGGCCTGGTCGAGCAGACCGCCGAGGTTGCCGCGCAGATCGAGGACAAGGCCCTCGAGATCCGGGCCGATGTCGGTCATCGCCGCCCGGATCTGGGCAGTGAGATTGTCCGTGGTGCGGTGGTTGAACCCCGACAGCTTGATGTAGGCGACATTGCCGTCGCGCCGGTACCTTACCGTCGGCGGCACGATCAGGGTGCGCGTGATCACGATGTGGATCGGGTGCGGCGTCTGCTCGCGCCGGACGGTCACGTCGACGGAGCGGCCGATCGGCCCGCGCAGGCGATGGACGATCTCCCGCGCCTCCTTGCCGGCGACGGAATCGCCGTCGATATGGGTGATGCGGTCGTCGAGCTGGAGTCCGCTGCGATCGGCGGGCGATCCGGTGAACACGCTCGAAACCCGGACGAGGCCGGCCGGGTCCATCTCGATCGTGATGCCGATGCCGCTGAACCCGTCGCGGCTCGCGCGGTTGTCGCGCGCCGCTTCCTGGCCGGCGTAGCGCGAATAGGCGTCGAGCCGGGTCAGGGCGCCGTCGAAGACGGTCTGGTAGAGGATCTCGGGCGAGGTTGCCCGCAGCGCGGTCGAATGGCGGCGGCCCGCGTCGATCGCGGCAACGGTCACTTGCGCCCAGCGCCGTGAATCGGCCTCGCTCGTCGGCATGTCGATCATCGCGATCTGGATGCCTTCCTCGCGCAGCTCGATCTTGCTGCCGTTCTGGCGCGCCTCGAATTTCGCGTCGAGCTTGGTGAGGTTGTTGAGGCCGGCACCGGTCAGGTTCGACAGCGCAACCGGCTGGACGTAGCGCTCCGATATCTGGTCATAGGCGACCGAGAACAGACGCGTCGCAAGCGGCGGCAGGCTGTCGCTGCCGCCCGGCTGGGCTGTTTCGCGATGGCCGGCGCATGCGCCGAGAAGCAGAAGAAGGGCGGCGACGAAGCCGCCGCGGCGTAGCCGATCCGACGCCTGGACCCGCGTCTTTTGCGGAGCAAAGGCGAGGGTGTAACGCATCACCCGCGTATCGCGGCGGCCCAGTGCCAGCCGATCACCGCGCCCTTGATTCGTGGCAGCAGAAGCAGCGTCAATGCCAAGGTTAGCGGCAGCCACAGGGTCAGATGGACCCATTCGGGCGGGTGCGCGGTCTGCTCAAGCATCAGCATGGCCGGGATAATGACATGGCCGACCAGCATGATGGTGAAATAAGGAGGGGCATCGTCGGCCCGGAAGCTGGACAGCGACAGGCCGCAACGGGTGCAGAGGGGCTGCACCTTGAGGTATCGGATGAACATATGGCCGCAGCCGCAGCGTGGACAAAGCTGCTGAAAACCGAGCCGTAAGGCCCTGAACCAGCTACGTGGATCGGTTTCCGGAGTGAACGGCTCGGGCGCGGCGTCGAAAGGCATGTGCGGTGGGGCAGTCTAGATCGGGTGATATTAGGAAAGCTAGGTTTGCTACCGGCTTACAACCACCGGAATCGTCCGGGGCAGCTATGCGCGGGACAGGGGAGCCGGATCGTTAATGGAAGTCCCGTGACCGGTAGGGCGAGGGCCGGCGGTCATAGCCCGGCCGTTTGACCTCGTCGGCGCGGGCCGTTGCATTGTCGAACGGTGCATGCGGGCTGAGGTCGCGCAGCCAGCCGGAGCGATCCGCCAGCCGTTCCGCCACGACATGGATCACCAGACCCTCCCGCTGCAGCTTGCCCTGGACAAGGAGCAGCTTGGCGCCGAGCACGATGCGGCGATAGTGCTCGAAGACGCTCGACCAGACGATGAGATTGGCGATGCCGGTCTCGTCCTCGATCGTCATGAAGATGACGCCCTTGGCCGTGCCGGGCTGCTGACGCACGATGACCAGGCCTCCGAGCCGGACGGTGTCGCCGTTCGCAAGCTCGGACAGACGCTGCGCCGGCACCGCGCGCAGCCGCTCGAAGCGGCCGCGCAGAAGTCGCATCGGATGCGCCTTCAGCGACAGGTGCAGGGTCGTATAGTCCTCGACGACCTCTTCGCCCAGCGACATGGCCGGCAAGGCCGGAGCGGATGCAGGTGCATTCTGGGGCGCTCCGGCTGTCGCCAGCAGGGGCGGCGGCAGCGGCAGGATTCCCTGCGCCTCCCATAATGCAGGCCGGCGATCAAGGCGAAGCGAACCCCATGCATCGGCGCGGGCGAGGCAGGCCACGGCTGCCGGCGGCAGGCCGGTGCGGCGGGCAAGATCGTGCGGGCTGCCATAGCCGGGGCCGCGGTGCTTCATCACCGCCTTCGCGTCGTCCTCGGAGAAGCCCTTGATCTGCCGGAAGCCGAGGCGCAGCGCGCGCATCGTTCCGGCCGTGGGCTCGAGCGTGCAGTCCCAGTCGCTGTGGTTGACGTCGACCGGGCGAACCTCGACGTCGTGGTCGCGTGCGTCGCGCACGATCTGTGCCGGCGCATAGAAGCCCATCGGCTGGCTGTTGAGCAGGGCGCAGGCGAACACGTCGGGATGGACGCATTTGATCCAGGCGGAGACGTAGACCAGGATGGCGAAGCTCGCGGCATGGGCTTCGGGGAAGCCGTAATTGCCGAATCCCTCGATCTGGCTGAAGCAGCGCTCGGAGAAATCGCGGGTGTAGCCGTTCCGGACCATTCCCTCGATCATCTTGGCGCGGAATCGTGGGATCTCGCCGTTGCGCTTGAACGTCGCCATCGCGCGGCGGAGCCCGTCGGCTTCGTCGTCGGTGAAGCCCGCCGCCACGATCGCGATCTGCATCGCCTGCTCCTGAAACAGCGGCACGCCGAGGGTTTTGTCCAAGACATCTTCCAGCGCCTTTGATGGATAGTGGACCGGCTCCTTGCCTTCGCGTCGACGCAGGTACGGATGGACCATGTCGCCCTGGATTGGTCCGGGGCGTACGATCGCAACCTCTATGACCAAGTCATAAAGCTTCTTGGGTTTGAGCCGCGGCAGCATGCTCATCTGCGCGCGGCTCTCGACCTGGAAGACACCGATCGAATCGGCGCGGCCGAGCATCTCGTAGACTTCGGGGGCCTCGTGCGGCACGGAAGGGATTGTCAGCTCCTTGCCGTAATGGCGCTTGAGCAGTTCGAACCCCTTGCGGATGCAGGTCAGCATGCCGAGCGCGAGCACGTCGACCTTCAGCATGTCGAGATCGTTGAGGTCGTCCTTGTCCCACTCGATCACGGTGCGGTCTTCCATCGCCGCGTTCTCGATCGGGACGAGTTCGTAGAGCGGCGTGCGGCTGATGACGAAACCGCCGACATGCTGCGAGAGATGGCGCGGGAAGCCGGTCAGCTCGAAGGCGAGGAGGAGTGTCTGCCGCAAGGTGCGGTCGTCGGGATCGAGGCCCAGCTCGCGCACATGCTCCTTGCCGATGCCGTCATTGCTCCATCCCCAGGTCGTGCCGGCAAGCGCTGCGATAGTGTCGCGCGACAGGCCCATCACCTTGCCCACGTCGCGGATCGCCGCGCGCGCGCGATAGTGGATGACGGTGGCCGCGAGGGCGGCGTGGTCGCGGCCGTACTTCTCGTAGATATGCTGAATCACCTCCTCGCGCCGCTCGTGCTCGAAATCGACGTCGATGTCGGGCGGCTCGTTGCGCGCGGCGCTGACGAAGCGCGCGAACAGGAGCCCGTGTTTCATCGGGTCCACTTCGGTGATGCCGAGGCAGTAGCAGACCACGGAGTTCGCGGCCGATCCGCGTCCCTGGCACAGAATGTCCTTGCTGCGGGCATAAGCGACGATGTGGTGAACGGTCAGGAAGAACGGCGCGTAGTTCTTCTCGGCGATCAGGGCCAGCTCCTGATCCAGCCCCTTGCTGACCTTGTCGGGAATGCCGTCCGGGTAGCGCGATCTGGCGCCTTCCCGGGCCAGGTAGGCGAGTTCTTCCTGCGGCGTGCGGCCGGTATGCGGCGTCTCGGCGGGGTATTCGTAGCGGAGCTGGTCGAGGCTGAAGCGGCAGCGCTCCGCGATCTCGATCGTGCGCGCGATTGCCTCGGGGTGGTCGCGGAACAGCCGCGCCATCTCCTTCGGCCTTTTCAGGTGCCGTTCGGCGTTGGCGAGGAGACGGAATCCGGCTTCGCGGATCGTGCACTTCTCGCGGATGCAGGTCAGCGCGTCCTGCAGCGGGCGCCGCGCCGGGTCATGGAAATGGACATCGTTGGTGGCGACGAGGGGAGTGCGGCTGTCGCGCGCCAGGCCGGCAAGATGCGCGAGGCGCGCGGCATCGTCGCCGCGATAGAGATGATGTGCCGCGAGATAGCAGCGGCGCGGGAAGGACCCGCCGAACAGCGCAAGATCCGCCTCGAAGGAGCCTTCGGGCTGCTCCGGCGGCACGACGATCATGATCTGTCCGTCGCCATGGGCAAGGACGTCTGCTTTGCCGATCAGGCACTGGCCCTTCTCGGCGCGGCGCTTGCCGGCCGTCAGCAGCTTCGCCAGCCGGCCGTAGGCGGCGAGGTCGGTCGGCAGGCAGATCAGGCTCGGCCCGTCGGTGAGGTCGAGCCGCGCGCCGACGATCAGCCGCAGGTCGTATTTGTTGTTCCTGATCGCGCTCCATGCGCGCACGACGCCGGCGAGCGTGTTGCGGTCGGTCAGTGCGATGGCGCGATAGTCGAGTTCCGCCGCCTGGCCGATCAGCTCGTAGGGATGCGAGGCTCCGCGCAGGAAGCTGAAATTGCTGGTGACCTGGAGTTCGGCGTAGTCGGTCATGACGGGGTCTCTGCTCGCCAATGATTCTTTTCTGCGTCTTCGCCGGGCTTGACCCGGCGATCCATGGTGCAAGCGGCGCGATGGACCCGCGGATCAAGTCCGCGGGAGACGCTTTTCTTTTGGGATGGGTTGCAGATGCTCACGCGAACAGCCCGTGCAGGAACCAGCGCGTCCGATGCGGATCGTGGAAATTGTCGCGATAGACCCAGAAGCGCCGGCCGGCCGAATCCTCGATGCGGTAATAGTCGCGGGTGGGCTCGCGATCGCGCCACCACTCGCCGGCGATGCGCTCGGGCCCCTGCGCGTGCGCGACGCGGTGGACCATACCGCGCCAGACGAACTGGAACGGCGGCTCGTCGGGGAGCAGTGCCGAAGCCTCGATCGGCTCGGGATGGGGGAGGAGCCGTAGCGGCCGTGGCGCATCTGGCCAAGCGACCTGTGCCGCTGGCGTTGCGGCCGTAACGCGCGCGACCGCGCGCTCGGGGATATGGCTCGCTTGTGCGGCGAGGCGCATCACCTGCGCATGGCCCAGCCGCGTGCCGAGCACGTCGAAGAGCTGCGTCAGGTCGACCGACGATCCGTCCGGTGCGTCGAGGGCGGCCTGCTGGGAGGGCAGCGGTTCTGTGACGGCGGCGGTCAGCGTCATCGCATCGATGCCGAAGCCGGGCGCTATCTTGACGATCCGCTCCGCGAACAGCCGGACCAGATGCGCGGGGTCGCGGCTTGGCCGGCCGGTGCCGATCTGGTGCGCATCGATGGTGCCGTCGCTGCGATAGGCGGCGAGGTCGAAGCGCCTTCCGCCCTGATCGCGGCGCGCAAGCTGGTCGCACAGGTCGCGCAGCAGGAGGTCGACCGCTGCGGCGATGCTGGCCGGCTCCGAAACAGGCTCCGCGAAATTCAGGAGCGCGCGATAGGCAATCGACGGCTGGTGCGGCGACAAAGGCTCCGCGATATCGCCCAACGCCTGGTCGATGCGCAGCAGCAGAAGGTCGCCGAAGCGCACGGGCAGGGAGGAGCGGGGAAAGGCGTAGAGATCGCCGATGCGGCGCAGGCCCAGGCTGTGCAGCGACGAGACGATGTCCGCGCCGATCCGCAGGCCGGCGACGGGCAGGGCGGTGAGCGCCTTGCGCTGCTGCCCGGATGGAACGACGGCGTCGGCCGCCGATTTCATCGTCGCGAACCGCGCCCGCGCCCAGGCGGCGCCGGCCGTGTCGGCGACAGCGGCGCGCGCGGCAAAGCCAAGCGCATGCATCCTGCCGGTCAGGTCCTCGATCAGGGCGGCTTCGCCGCCGAAAAGATGCGCGCAGCCGGTGATGTCGAGCCAGAGTCCGGCGCTGCCGCACTGGTCCTCGTGATCGGTCGCGCTCCACGGCGTGTAGCGTGTGCACCAGTCGGCAAGGCGGCGCAGCGCGCGCAGGTCGGCCGCCGGCCGCTCGGGCGTGACGGCGAGATGCGGCACGAGCGCGCGCGCATCGGCCAGGGTCATGCCCGGCGCTATGCCGTTCTCCTGCGCAACCGGATTGACGGCGGTGATGCGCTGGACGTGACCGTCGGCGACGGTCGCCAGCGGCTTAGCCCGCCATTCGGCGCGGCGCCGGCACAGGCGGTCGGTCGCGAAGGTCGGGAACCACAGCGAGATGACGCGCCGCGCGGTTCCACTCCACAAGCCAGCGCTGGACATGGCCTTCTTCTCCATGAAGCAGCCCCCGACAGCGGACGAGATCGACGCGCCAGCGCGTGATCATGTTGGTATTGCGCGCAGCGCCTTCCGGAACCGCGGCGACGCGCCAGCGCGTCACCGCGGGCGTCGATGCATTGTCCGCGCGCGGGCGCAGGAGCAGCGCGGTGACGCCCGATTTGCGCGCGGCGAGCTGCAGGCGGCGGCCTGCGGCAAGTGGCAGGTCGGCGATCTCGCCCAGCACCGCGGCAAGGCCGCGGCAGCGCAGCGCCTCCTCGATCGTCCACAGGATCTCCGCCTGTTTGCGCGCGCGGACCAGGATCAGCCGGTCGAGCGGCAGGCCGAGTGCGGCGAGGCCGGGTCCGTAGAGATCGTCGTCAGCGCAAACCCACAGCACGGAGCGGGCGCTGCCCGCCAGGCGCGCGAGCAGCAGGGCGCAGAACCCGGTCGCGGCCCCGTCCATCGCAGCACCGGACACTTCGTGCAGGACGCCGCAGGGCAGGCCGCGCCAGGGTAGGGTGGCATCGATCGCGGCCACGCCCAGCGGTGCCACCGTTGGTGCCGGCCCCAGGACCGTCTCGTTCATGAGCTGGCGCCGCAGGGCCGCGAGCTGCGCGTGTTTGAGGCTGGTCATCGCATGAGTTCATGATTTGTTCTTATCGTATTCGTGGCTCAAGCGGGAGTCAAACCGGTCCGGCGATAACTTGCGGAGGTCGAAGTAAGGTGCTGACAGCGCTATGATTTCGCGCTCAGCTTGTCGATCTCCGCGATCTCCTCGGGCGTCAGGGCCCAGTCGGCGGCCTTGACGTTCTGTTCGACCTGTTCGGGCTTCGTGGCGCCGGCGATGACGCTCGACACGGTCGGCTTCGCCGCCAGCCACGAGAACGCCAGTTCGAGCATCGAGCGGCCATGTTTCGCCGCGAAGCCTTCGAGCTTCTCGACGACCGGCCAGTTCGCCTCGGTCATGTAGCGATCGGCCAGGCGCTGCGTGTTGGCAAGGCGCGTGCCCGCGGGCAGCGGTGCGTTGCGCTTGTACTTGCCGGTGAGCAGGCCGCTCGCCAGCGGGAAGAAGGGCAGAAGGCCGAGCCCGTAGCGCTGCATCGCCGGAACCAGATCCTTCTCGATGTCGCGCACGACCAGGCTGTACTCGTCCTGGCACGAGATGAAGGCGTTGAGGTTGTGATGCTGCGCCGTCCACTGCGCCTCGACGACCTCCCACGCGGGCAGGTTGGAGCAGCCGATGTAGCGCACCTTGCCCTGGCGGACGAGGTCGTCGAGGGCGCGCAGCGTCTCCTCGATCGGCGTCAGCGGGTCGGGGCGGTGCTGCTGGTACAGGTCGATCCAGTCGGTGCGCAGCCGGCGCAGGCTGTCTTCGACGGCGCGCATGATGTAGCGGCGCGAGGCGCCCTTGAGCGTCTCGGCGTCGTTCATTGGCATCGCGAACTTGGTGGCCAGCACGATGTCCTTGCGCCGGTCGCCGAGGATCTGGCCAAGCATCTCCTCCGAGCCGCCGCGATTGCCGTAGATGTCGGCCGTGTCGAGCAGGGTGATGCCGAGATCGATCGCCTTGTGCACGACCTTGCGCGACGCCTCGAGGTCGATGCGCATGCCGAAATTGTTGCAGCCGAGCCCCACGACGGAAACCTGGAGGCCGGACGGGCCGAGACGACGCTGTTTCACGCTGCACCCCAATTCTGAAGAAGCGGTTCCATTCTTGTAAGAGCAGCCTTGGAAAAAAGACAGGGGCGAGGGGACCGCTTGCACCGGCGATATTGTCCGCCACTCCCGGTGGCCTGATGCGGTAGTGTCCGCAGCACGCCGGGAGGTCGCGAGAGCAGAATGACGCAGCACAATTTCGATCCGTTTCCGAAGTATCTGCAGATCCGCGACATCCTTCTGCGCCGTCTTCTGGCGTTCGACATCGGCGACCGGCTGCCCATCGAAAGCGACCTGGCCAAGCAATTCGGCGTCAGCAGGGAAACCATCCGCGAGGCGCTGTGGGCGCTCGAGCAGGACGGCATCATCGCGCGGCGGCCACGGGTCGGCACCTGGCTGGCGCGCAAGCCGATGCGTCCCGCCGACAAGCGACTCACCGGCCCGTCGGAGGACTTCGCCGCGCTCGGCATCTCGACCAATACGCGGCTGATCGCGCAGGGGACGGTGAAAGCGCCGCCGGACGTTGCCGCGGCGCTGAAGATCGCGGCGGGGCAACCGGTGTTCGAGCTGGTCCGCGTCCGGCTTTTCGACCAGAGCCCGTTCCTGCTGCTCGAGGCCTATCTGCCGGTGCCGCTCGGCCGCAAGCTGATGCGTCAGAAGCTCGATGGCGGCCTCGTCGTGCCGATCCTGCGGCAGATCCTGCGGCGCGACGTCCGCGAGGAGTACCAGCAGATCGAAGCCGTCGGCGCGAGCGCGAAGATGGCGAAGCGGCTCGGCACGCCGGTCCGGTCCGCCGTCCTGTGCGTCAAGCGGCTGTTCTGCGACCCGAGCGGGCGCCCGGTCGTCTTCTTCAAGGTCAACTATCGCGGCGACCGCTACTACTACACGGTCAACCTGCCGCAAGCGCAGGCGCGGCGCGGTAACGCGGCACCGGCCAGCCGGCGCCGGAAACCGACTTCACCGGGGCCGACACGCCGGACTTCGGCGTCCCATCCGCGCTGATTTGGGCAATTGCCTGAATCGGCGGCACGCGGGACCGCGGAAGAACCCGCCAATTTGTCTGGTATGATTTACAAATAAAGCGGCCTTGCCTAGACTTGCTCGCAGCCGGACCGCGACAGCGCGGATCCGGAGCAGTTTCCGGGAGCGAAAATGACGCAGGATCGTCGTCCGCAAGTCATCTGGCCGAACGGCGCGCAGTGCGCGGTCATGCTGTCCTTCGACTTCGATGCGGAGACGATGTGGCTGTCGCGCGATCCGTTGAACGCCAGGCGGCCCGCGCTCACGTCGCAGGGGACGTACGGCGCCAAGGTCGGCGTGCCGAGGATTCTCGAGACGCTCCGCGACTACGAAGTGCCGGCGACCTTCTTCGTGCCCGGCTGGACCGCGGACAACCATCCGGACAAGACCGAAGCCATTCTCCGCGCCGGACACGAGATCGGGCATCACGGGTATGATCACACCTGGCCCGAGCTCGACAAGCCCGATGAGGAAGAGGCTGAGATCGTCAGGGGGCTGGAGGCCTTGAAGCGCGTGGTCGGCGTGGTGCCGAAGGGCTACCGGTGCCCGGCCGGAGAGACGACCGACCGGCTGCTGCCGCTGCTGGTCAAGCACGGATTTCTCTACGACAGCTCGTTCATGGACGACACGTTTCCCTACCAGCATCGTCTCGCCGACGGGCGCCCGGGGCCGGTGGAGCTGCCGTGGCACTGGTCGCTCGACGATGTGCCGTACATGGTCTACTCGCTGCGCAACCCGCGACCGATCCAGACCAACGAGCACATCCTGTCGGTCTGGAAGGCGGAGTTCCGCGAGATCTATCGCTGGGGCGGCCTGTTCGACCTGATCAATCATCCGCAGGCGATCGGGCGACCGTCGCGCATCGCGCTGCTGCGCGAGTTCATAGAGTTCATCCGCAGCTTTCCCAATGTGTGGTTCGCGACCGGCACGCAGATTGCCGAGGCATGGCTCGCGCAGGACCAGCGGCGCGCGGCGGCGGAATAGAGTTGGGTGAGGCGATCGTGAGCAAATACGACCTGGTGGTGAAGGGCGGCGAGGTGATCGATGTCGGCACGGACACGATCGGTCGCCATGACGTGGCCGTCTCCGGCGATCGCATCGTGGCGATCGCCAAGGACATTCCCGAGAGCGCCGCGCGTCAGGTCGTGCGCGCCGATGGCGCGATCGTCACCGCCGGCCTGATCGACATCCATGCCCATGTCTTCGAGCATGGAACGGATTTCGGCCTGAACCCCGACGACGCCGGCATCCATTCCGGCTGCACGACGTTGGTCGATCAGGGAAGCTGCGGCGGCTGGACGTTCGACCCGTTCAAGGCATTCATCATCGATCGCGCGAAGACCGAAGTGCTCTGCTTCATTTCGGCCAACCTCTCGGGGACGCTGCGCGGCTGCAAGGGCGGACCCATCATCCAGTGTCCGGATTACGTCGATATCGACGTGCTCGCGCGCTTCGCCGCGAAGTATCCGACACTGATCCGCGGCGTGAAGGGGCACGGCGAGTCCGGAAGCTGGTCGCGCTGGGGAAGCCGCATGCTCCAGATGGCGCGCGAGGCGGCCGACCGGACCGGCCTGCCGCTCTACGTCCACACCGGTGAGCTGTGGCCCGCCGACGAGCGCAATCGCCCGGCGGCGGACTCGGTGCTGCCGGAAGTCCTGCGCCATGTCCGGCCCGGCGACATCCTTGCGCATGTCTACAGTGCGAAAGACGATGGCATGCTTGGCGCGCGCGATCGGCCGTCGGACGAATTGCTGGCGGCGCTGAAGGCGGGCGTGCTGACCGATATCGGCCATGGCGTGAATTTCAGCTTCCGCGTCGCGCGGTGCATGATGGAGCACGGCGTCCTGCCCGACACGATCGGCAGCGACGTCCACGGCGATTTCTTCACGCATCACAACGACGCGACGCTCGACTACAGCCTGTGCGGCGGCCTGTCGAAGCTGCATGCGCTGGGGATCGACCTGAAGCACCTGATCGCGGGCGCCACGCTGCGGCCCGCGCGCATCCTGGGCATGGAGAGCGAGATCGGGACGCTCCGGCCGGGATCGCGCGCGGACATCACGGTCCTCGATCGCGTGGCCGGCGACTGGACGTTCACGGACTGCGACAACGAAACGCTTCACACGCGCGAGCGCTTCGTGCCGAAGCTGGTCGTGCGGCGGGGTGAGGTGATCCAGCCGCATAACCGACTGCTGAGGGATGTCGTCAAGCGCGCGGCCTGAGGCGGCGTCCGTGGCGGCGCATTCAACCGAACACAAAACTGTCGATGAGCATGGGGAGCAAGAACATGGGTAAAGTTTTCAGCGGACGGGTTCTCGCCGCTGCCGTCGTGGCGGCCGGAACGTTGTCCGGCGCGGCGTCGGCTTTCGCGGCCGGAGCGGAGGCATTTCCGTCGAAGCCGATCACCATCATCGTGAACTACGGCGCGGGCGGGGCGACGGATCTGCCCGCCCGGAAGATCGCCTCCTATCTCGAGAAGAAGTTCAACAAGGCGGTCGTCGTCGAGAACAAGACGGGCGGCGCTGGCGCCATCGGCCTGAGCGCGGTCGCCAAGGCCGACCCGGACGGCCATACGATCGGCGCCTTCTCCTACAGCCCGACGGTGATCGCGCCGCATACGCGGCCCGCGCCGTTCGACACGACCAAGGATTTCTCCTTCGTCGCCCAGATTGCGGAATACGCCCAGCTCTTCTGCGTGCTGCCGACCCAGCCGTGGCGCACGCTCAAGGACTCCATGGACTATGCGCGCGCCAACCCCGGTGGGCTCACCTACAGCACCGTGGGCGCCGGCAGCGGTCAGCACATCTTCATGGAGGCGCTGGCGAAGCAGGAGAAGCTGAAACTCGCGCACGTCCCGTTCGTCGGCGGATCGCAGGGCGTGGCGGCATTGCTGGGCGGGCACGTGAAGGCGTCGCTCGATGCATCGCTTGCCAAGTACGCGATCTCCGGCGAGTGCCGTCCGCTGGCCGTGGTGGGCAACCGCCGCCATCCCGCCACGCCCGACGTGCCGACTTTTGCCGAGCTCGGCTACACGATCGACGCGCCGCTCTGGCTGGGCCTTGCCGGGCCGGCCGGGATTCCCGAGCCCATTCTCAAGAAGCTCTCCGATGCGGTCCTCGAGGCGACGCGCGACCCGGGCTACAAGGAACTGCTCAACAACCTCGTCCTCGGCGACGTGACCGCGGACTACAAAACCTTCGGGACGCTCGTCCTGACGGACTACAAGCGGATGGGCGAGGTGATCAACGATCTCGGCTTTGCCCGAGCGAAATGATCGCGCGGCTTGCTGGCTCCGCCGTTCTGGGCGCGATCGGGATCTATGTCTCGGTCGTGGCCCAGCGGCTCGGCGTCTGGGAGTTCGGTGAGCCGGGGGCGGGTCTCTTCCCGCTGATCTTCGGCGGCACGCTTGCCCTGCTTGCGGCGGTGCAGATCCTGCAGGTCGCCGCGACGATGCGGCTCCAGCCCGCCCGCCACGCGGGCGCGCCTGCGACCGCGCCCGCCGTGATGCCGGCCCGTCTGGCGATCTATCTGTCGTGCATGGTGGCATACGCCGCCCTGTTCCAGGTGCTGGGCTTCATCGTCGTGACAGCCCTGGTCTTCATGGTGCTGCTGGTCGGCGCGGAGCGCATGCGGCTCCTGCCGTCGCTCGCGATCACGGCAGTGGCGGTCGGCGCGAGCTATCTCGTCTTCGGGAAGTTCCTAGCGGTGCCGTTTCCGCCGGGCGTACTCGGCTAGACCGGACGCGAGGCCATAGCTTGGACTTCCTGGCAAACCTGCAACTGGGCTTCTCGGTCGCGCTTTCGGCCCACAACCTGCTCTACTGCCTGATCGGCGTCTTCGTCGGCACCGCGGTCGGCGTCCTGCCCGGCCTCGGGCCGGCGGCGACGCTGTCGCTGCTGCTGCCGATCACCTTCGGCATGGATCCGGCCTCGGCGGTGATCATGCTGGCCGGGATCTATTACGGCTCCGCCTATGGCGGGTCGATCACCTCGATCCTGCTCAACATCCCCGGCGAGGCCGCGTCCGTCGTCACCTGTATCGACGGCTACCAGATGGCGCGTCGCGGGCGCGCGGGTGCGGCACTCGGCATCTCCGCGTTCGGATCGTTCATCGCCGGTACCGTGGCGATTCTCGCGCTCTCGCTGCTCGGCCCCATCATGTCGGGGCTGGCGTTGAAGTTCGGGCCGGCCGAATACACGGCGCTGGTCGTTCTGGGGCTGGTGCTGGTGTGTTTCCTCAGCGAAGGGTCGATGATCCGCGCCCTGATGATGGTGGCGTTCGGCCTGGTGCTGAGCACGGTGGGGCTCGATCCGATTCTCGGCACCGAGCGCTTCACGTTCGGCTCAACGAGCCTCACCGACGGCGTCAACCTGGCAGTCATGGCAATGGGGCTGTTCGGGATCGCCGAAGTCCTGACGCTCGTCAGCAAGCGGAACGAGGAGGCGGAGTTCGTCCGTCAACCGACGCGGCTGCGCGAGCTGTTGCCGAACCGCGCCGATTGGCGTGCCAGCGCCGGTCCGATCTCGCGCGGGACGATCCTCGGCTTCCTGTTGGGCCTCATCCCGGGCGGCGGTGGAATCCTCGCGTCGTTCTCGTCCTATGTCGTGGAGAAGCGGATCGCGCGCGATCCGCAGCGGTTCGGGCAAGGCGCGATCGAAGGCGTCGCCGGACCGGAATCGGCGAACAATGCGGGCGTGCAGGCGACCTTCCTGCCGCTGCTCACCCTGGGCATTCCCGCCAACGTGGTGCTCGCAATCATGATGGGCGCGCTGCTCATCCACGGCATATCGCCGGGTCCTCGGCTGATCGTCGAGCATCCGGAGCTGTTCTGGGGCGTCATCGCCAGCATGTATATCGGCAACATCATGCTGGTCGTCCTCAACGTGCCGCTGATCGCGGTCTTCGTGGCGATGCTGCGGCTGCCCTACCGGATCCTGGCGCCGCTGATCATCGCGTTCTGCATCGTCGGGGCCTACAGCCTGAACAACAACGTCGTCGACGTGTACATGATGGTCGCGTTCGGCGTTGCCGGCTTCCTGCTGCGCAAGGCGTCGTTCGACGCGGCGCCGCTGGTCCTGTCGTTCGCCCTCGGGCAGATCCTGGAGGCGTCGTTCCGGCAATCGCTCCTGCTGCGCCAGGGCAGCATGGCGATCTTCGTGGAGCGTCCCGTGGCGCTGATCTTCCTGGTGATCGCCGCGGGCCTGCTGCTCGCGCCGCTCGTCAAGACGATCCGTCTGGCAAGCCGGAAGGCGCGAACGGCCTGAGGCCTATCGGCGGCGGCGTCCGCGCGGCACGCCTTTCGGACCGCGCTGCGGGCGGTGACTGCGCTGGGGCTGGCCGCCGCGCCTTGGGCCGCGCTCCGCGACGTGACCGCCCTCCATGAGTTCGAAGATCAGGCCGCCGGTGACCGGATTGGCCTCGGCCAGCCGTACCTCGACGCGATCGCCGAGCGTGAAGGCGCGGCCGGTGCGCTGGCCCTCGAGACGGTGCCGGTCGGGGTCGTGGCGATAGAAATCGTCGGCGAGCGAAGCGACGGGCACCAGCCCGTCGGCGCCGATATTGTCGAGCGCCACGAACAGGCCGAATTTCGCGACCCCGGACACGCGGCCCGGAAAGCGCCCGCCGATGCGGTTGCTGAGATAGGCGGCGATGTAGCGGTTGCGCGCGTCGCGCTCGGCCTGCGCCGCGCGCCGCTCCGTCGACGAGATGTGCTCGGCCACGCCGTGGAAGTCGACGGCGCCGCCTTCGTACAGGCCGCCGTCGCCGAGCTTGAGGCCCGCGATCAGCGCGCGGTGGACGAGCAGGTCGGCATAGCGCCGGATCGGCGAGGTGAAATGCGCATAGCGCGTCAGCGCCAGCCCGAAATGCCCGAGATTGTCGGGGCTGTAGACCGCCATCGACTGGGTGCGCAGCACCAGCTCGCTGACCAGGTGCGAGAATGGCTTGCCGGCGGCCCAGTCGAGCACGCGCATGAACTGCGCCGGCCGTGCCACCTGGCCCTTGGCCAGCTTGAAGCCGAGGCCGGACAGCACTCCACGGAGCGCGTCGATCTTCTCCGGCGAGGGCTGGTCGTGGACGCGGTACATGCACGGCACGCGCAGTTCTTCGAGCGTCTCGGCGGCACAGACATTGGCCGCGATCATGAACTCTTCGATCAGGCGGTGGCTGTCATAGCGCGGCCGCGGCTCGATCTTCTCGACCTTGCCGTTCTTGTCGAGCACCACTTTCAGTTCTTCGAGGTCGAGGTCGAGGGTGCCGCGCGCGCGGCGCGCCTGCGACAGGGCATGGTACGCGGCGAAAAGCGGGTCGATCACGCGCGTCTTCAGTTCCGAGGGTACTTTGCCGGCGACGCCGTCCGCCGCCTCCTGCGCCTCGTCGTAGGTGAGGCGCGCGGCCGAATGCATCATGCCGCGCACGAAGCGGTGGCGGCGCTTGTTGCCGTGCGCGTCGATCCACATGTGGACCGCCAGCACCGGCCGGTCCTCGCGCGGCCGCAGCGAGCACAGGTCGTTGGACAGACGCTCCGGCAGCATCGGCACGACGCGGTCCGGGAAATAGACCGAGTTGCCGCGCAACTGCGCGCCGCGGTCGAGGGCATCGCCGGGCCGCACGTACCAGGCGACGTCGGCGATGGCGACGATCAGGTGGAACCCGCCCGGATTCTTCGGATCGTCGTCGGGTTCGGCGAAGACCGCATCGTCGAAGTCGCGCGCGTCTTCGCCATCGATCGTCACCAGCGGCAGTGGCCGCAAATCCTCGCGCGCATCCATCGGCGCCGGGCGCGCCCGCTTGGCCTGGGTAAGGGCCGCCTCGCTGAACTCGACGGGGATGTCGTGGGTGTGGATGGCGATCAGGCTTGCCGCCTTCGGGTTCGCGCTGTCTCCAAGGCTTTCGACGATGCGCGCCTGCGGTAACCCCATGCGCCGGCCCGGCAGCACCTCGGCGAGCACCAGCTCGCCCGGCCTCGCATCGCCTGCATTGCCGGGCGCGATCACGAATTCGGTGCGGATCTTCTTCTCGGTCGGCATCAGCCGGCCGCCGCCGGGGCCGCTGTTGTAGACACCAAGGACCTTCTCGGGCGCGCCTTCGATGCGGCGCAGGACGCGCGCGATATGCGTGCCGTGCTCGCGCCGCTCGATCCGCACCAGCGCGCGGTCGCCCGTCTCGAGCGCCGCGCTGCCATTCCGCTCGCCGCGGATGCGGATCGAGGGCGGCGGGTCTTCGCCCGACCAGTCGAGCGGGCGCGCCAGCGCTTCGCCCTCGTCGCGGTCGATGCCGGTGACCTCGACCATCACGACGTCCGGCACCATGCCGCGCGGGGCATATCGGCGGCCGCTGGAGCGCTCGACCTCGCCGTCGCGGGCGAGTTCCTTGAGCATCGACTTCAGCGCGATCTTGGCAGGGCCCTTGATGCCGAAGGCCTGCGCCACCTCGCGCTTGCCGACCTTGCCGGTGCTGCTGCGGATGAAATCGAGGATTTCGCTCTTCGACGGCAGGCCGGGGTTTCGCTTGGGCTTTGTCCGGGTGCGTTGGGCCATCGCCAATGTTCGTGAAGGGCTCGGCAGTTGATCCGCGGCGCGTGCGACGCGGTATTCTGTCGAGAAAGTTGACACAATGCGAATCGTGTCGACCTTAACACATGCGCCGCTTCAGTTAAGGCCTTGTCAATCCGCATAAATCCCCTCCCGCTTTTGTCGCCTCGCACATCCTGAGCGGGTATGTTTCTTGCTTATCGATTCGTTCGGGCTGCGCGTACTGGGGGACTTGGACTTGGCCATCACCATCATCGGGACTGTTTCGGACGACACGATCGACGTCAGCGCATCGTCGGTTGAGCACCGCCTTGAGGGTTTGTCCGGGAACGATCGTCTGACGGGATCGTCGGCGTCGGACGTGATCATCGGCGGTGCGGGCTTCGACACGCTGCGGGGCGGCGGCGGGGACGACGTGTTCGTGGTGGAGGGCTCGGGTCAGGGCGAGGACACGATCTTCGGCGATGACGGGTTCGACACGATCCGGGGCGGTGCGGGGGACGACACGATCCGGCTGACGGCGCTGACGGCGGCGCATTCGATCGAGATGATCGATGGCGGTGCGGGCGTGAACGTCGTCATGGGGACGGGTGCGGACAACGTGCTGGACTTCAGCGCGGTGACGCTGGTGAACATCGCGCGGATCGACGCCGGGGCGGGCAACGACCGGGTCACGGGGACGTCGGGCGACGACATCATCATCGGCGGTGCGGGCTACGACACGCTGCGGGGCGGCGGCGGGGACGATGTGTTCCTGGTGGAAGGGTCGGGTCAGGGCGAGGACACGATCTTCGGGGATGAAGGGTTCGACACGATCCGGGGCGGTGCGGGGGACGACACGATCCGGCTGGTGACGCTGACGGCGGCGCATTCGATCGAGCTGATCGATGGCGGCGCGGGCGTGAACGTCGTCATGGGGACGGCGGCGGGGAACGTGCTGGACTTCAGCGGGACGACGCTGGTGAACATCGCGCGGATCGACGGCGGCGGCGGCAACGACCAGATCACGGGGACGACGGGCAACGACGTGATCATGGGCGGCGCGGGGAACGACACGCTGCGCGGTGGCGGCGGGATCGACACGGCGCTGTTCACGGGGGCGATGGGGTCGTACCAGATCAGCGGGATCGGGACGAGCCAGGTGACGGTCCGGCATCTCGCCTCGGGCGAGGTGGACACGCTGTTCAACTTTGCCTACGCGCAGTTCGACGACGGGACGGTGGCGCTGTCGGGCGGGGCGCAGCCCGTGGCGGGGGCGGACACGGCGCAGACGGCGGAAGACAA
>JAESGS010000394.1_pt1 | contig 37055 bp, 27 predicted proteins | sample 9269761 | NCBI WGS metagenome assembly JAESGS01 (sample SAMN15741799, study PRJNA653493) | algae metagenome | isolation source: Cyanosarcina radialis HA8281-LM2 and co-occurring heterotrophs from damp... | place: USA: Makauwahi cave, Hawaii | collected 2011-01-06 | reverse complement strand
GGTGCGTGTGGTAGAACGTCAGGTCGCCGTACAGGATTTCGCCGTCGGGGTCGGCCACGAGGAACCCTCGTCGTTCGCGGGAGATCGGGCGGGTTGGTCCGGAGTACGGGGCCGGGTCGGTTTTGGTTTTATTCCCTCCCCCCCAAGGGGGGAGGGAATAAAACAACGAACCTCGGTGACGCGCTTAGTTTCCCTGAAAAGAATACGCGGAACAAGCGCCCCGTTCGGAACGTCTCACGTATCGGCCCTCCGTCGCCCTTCCCTCGGAGCATCTCATGGCCCGCTCCCTCGCCGTCGTTCTGATTCTCGCCCTCCCGCTCGCCGCGCAGGTTCCGCAGGACCAGCAGGCGGAGATGGCGATCAACGCGGCCCGCAAGGTCTACAACGACGGCAACCTGCCCGCCGCCCGCGACCAGTTCAAGAACGTCCTCGCGAAGTTCCCGAACCAACAAGGCACGGCCGCGCGGTACGGGCTGGCGCTGACGTTGATCCACGCCGGGGAGCCGGACTACGCGGCCGCCGTGCAGCCGCTGACGGAGGCGGCCGGGGACGGCAACTTCGCCGAGCGCGGCTGGGTGCTGTACCAGCTCGCGACGACGCAGCGGATGCTCGGGCTGAAGGATGCGAAGGCGGCCGGGCCGAAGTTCGAGGACGCGCTGCGGCGGTTCGGCGAGGCCCGCGACTGGTTCGACGGCAAGAAGGACGCCGAGATGGGCGTGCGGAGCCGGTGCGACCTCGCGGAGATGCAGCTTCGGCTCGGCCGGCCGAAGGACGCGCGGCAGACGCTCGAAACCGTCACGAAGGAGGCGGTGTTCGCGAAGAACAAGCACCGGCCGCTCGCGCTCTACTACTTCGGGTTGGCGAGCTTCGTCGAAAGAGACTACGCCGCCGCCGGGCGGGCGCTCAACCAGATCGCGCCGTTCGCGGACCCCGCCGTCGGGTTGCACGCCCGCTACCTCGTCGGCCGCGTCCTCCACCTCGGCGGCGAGACGGCGGAGGCGTCCGTCCACTACGACGCGGTGCTGGCCGAGTTCGACAAGCAGAAGAAGGAAGCCGTCGAACTGTTGAAGCAGCCGGACCGGTTCAAGGCGAACCCGGCCGAGAAAGCCCGGCTCGAACTTCTCGTAAACACTTCGCCCGAACACGTCGCGGGGGCCGCGTTCCACGGGGCGACGCTGAACTACGAGGCCGGGAAGTTCGCCGACGCGCTCGCGAAGTTCCAGGCGTTCGCGGCCGCGTACCCGGCGTCGCCGCTCGTGCCGGACGCCGCCCTCCGGGTCGGGTTCTGCCAGGTGCAACTGAAGCAGTTCGACGAGGCCGGGAAGACGCTCGCGCCGCTCGTCGAGAAGGCCCCGAAGCTCGCGGACCAGGCCCAATACTGGCTCGGCAAGGCGCAGCTCGGCGTCGCGGCTACGGCCGAGGCCGACCGCGACGCGAAGGTCAAGGCCGCGATCGACACGTTCCGCAAGGCGGCCGACACCGCGAACAAGCTCTCGCAGCAAGGGGACGCCGACGCCCGCGGCCGGCGGGGCGACATCCTCATGGACCTCGGCGACGCGCTGCAGTCGCTCAAGCAATTCAAGGACGCGGCCCCGATTTACGAAGTCGTCTGGAACGAGAAGCTGCTCCCCGACCGCCGGCACGAGGAGGTCGTCCAACGCCTGGCCGCGGCGTGGGGCGCGGCCGGCGACCTGAACCGGTCGAACCACTGGTGCAACGAGTTCAAGCAGAAGTTCCCGCAGAGCACGCTCATGCCGGCGGTCGTGTTCCGCGGCGCGGAGAACGCCTACGCCCAGGCCCAGGAGTTCGCCAAGAACCCGGACCCGAACCGCGCCGCCGAGCGGAAGCAGCGGTTCGACGCGGCGGCGAAGCTGTACCAGGACGTGGTGGACCGGTTCCCGGAATTTGAACGCACGAGCTACGCCCGGTACGGCGTCGGCGTCTGCCTCGCGCAAAACAACGACCTCGACGCCGCGGCCAAGGCGCTCGAAGCGATCCCGGCCCCGGACCGCAACGGCGAGTTATCGGCCGCCAGCTACCTGCTCGCCGACTGCCTCATCCGCCTCGCCCCGGCGAAGGCCGACGACGCGCTCGCCGAGAACATCATCCGCGAGAAGCTGACGAACGCCTCCGGCCTGCTCGAGAACTTCGTCGCGTCGAACCCGAAGTCGCCGGACGCCCCGGACGCGCTGATGAAGCTCGGCCTGTGTCTCAAGCGGCTCGGCTCGACGCTGGCCGACGCGAACGAGCGGAACACGCTGTTGAACAAGGCCCGCGAGTTCTTCGAGAAGCTGGAGAAGGACTACCCGAAGAGCGCCCAGGCCGGGCACGCGCGGCTGGAGGTGGCGAAGGTCCGGGCGATGGCCGGCGACCGCGGCGGGGCGATGAACGACCTCCGCCAGTTCGCCGGCGGCGACCGGGCGAACAGCCCGGTCGCGCCGCTGGCTTACGTGCATCTGGCGACGCTGCTTCGAGATGAGAACAAGGCGGCCGAGGCCGCGCAGGTGATGGCGGACGCCCGGCAGAAGTACGAGCAGGCCCTTTCGCAAGACAAGGAGCGAAGCGAGTGGGCGCACCTGCTCAAGTACCACCACGGCCTCGCGCTGTTGGAGGGCGGGAAGCTGCCGGAGGCACGGAAGTTGTTCGAGGAGGTCGTGGCCGCCGCGAAGGGCAAGGTCATCGGCGCGGAGGCGGCCCTCCGCGGCGGGCAGGCCGGCATCGCCGCCGCGAAGAAGCAGATCGAACTCGGCAAGCAGGAGCGCGGCAAGCCGAACCTCAAGCCCGACCAGGTCGCGGCCGCGGACCGCACGATTCAGCAGGGCCGCGAGGCGGTCTACCAGACGTGCGAAGCCCTCGAACGGCGGTGCGGCGAGTTCGCGCAGGCCATGCCGACCGGCGAGCCGCGGGCGCGGATGCTGTACGACGCGGCGTGGGCGTACCGCGCACTCGCCGACGACGAGGTGGCGCAGGCCCGCGAGTGGGCGCGACAGGACGCGCTGCGGAAGTGGACGGAAGAAATGGCGAAGCCGCGGGCCGACGGCGCGAAGCCGCCGCCGCAGCCGGCCGAGCTTCCGCTCGCGAAGCTGCCGCTCCAGCGGGCCGAGGAACGCGCGAACAACGCCTACCAGCGTTTGATCCAGGACTTCGGCGAGTCGGCCCTGTCCATCGACGCGCGGTACGAGTTGGCCGAACTGCTGACCGACCGCGAAAAGCACGACGACGCGATCAAGCTGCTGAAGGAGGCCATCGACAAGGAGCCGACTGACAGGGCGGTGTCACCCGAACTGTTGGAGCGGGTGCGGCTGAAGCTCGGCGGCAGCCTGTCGGCGAAGGGGGAGTTCAAGGCGGCCACGACGCAGTTCGAGACGGTGGCCGGGAACGAGAAGTCGCCGCACAGGCCGCAGGCGATCTACCGGCACGCCGAGGCGCTGTTCGCGCAGACCGAGTTCGCGAAGGCGGCCGAGCGGCTGGCAATCTTCCGCGACAAGGGCGAGTACCACAACGTCGCCGGCGTCAGCGACCGCGCGATGCTCCGCCTCGGCCAGGCGCTCGCGGCCGCGAAGAACTGGGACGCGGCGAAGCAAGCGTTCGAGACGACGCTCCAGCGGTACGGGAACAGCCCGTACGTGCCGGAGGCCCGCTACGGCCTCGGCTGGGTGCTCCAGAACCAATCGAAGTACGACGAGGCGGTCACGCAGTACCAGGCCGTCATCAGCGCGACGACGGCCGAGGTCGCGGCGCGGGCGCAGACGCAGATCGGTCTCTGCCGGCTGGCGCAGAAGAAGTACGGCGACGCGGCCGCGGCCCTCATGTTGGTGCCCTACACCTACGACTACCCGGAGGTCGGGTACGCGGCCGTGCTGGAGGCGGCCCGCGCCTACGAGGAGGCGAAGCAGCCGGCCGACGCGGAGCGGATTCTGACGAAGTTGCTGAAGGACGCCCCGGCCGGCAGCGGGTGGGCCAAATCGGCGAAAGACCGGTTGGAGAAGCTGAGGAAGTAGGGTATGCAGAAGGGGAGACGCGTCGCGATGCCATCCCCGTTCCCCGGCATGGACCCGTGGCTGGAGAGCGCGGCTCGCATCACTACCCATCCGCCCGCGGCCGTGGTACATTTCGCGGCATGACGCCCCAACTGTTCATCGCCAAGTGGAAGCCCGCCGAACTGAAGGAGCGGGCCGCCTGCCAGGAGCACTTCCTCGACCTCTGCCGGCCTCTCGGCCAGCCGACGCCGGCGGAGGCCGACCCGACCGGCGACTGGTTCACGTTCGAGAAGGGCGTGGACAAGGACGCCGGCGGCCGCGGGTTCGCCGACGTGTGGCGGCGGGGGTTCTTCGGCTGGGAGTACAAGGGCAAGCGGAAGAACCTCGCCGACGCCTACCGCCAGCTCTCGCGGTACCGCGAGGCCCTCGCCAACCCGCCGCTGTTGATCGTCTGCGACCTGAACCGGTTCGAGGTCCACACGAACTTCACCGGCACGGTCAAGGAGGTCCGCGCGTTCGACCTGGACGGGCTGGCGGACCCGGCCAACCTCGCCACGCCGCGGGCCGCGTTCGCCAACCCTGACGAGCTGAAGCCCGGCCGAACCCAGGCGCAGGTCACCGAGGCCGCGGCCGCGGCGTCGAGCCGCACGCCGCCGGCCACTTCCTGATGAAGCTCATGTTCTGCATGTTTGCCGAGGACATCGGCCTCTTGCCGGAGAAGCTGTTCGAGAAGACCGTAAAGGGGGCGAAGTGGGAGCCGGACAAGCTCTCGAAGCTGCTCCGCGGGCTGTTCAAGGCGATGGCCGAGAAGGGCGGGCTGTTCGGGGCGGACGAAATCCCGTGGGTCAACGGCGGGCTGTTCGCCGACGCCGAGGTGATCGACCTGGAGCGGCGGGAGGTCCAGACGCTCGCCGAGGTCGCCGGGTACGACTGGGCGAACATCGAGCCGTCCATCTTCGGCACGCTGTTCGAGCGCATCCTGAACCCAGACAAGCGGAGCCAACTGGGGGCGTCCATGTCGTTGCCCCCAGTCAGGTAATTGACAGGGGATGAGGCAATTTTGTTCTGTTTATAGAGCTGATTCCGTGTCAGAATTCTGAAAGGGGTCTATTGACTCCTATGCCTGGAGGGGTTAAAGTTAACTGGCACTCACGGGCAGGTGCCGGGGCCACGGCCATCCGGCTAAGAACTCTGAATTGACCTGTTTCGGACAGGGTTCGGGTAACTCCGGGCTTTGTGCAAACTAAACGAAGGGCGGACCCCAAACGGTCCGCTCTTTTCATTCCCGTCAAACGGGAATCACTCGTCCCACATCTCGATCAAGGATCAACCGATACCAGTCAGGATTGCCCTCGACGTTTGCTCCGCAAGCGCCAACGACCATGTCGGCCAGTTGCAACAAATCTTCCGCCCCCGAGCCACGAAACCGCACCTTACCAATTAAGTCCGCCGGCGGCGTTTCGCCTTTACCGATGCCGCGAAAGGTTTCCTTGATGATTTTGAGAAAGCTCCCGTCTTGGTTGTCGTCAACCGTCACGGGTTCTCCGAGTCGCCTCAACCCCGTCTGTCGCAGGTGAGACAGGTACAACGGGCGAAGAGTCGCCGCAAGCTCGGTCACCACGGCCTGGTGAATTTGGGCGTGTGTCCTGTCCGTGCATCCTGCGGATCGCTTGTCGAGCGACGCGAAAGCAAAGCGGAACGGAAAGTCCAAGGCGAAACGAAAGAAAGCCTCCCGCCTCGCGAGTTGTGTCCACGTCTTCGCGAACTTGAACTCGTAGTCTTGCGGCAACTTCTGCTCCTCGCGAAGCGTCCGCATGCGCGTGCGAAAGGTTTCGACCACCTCTTGATTTGGGAGCCATACGGCAGCCAGCTGGAAGTGGGAATCGCTATCCGGTCGCGTGCCTGTGTCGCCGCGCTCGTCGATAAAGGTAGGCATGATCGCAAGTCGCTCCACGAAATCATCCGAGCGTGGCAGTTACTTCCTCCTCCTCACGGGCCTCTTTTGGCGGGTTCACCAGGGGCATGAGGGCTTCCAGCGCGCTGAACAATGGCGTCAAGTCGAGGGCATTTGACCGGCCGGACCGAGCCACCTTCCGAAGGTAGCCCTTCTTCTCCAATGACCGAAGGTGATTCCGCACGGCTGTGGACGAAATTCCCATCAGTCGCGCCAATCGCTTCGCCGAGGGGAAGGGAGCATCCTTCGACCACTTGTGTCGCATCACATGGAGAACGAGGACAAACTCGTGAGTGGATAGCGGGTCCTTCAAATCGCGGTAGTGATTCAGGAAGAAGTTGGGAACCGCCAGCCAGCCACCGGCAGCAAGATCCGGCGTCCAACGGTCCGAAACTTTTCGTTGAATCTGCTTCTCCAGCGTTGCCGCAGTCTCTTGCATGATTTTTTGCCCCGTCACTTCTGGAGCATATTATCCTGATACTCTGCGGGTGTGACCCCTATGTTTCTTGTTTAAGCTTTAGCTTTATTTGCTGTAAGCCAGATTGCAGGGTAGTCTAGCAGCTTTCTTTCAAAAAAGTAGTGATGGGGTAAGGGCCAAGCGGCTGCATCGAACTCAATAAATCCCAGGAACCAAGTGTCCAGTGATCGGACGGAGACGCTGGAGTTCCCCGACAGCACCGACGGCCCGTGGCGGCGGTACGTCGTGGACGCGAACGCCGCCGGGGTCGGCACGGTGCGCTACCCGCGGCTGGTCCCGTAGGACGCGGCCACGGCTGCGTTGCTCAAGAAGCGGACGCTGACGAACCTGTACAACGAGCGGCCGGCGTGGCTGGCGAACGCCCACCGGGCGCTCGACGCGGCCGTGTTCGCCGCCTACGGCTGGCCGCCGACCCTCTCCGACGACGAGCTACTGGCGAAGCTGCTGGCGCTGAACCTGTCACGGGCCGGCGGTGGGGGCGAATGATGATCCGGCGAGCCGAGCGGCGTAAGCCGCCGGGTAAGGGAGCGTTACCCGGCGGCTTACGCCGCTCGGCTCGCCACGGTTGCGGATTTCGAGATAAACGCCAATCATTCTTGAGCATCCGAAGCCGTCGCGAATGTGAACGAATTTACATTATACCCGTCGCGTCAACCCAGGTGGCGATTCCGCCACCGGGGGCCACCCGTGGCGGTGGCGGCGGTGGCGGTGGCGCATGTCAAACTGGCAGTCGGACGCATCCGGCGGGCGTGCCCGGCCGTACCGTTTCGCGTACACTGCGACTGTCGCCGCCCCACCCCGGAGCTTCCCATGCCCGCCAAAGGCCAGATCACGGCGTCCGCGTGCGTCCTGTTCGAGCGGCCGGTCGCCTTCTCCCAGCTCGAACGCGCCCTCGGTAAGGACTACGAGATCGCCAAGACGGTCGAGGAGCCGGCCACGGAATGGATGTTCTCCGGGGCCACGCTCGTCGTCCCGTACCGGCCGGAGGCCCGCGGGTACGCGGTCGTCGATCTCGTCGATCACGCGTGGCCGGACAAGCCGGGCGACCCGGTGAAGGAGCAGATGCTGTTCGCCGCGTGGGGGACCGGGCAGTTCGGGCCGAACGCTTACGCCGGCGACCTGAAGCGGGCGGCGGAGCACTCCTACGCCTGGGAGCGGGGGAAGGCGGCGGCGACCGAGCACAGCAGCTTCGCCCGCGTCCGCACCAGCTACGCCCTCGGCGGGGCCGAGGAGGGGCTGCCGCTGTTCCCGGCCGACTACGACCCGGTCGCGGAGCTGCGGTTCGTCACCGACCTGACGCTGAAGCTGATGAACCTGCCGCAGACGTTCGGCTACTTCAACTCGAACGGCGAGGTCCTCCGCGGCAAGGCCGAGGCGAAGGAGGCGGTGAAGTTCGCGGACGAGGACGGCGTGCCGCCGCTGGAACTGTGGGCGAACGTCCGGCTGTTCACGCTCGTGGACGGCTGGCTGATGATGGACACGGTCGGCCACCCGCAGCTGAACGCGCCGGGGAAGCCGCCGTTCCCGGACTTCGAGGCGGTGTTCCCGAAGGGGAAGTGCGACCCGCGGGAGGTGGACGCGTTCTTCCGGAACCTGGCGCTGTACCTGCTGGCGAACGGGGCCGACACAATCAAGGACGGCGACACGATCGACGGCCCCGGCGGGGCGTGGCAGGTGGCGGCGCGGAAGAACGGGCTGATGATGCCGCCGCGGCCCACGCTGCGGCTTTGCCCGGCCGGCGAGACGATCCCGGAGCCGTTCGGGACGATGGGCAACGAGTAGGTCGGCCGAGCCGATGCCGACCACGCCCCGGTCGCAATCACTTCCTGGGGGCGCAACGGCGAGCGTCGCGGCGTGAGCGCGACGTGTCTCCGAATCGCGGCGAAAGGATGCCAAGTCTTAGTGGAACCCGGAGCGGAAGCGACGGGGTGTGGGAGTTGGTCCCACACCCCGTCCACTGTTGCGGTTGGGCCGAAGTCTTTTCTGGGTTGGAGACACGTCGCGCTCACGCCGCGACGCTCGCCGTTGACATGGCAACCTCGTCCCAGCGGGCGGAAGGTGGTCGGCCTCGGCTCGGCCGACCTACTTCTTCAACTCCCTCACCCGGACGTTGCGGTAGCGGACGAACTGCTTCGTGTAGTCGCCGCCGCCGTGGACTTGCAGCGCGATGCCGCCGGCGTCGCCGAGCCGCTTCTCGGTGTCCGTGTACTCCAGGAACTTCACGCCCTTGATCCACGTCGTGATCGTCGGCGGGTTGCCGACGATCCGCGCCCGCAGCTCGTTCCACTCGCCCGGCTTCCAGAACGCCTTCCACTGGTCGGCCGCGACCGGGCACTTGAACCCGCCGTCCGCCTGCTTGCTCGGGACGACGATCTCCGTCACGTCCTTGCCGAAGTCGAAGTTCCGCAGGTGCGGCTTGCCGCCGATCCCCTCGCCGTACAGGCCCATGAGGTTGCCGCCCTTGTGGTAGTCGATCATCGCCTGGTAGCACTTGCCGGTGTCCGTGCTGCGGAGGAACAGGCCGCTGTCCGGGCCGTCATCGTTGTTCATCTCGAGCGCGACCTCGAAGTCGCCGTACTGCTTGTCGGTGATGACGATCCCGCCGTTGCCCGGCACGTCCTGACTGCCGACGATCGCCCCGTCCTCGACGACCCACTTCCCGCCGGACGTGTTCTTGCTCGTGCGGCTGTGCCCGGTCTTCGCGGAGATCGTCCAGCCGGCGAGGTCCTTGCCGTTGAAGACTTTCTCGAACCCGTCGTCCGAGAACTTCTCCGGCGTCGGCAGGTCGGCGGCGCGAACGGGAAGGATGACGACGAGGGCGGCCAGCGAGAGGCAGCCGACGGCCGCGAGGCCGATCCGTTTGGCGAGCATGGGAAGACTCCGGGGAAAGGGAAGAGGCGTGACCGAGAGTATCGGCGACCAGCGGGCGAACGTCCAGGGGCGGAATTGACGCGGGCGTCGTTTCGCCCGACAATCAGGGGAATAGAAGGGGGCGAATCATGCCAGTCACGGCCGAGGAACTGGGGATCACGAAGTTGAGCGTGGCCGACCGGCTGGACCTGATCGAACAGATTTGGGACAGCCTGCCGCCGACCGAGCGCAGCGAGGCGGTCGATCGACTGATCGAAACGTCGCCGACGGAGCCGGACGGGCCAACGGGGGCAGCCTTTTTGAGTGATCTCAAGCAACGCTCCGCCGCCATCGACGCCGGGCAAGCAACCCTCTCGACGTGGCGCGAGGTCAAGGCTCGCGTTCGCGGCAAGCTGGGCCTCGCGGATGATTGAGTTCCTCTTCACGTACCCGGCCGAGCAGGAGTACGAGGCGGTGGTCGCATGGTATCTGGCTCGTAGCCGCCGTGCGGCGGTCCGGTTTGAAGAGGCCGTGGAAGCCGCGATGGAACTGATCGCCCGCTTCCCCGAAGGGTCGCCGTTGGTGGACGACGTTCACCGGTACTGCAAGGTCCGTCGCTTCCCCTACGGCCTGGTGTACCGGGTCCGGGGCGACTTGATTCAAATCATCACCGTGCCGCACGACCGACAGTTGCCCACCTACCGTTCGCCCGCGAGCGCTCCCCCATGACACGCAAGCTCATTGTCCTCACCGGCGCGACCCGCGGCCTCGGCCGGGCGCTCGTCCCGGCGTTCGCCGCGGCCGGGCACACCGTCGTCGGCTGCGGCCGGTCCGCGAAGCACGTCGCGGAGCTGACGGGGCTGTTCCCCGCGCCGCACGCCTTCATCGAACTGGACGTGACGCAGGGCGGCGGCGTGGACCGGTGGGCCGACTGGCTGATCGCGACGCACGGCCCGCCGGACCTGCTCGTCAACAACGCGGCCGTCATGAACACGCCGGCCCCGCTGTGGGAAGTCCCGGCCGACGAGTTCGACCGGCTCATCGACGTGAACGTGAAGGGAATCGCGAACGTCATCCGCGCGTTCGTGCCGGCGATGGTCGCGCGGAAGGCCGGCGTGATCGTGAACCTGTCGAGCGGGTGGGGCCGCAGCACCGCCCCGGAGGTCGCGCCGTACTGCGCGTCGAAGTACGCCGTCGAGGGGCTGACGCTGGCGCTCGCACAGGAGCTGCCGCCGGACATGGCGGCCGTGCCGCTGAACCCCGGCGTCATCGACACGGACATGCTTCGCCAGGCGTGGGCGGATGGCGCGGGCAGCTACCCGAAGGCGGACGCCTGGGTGAAGAAGGCCGCGCCGTTCCTGCTGAAGCTCGGCCCGAAAGATAACGGCAAGTCCCTGACCGTGAACTAACCATGATCGCCATCAAGACCGACGGCGTGACGCCGGACCGGATTGCGTTCTCGCCGGACGGTGCGCTCGTCGCAGCGTCGAGTACCGGCCTCGTGCTGAGCGTGTACGACGCGCTCGCCGGCAAACTCAAGTGGCGGACGCTGCCGCGGCCGAACGATCAGCGTACCGGGTTGGTGGAGTTCTCGCCGGACGGACGGGCGGTTTGTCTGGCATGGGAGCCGGGCGAGGTGTACGACGCGGAAACCGGCCGGCGGCTGCCGGGGGCCGCGACGTGGCCGGTGCTGAAGCTCACGACCGGGGTGGCCGGCCGCGCCCGGTCCGCCGACGGCCGCTGGTCCACGGACGGCATGACGACCGCCCTGCACGACGCCGAGACGAACCGGACGGTCGAGTTCTTCCCGCGGCGGGGCCTCGGCGCGGGCGAGAAGTCGCCGTTCCCGTTGCACTGCATTTTCCCGTTGGCGTTCAGCCCGGACGGGTCGCTCTTCGCCGGGTCGGACAACACCCGGCTGCACGTCTTCCGGTGCGAGGAGTTGATCGCGCTCGCCGAGGACGCGCCGCCGTTACGGGCGGTGGCGACGCTCAAGTCCGTGCGGAAGTTCTTCCAGGCGGCCGTGTTCGCGCCCCGCGGCGACGGTCTCCTGACCGGCACGAACGACGGCCTCGTCCGCGTCTGGGACACGGCGACATGGCAGGAGCGGGCCGTCTACGACTGGAAGTGCGGCCCCATCCGCTGGTTGGCGATCACGACCGACGGCAGCCGTGCCGCCGTCGCCGGGACGCGCAAGATTGTCGTGTGGGACTTGGACGAATGACCGTCACCGCATCCACTTCAGCCACGTCTTGAGCGCCCACTTCGCCGCCGGCGTCAGTCGGGTGCGGTTGAACTGATCGGCGATCTTCTTGATCGCCTCCGTGTACGTCGGGTACGGGAACACCGTCCCGGCGATGGCTTTCAGCCCGATCCGGTTCTGCATCGCCAGCGCGATCGTTCCGATCACCTCCCCGGCGTGCGGCCCCACGACCGTCGCCCCGGCGATGCGGTCCGTGCCGGGTTCGACCCAGACGGTGATGAACCCCGCCGCCCAGTCCGCCGCCCCGCGGTCGAGGTTCGCGAACTCGTGGGACAGCGCCACCATCGTCTTCTCGCCGACGGTCGCGACTTCCGGGTCGGTGTACGTGCAGCGCGGGATCACCTTCGCCGATACGCGGGCCTTCCTCGGGAAGAGTGCGTTCTGAACCGCGATCCTCGCCATCGCATCGGCGGCATGTGTGAACCGGTGGCCGACGGAACACACGTCGCCGACGGCGAACACCCGCGGGTTTGTCGTGCGGAGGTGGTCGTCCACTTGAACGCCGCGGTCCGTGTCGAACGCGATGCGAGCGGCCGGCAGGTTCAGTTTCTCGACGTTCGGCGTCCGCCCCACGGCGACGAGGGCCGCGTCGAAATCGCCGGGCGGAACCGCCGAGACGATTTCAATCCCTTCACTTTTGAACACGCCTTCGAGAACCGGGTCGGGCCACGTCTTCGCCACGATCGTGACGCGGGAGCCGAGCCGGGCGAACGCCTGCCCTAACTCGCACCCGACCGGGCCGCTGCCGACGACGAGCAACCGCACGGGCAATTCCGTCAGTGTGAAGATGCTCTCGTTCGTGAATACTTTGTCCGCCTTCACGTCGAGCGCCTTCGGCCGTGTCCCGGTCGCGATCACGCACCGGCCGAAGCGGAGATTCGCCCCCGCGACCTCCACCGATTCCTCGCTGGTGAACCTTGCTTCCCCCTGGAACACGTCGATGCCGAGGTTCGTGAACCGCTCGACGGAATCGACTGGCGACAGGTCGGCCCGCACCTTGCGAACTCGTTCCATGACTGCGGCGAAATCGACCTCCGGGTCCGTCACGCGGACGCCGAACTCTTTCGCCCGCCGGATTTCGGCCACCGTCTTCGCCGCCCGCAGCAGCGTCTTCGACGGCACGCAGCCTACGTTCAGGCAGTCGCCGCCCATCAGATCGCGCTCGACCAGTGCGACCGTCGCGCCGAGGCCGGCCGCCCCCGCCGCGGCCACGAGGCCCGCCGGGCCGCCGCCGATCACCACGAGCTGGTAGCGGGCCTTCGGCGTCGGGTTGACGCGACCCGCCGGGCGGACGTTCGCGAGCAGCTTCGCGTCGTGCGGGTCGGTCGGCAGCAGCGGAATGGACATTCGCGTTCGCTCGCGGTTTCGGGTATGCTCGCGGTTCCCTTCCACAATAGGAACTCTCCCATGACCCCGACCCGCCGTCAGTTCCTCGCGTCCGCCGCCGTCGCCGGGATCGCGTCAACCGCCGCCGCCGACTCGCCGACCGGCAAGGCGAAGAACACGAAGTTCGCCTGCAACGTCGAGATGTGGTTCTCCAAGCAGAAGGACTTCCTCAAGCGGCTCGAAGGGGCGGCCGCCCTCGGGTTCCCCGGCGTCGAAATCTGGCCCTACGAGAACAAGGACGTCGCCGCCGTCGCCGACACGTGCGAGCGGCTGAAACTCACCATCGCGCAGTTCACCGCCTGGGGGTTCAAGCCGGGGATGAACGATCCCAAGAACAAGCAGAAGGTCGTGGACAAGATCGGCGAGGCGTGCGAGGTGGCCAAGAAGTGGAAGTGCTCGATGATGTGCGTCGTGGCCGGGGACGACATCCCCGGCGTGTCGCAGGAGCGGATGCACGACACGGTCATCGACGCGCTCAAGGCGGCCGCCCCGGTCGCGGAGAAGGCCGGCGTCATGCTCATCCTCGAACCGATGAACATCCGCGTGGACCACAAGGGCCACTGCCTGTACGGGTCGGCCCCGGCGATCAAGATCGTGAAGGCGGTCGGGTCGAAGTTCGTGAAGATCAACTGGGACCTGTACCACATGCACATCACCGAGGGCGACCTGTGCGGCCACCTGCGGGAAGGCTTCGCGGCCGACGCCATCGGGTACGTACAACTCGCCGACCACCCCGGCCGCCACGAGCCGGGGACCGGCGAGATCAACTACTCCCGCGTGCTGAAGGAACTGAAGAAGCTCAAGTACGACGGCTGGGTCGGCACGGAATGCACCCCCGCGGCGGACGAAGCGGCCGCGGCGAAGGCCGTGTTCGCGGCCGACGAGTGGTGACGGCTGCCAGATTGGCAGCACATCGCCAACATCGCCAACTCGTGACGCTTTTTGGTACGCACCCCCTGACGATGTGACACCTGGGTTGACGCGACTGTTATAATGTTTTTTTGTTCACTTTAGATGCGGACGGTTATCCGAGGCACGTGGCGGGGGAATAAAGTTCCCCGGACGGGATCGTGTTCGGTAAGCCCCACCCCGGTGTCGCATGAGCCGCGTGCTTCCGGTCTTGCTTTTGACGGCCCTCGCCGGCGGTCCCGTCCGGGCCGACGGGTGCAAGTTCGCGCCCGACGGCCGGCTCGTCCCGGAACGGGAACAGGTGGCGCTCGTCGAATGGGCCGACGGCGTTGAGACGCTGCACGTCGCCGCCCGAAGCGACGAAACGACCGCCGGCGGCGTGTGGGTCGTCCCGGTCCGCGGGGACGCGGCGGCCGTGCGGGCCGAGCCGGTCGAGAAGTTCCCGGTCGTCACGTTCTACCGCCGCGACCGGGACGTCGCCCGCGAGCGGCTACGGTCCACGATCCAAATGGCCCAACTGCTGAACTCCGGCGGGTTCTGCTGCATCGGCGTGCCGCTCGGCTGTAGTGCCGGGGGGCCGGACGTGGCGAAGGAGGTGGCCCGCGTCGAGAAGCACGGCATGGTTGTCACCGTCGTCCGGGCCGAGACGCGGGAGGAGATCGAGAACTACCTGGACGCGCAAGGCGTCAACCGGAAAGCGGTCAACCTGTCGTCGTTGGAGTCGTACATCGGGCGGGAGAAGTTCGCGTTCGTCTGCGGGTGGACCGCCGCGGGGCGGCCCATGACGGCGACCGGGTTCAAGATCGAGTTCCCGTCGCCGACGGCTTGGTTCCCGCTGCGGCCGACGAGCGTGTACGCCGACCCGGTGGAAACGGTCGTGTACGTCCGCGGCCGGGTCAAGCCCGCGGCGGGGTGCGACCTGCCGCGGCTGCACTGCGAGTACGTCCACGGCGTGGTGAAGGAACTGGGCGTCGGCCAGTCATTCGAGCGGCGGGAGTTTTTGGAAGAACGGCGGCACTACCACTACGAGGACCGTCCCGAGCCGCTGACCCGCGTGACGCTCACGACCGACCCGAAGGCGTGGGACCGCGACCTCGAGCTGATCCCCGGCCTCACGGCCGACGGCCAGCTCGTGGACGCCTTAGCGGGGTGGGCGAGTTCCAACGCCCCGCTGTTCGTCGTAGCGCTCGGGGCGGTGCTGGGCGTGATGATCCCGTGGGTGACGATCCCGAAGGCGGAACGGAAGCGGATCGACTGGTTGGCCGGGGCGCTCGTCGGGGCGGCCGTCATCTTCTCGCTTTGGGCGTCGGCGTTCGTCCTCGCGGCCTGGCGGACGATCCGGTTCTGGGAACGCCCGAGCGAGCCGGTCCGCTACTTGATCCTGCCGGCGTTCGCGGCCGTGCATTTCCTGATCGTGTTCGCCGTGTGTCGCACGCTGATGTGGTTGATTGCTGCCCCGTAGTGACGCCCCGCGGACGTTCGTCCGCGGGCTTTCGCCCGGAAAAACAAAAGATGAAAGCCCGCGGACGTTCGTCCGCGGGGCGTCGATCCCGTCACCACGTCCCACGGCCCTCGAACAGCGTCGTCGCGTGGCCGCCGACCCAGATCGCGCCGGCCGCGTCCCGCGAGAGGAACACCCGCCCGCGGCGGCCCAGCCGCGTGCCCTGGCTCACCACATAAGTCGGCGTCGCCCGGCCGGTGGCGGTCAGCCACTGCGCCAGCGATGCGTTCAGGCTGCCGGTCACCGGGTCCTCGCGGATCGCGCCGGTCTCGTCCGTGAACAGCGCCCGCACCTCGAACGCGCACTCCGATCCGGGCGGGTGCGGCCCGACCAGCCCCACGTCGAAGCTGCCCGGCCCGGTGAACTTCGACGCGTCCGCGTCCACGGCCAGCACCGCGGCGGCGTCCTTCAACAGCACGCCGACCCAGCCGGGGCCGTTGTCCACCCACTCCGCGGCCACGATGTCGGCCGGGGACAGGCGAAGGACGGCAGCGAGTTGTTGCAAGTGCGATGGCTCGACCGGGCCGGAGCGGACCAGCGGCGGGGCCGCGAACGCCAGCCGGCCGGCGTCCCGCCGGACCGGGACCAGCCCGGCCGGGCATTCCTGCACGACCGCGTCCGCGGCCTTCGGCACGCCGCCGGCGGACAGCCAGGCGTGGCACGCGCCGAGCGTCGGGTGGCCAGCGAACGGCAGCTCGCGGGCCAGCGTGAAGATGCGGATGCGGTAATCGGCGGCCGGCATTGTGGGCTTGAGGAAGAAGACCGTCTCGGACAGGTTCAGCCAGCGGGTGATTTGCTGCATTCGGTCGGTATCGAGATTGTCGGCGTCGAAGACGACGGCCAGCGGGTTGCCGGCGAACGGCGCGTCGGCGAACACGTCCACGAGTTGGAAGCGGCGGTCGATGGGAGTGCCCTCGCGAGGAATGGAGATTCGCGTGCGAGACACGGCGGGGGGCGGGAAGGTTCACCAAGACCGCTTACGCGATGATCGACTTCCGCCGCTGGATGTAGTCCCACACCACGAACCGGTCGAGGTCGCGGCCGGTCGAGAAGATCACCCGGCCCTGCGTGCTCTCCACCAGCCGCCGGGCGAACCGGATGTCCTCCTCCGTCTGGTTCCACGTCGAGATCAGGAAGATGTTGATCGTGATCCCCTCGCGGGCGCACAGCTTCGCCTCCCGCAGCGTCGCCTCCTCCGTCCGCGGGTCCGGCGGGTAGAGCAGGTACAGCTTGCTCCCCTCGAAGTGGGCCGTCGGCAGCCCGTCCGTGATGAGCATCACCTGCTTGTTCGGCGTGTCCTGGTTCGCCAGGTAGCGGCGGGCCGTCTGCAGCGCGTGCTGGATGTTCGTGAAGTGCCACGGCAGGTCGGACTCCGTGATCTTCGGGTTCGCCATGTCCGCGACCTTCCGCACCACCGGCGAGTGGATCGTCACCGGCTTCGGCATCAGCCCGGCGACTTCCGACAGGTGGCGGGGCTTCGCGAACGTGTACATCTCGACGAACTGCAGGAAGTCGCCGGGGTACTCGGCCCGGATCAGCCCGTCGAGGGCGAGGCCCATCCGCTTGACGTTCACGTACTGGCCGTCGTACCGCATCGACCCGGACATGTCGAGCAGCACGCACGTCGCCGCCTTCGGCGTGTTCTTCGTCTCGTGAATCACGATGTCGTCCGGCCGCATCCGCACCCGGCCGCCGGTCGTGCCCTCCCGGAGCATCGCGTTGATGAGGCTGGCCGGGATGTCCATGTGCGTGACGGAGTCGCCGAACTCGTACCCCTTCGTCCGCGGCGACTCGACCGCCCCCTCGCCGACGATCGCGTCCGGGTGGCGGCCGGTGCGGGACGCCTGCAGGTCGTTGAAGATCGTGGCCAGCACCTTCGACTGGAACAGCCGATACGCCTTCGGCGTCATCCGGTAGCCGTTCTCGTTCCGCTCCAGCCCCTGCTCCTCGGCCTGCTGACGGACGTACCGCTCGATCGCCTCGTTCAGTTCGCGGAGGTGTTCCATCCCCTCCTGGTCGAGGTACTGTTGAAGTTCCTCCAGGTCGATGTAGCCGAGCTGCCCGGTCTGCTTGACCTGCTGGAGCTGTTCGAGCAGCTTGTCGATCTCTTCCAGTTCGGCCTTGATTTCCAGGGCCTCCGGCACGGTCATCGGCGTGCGGCCGGTGAACTCGTACTTCGCGGCGAGTTCGTCCACCTGGTACTTGTCGCCGAGCGATTGCACGAGGCCGGGCAGCCGCTGGGTGAAGTCGCGGTTCTCCCTCCCGGCCCGGTAGTAGAGGTTTTCGAGGTCGTGGAGTTGCTCGTCCTTCACCGCCTCGCGGTAGTCGCTTTCGAGGCCCTTCGGCGGCTTGATCGCGTTCGCCTTCGTCTGGAAGTCCTTCGCGGCCTCCTTCTGCACCTTCGACGTTTCGTAGGTGGAGAGGATTTTCTTCTTGCGGTCCTCGAGCCTCATCTTGAGGAAGTCGAGGTTCGCGATCATGCCGCCGATCTGCGACGGGTCGATCTTGACCATGTTCGCGAGTTCTTCGTCCGTGAACTCGCGCTGTTCGCCGTAGGCGAGCATCTGCTCGAACGCGGCCGACACGAGGTCCGGCGGCGGCTGCGTCGGGCTGGGGAACGTGAGCGGGTCGTACTTCTGGTACGTGTGGATGATGCCGCCGAGGCTCGCCGGGGTGGTCATGGTGTATCCCAAGAATGGCCCGCAGATGACGCGGACTTCGGCGCAGATGAAGAGGATAAAGACAAAGAACGGATTTCGATCTTATCCGGTTTTCATCTGCGCCGAAGCCCGCGTCATCTGCGGGCCATTGTGTTTGTTACATGCTAGGTGCTTGGTGGCGTCGTCTTCTAGCGTGTAGGATGGCGTATTGTACCCGGTCCCACCGGCGGAGGGGCGGACATGCGGCGATTCCTGGCGGCGGTCGGAAGCGTGGCGGTCGGGGCGAGCCTGGGGTTCGCGGCGGACGCGGCGAAGCCGGGCGACCCGGCGGCGCTCGTGCAGAAGCTGGGGGACCCGCAGTTCCAGGCCCGCGACGCCGCCGCGAAGACGCTGCTCAAGCTCGGCGGGGCCGCGATCCCGGCCGTGCGGCAGGCCATCGACACGACGCCCGACCCCGCCGTCCGCGAGCGGGCCGAGGCGATCCTGCCGCGGCTGGAACTGCTCGCCGAGTCGCAACGGGTGCTGACGCCGACGCTGTTGAAGTTCGACTTCAAGGACGTGCCGCTGAGCACGGTCGTCGAGGAGCTGAAGAAGCAGACCGGCATCCCGTTGATGCTCGACGCGGACAAGGTGGCGCTGAAGACGCGGCCGGTGACGCTCACGGCGACGGACGTTCCGCCGTGGCAGGCGGTCGAGCTGCTGTGCAAGGCCGCCGGGCTGCGGGAGGACCACCGGGTCGAGTTGCCGGTCCCGAAGGGGGCGGGCCAGCAACGGGTGCAATCGTTCAGCCAGTTCGAGGTGTACAACTCGATCGACGGGGTCAACCGGCAGTCGGTGTACACGCCGTCCACCGCGCCGGTGGTGCTCGTGGACGGGAAGCCGGACCCCGCGCCGGGCCGCCGGGACACGGCCATCCGCGTCGTGGCCGTGCCGGGGAAGTTCGAGGGGAACCGCGTCGTCCGCGGGACGGGCACGGTGGTGCTGAACCTGGACGTGGCCCCGGTGCCGGGGCTGAACTGGCAGGGGGCGTCGGCCGTGCGGGTGACCCGCGCCGAGGACGAGGACGGCCGGCCGCTGTTCGCCGACCAGAAGCCGGACCCGGTGCTCAACTTCAACCCCGCGTGGAACAACCCCTGGGGCGGCGGCCTCTGGCTGAACGACTCGGCGTACCCGGTGATCGTGACGGTACAGCCGGGGAACAACCCGCGGCTGACGCCGGTGACGCTGCGGACGGACGACCGGGCGATCAAGACGCTGACGCGGTTCGAGGGCGTCGTGGTCGGCGACGTTCACCGGCCGAACATGCCGGTCGTCACCATCGACGACCTCGCGAAGGCCGTCGGCCGCGGGTTCGACGGGCCGCACAACGTCAAGCTGAAGGTGACGGACTACAAGGTCGCGAAGGACGGGTCGGTGTCGGTCAAGGTCCGCGTCGAGATGCCGCAGCAGTGGGAGATGGGGTTCCGCGGTCGGGTGAACCGGTCGGACGACTTGAACATCGGCAGCGTGCCGAACAAGCTGAAGTTCGCGGACGCGGCCGGGAAGCCGTGCCCGGCCCCGAGCCAGCGGTCGGCGAACTACTCGGGGACGCAGTGGGTGCAGACCTACGACGCGGAGTTCCACTTCCCGAAGTCGGAGAAGGCCGGCCCGCCGGCGCAGTTGGTCCTCACCGGGACGCGGGTGTCGCCGGTCGAAATCCCGTTCGCCGTGACGAACGTGCGGCTGCCGTGACGCCCGGCCGGTGCGTCACCCCACGTACACGCCGTCCGGGATGGTGCTGCCGCCGAACGGCTCGCTGAAGTAGCCGGTGCCCGGCTCGCCGCCGTCCCAGGTGCTGGTCGCGGCCGTGTACACCTTGATCGCCGCCGGAACCCGCTGGCCGCTGCCGACGATCAGGTCGGGGCGGCCGTCCTTGTCCACGTCGCGGACCGTCGGGCGGACGCCGCCGCGCTCGGTGGATTCGAACGCGAAGAAGTTGCCGACCGGGGCCGCGACCGCCGCGAGCGGGTTGCGGAGCAGGGCCGCGCCGTCCGCCACGACCACCCGCGGGCCGCCGCCGGGGCCGCCGCCGAAGATCACCTCGGCCTTGCCGTCGCCGTTCAGGTCGCCGGCGGCGAGGTAGATGCCGTTGCGGAGGCCGGCCACGTCCGCCCCGCCGAACGCGTAGAAGTCGTTCACCAGCCGCCGCGGGTTCGGGTTCGTCAGCGTCTTCCCGTCGAAGATCGCGACCCGCGGGCCGCCGCCGAACCCGGCCCCGACGACGAGGTCGGCCGCCCCGTCGCCGTTCACGTCCGCCGCCGCGACGCGGGCACCGCCGCGGAAGTTCGGGTCGTCGATGCCGAAGAAGTTCGAGACCATCCGGGCCGTGCCGGTGGCGAAGCTGAACGCCGACACCCGGCCGCCGCCGCCGCGGTCCGGGCTGACGATCACGTCCGCCCGGCCGTCGCCGTCGATGTCCGCCGCGGCCACGAACAGCCCGCCGGTGTACGTCGGCTCGAACGCGGAGAAGGCGCTGCCGACTTCCTCGCCGCTCGCGCCGTCCACGACGCGAATTTGCGACCCGGCCCCCGGCCCGGCCGCGAACACGAGGTCCGGCGTGCCGTCCCCGGTCACGTCCGCGGTCGTCGCGCGGACGGAGCCGCCGAACCCGCCGAACGGGTAGTACGCGGCCCCCACCGGCGCCGCCTGGTTCGCCGCGTTCAGCCGGTAGAGTTGCACCGACCCGTCCGGCTTGCTCACCGGCAACAGGTCCGCCGTGACTTCCGCCTGGCCGACCGGCAGCGCCGGCGGCACGGCCGGCACGCTCGGGGCCGGGGTGATCGGGGCCGGCGTCGTCGGCGGGCTGCTCGCCGTGCCGGTCACCGTCCACCCGATGTCGTCCAACACCGCGTAGTCCAACTCGGAGAACCCGTACCGCTGGCCGGACACGAGGAACGGCTGGAGCGACGCATGGTCGCCGTCGTGGTCGTGCGCCCCCTGCGCCCAGTGGCCGAGGTCGCCGGACACCCGCGGGGCCACCCCGCCGTTCGCGGCCGTCGCCTTCGGCCCGGTGAACGCCCCGCCGGACACGAGCCGGAAGTACTCGTCCGCCGTGCCGAACCCGAGCAGGTGGCCCAGCTCGTGGGTCGCCACCGTGTAGAAGTCGGTCTGCCCGACGGCCGGGGCGTTCGCCGAGAAGTTCCAGTTCTGGTCGAGGTCGAACGCGAGCGACCCGCCCCACAGGGAGAACCCGGACCACCCGCGGGTGCGGAGGGTGTTCAGCCACGCCGAGTCGCCGCCGCCGCGGTAGCCGCCGTACCCGCCCTCGCCGGCCTCCGCCCCGTCGAGACGGTAGCCGCCGGCGTAAACGACGATCGTGTTCGCCGGGATCGTCTTGTTCGGGATCTCGACCTGCGCCCCGCTCGCCGGGCTGTTGAGGAGCAGGCTCCACGAGTTGCCGAGGAGCGGGGCGATGGCGGAGAAGTTCGCGTCCAGCCGGGACACAAGGTCCGCCCCGGCCTTCTCCAGCGCGGCCCGGCGGGCGGGGTCCGCGAAGAAGCCGTTGGAATCCAGCGAGTAGTCGAACTGCAACGTCACGGCCGGGACGATCCGGCCGTCGAGGGCTTCCAGGGCCAACGGGGTGCGAAGCAACCGGGGCATGTCGGGGGTCACACGGGGTCTGTGTCGAGTGGGCGGCGTCCGGCCGGCCGGTCGATTCCGTTCCCCCCGCGGGCACGCGCAGGCCTGGGCCGTGGGGCCACGGCAGCGGCGCGCGGAGCTGGTGCGGGGATTCGCGACGGACGGTCCGGCTCGGCGGACCGGGACGGGGGGATCGAACGACGGCCCCGGGGGACGGGGCTTGGGGGGTCACTGTTAAGGCCGGGAAACGGTAACCGTTGTTCTCGCCCGACGGCCTAAAGTAACGCGCTCGATTGTAGGTCGGTTAACACCTAGAACGGGTTTGCCCGGCGTGCCAGTTGCTCGGGGTGAGCGGGTGGGGAAACCCGGCGGGAAGTGCGGCGGCGCAAAACTGGGGATTCATTTTCGTGGCCGCACCGGAACTCGCCGATGCCTGAGAGGAATGCTTCTCGCCGAGTGAACGCCCGCGTCCCGACGGCGTTACAAGTTCCTCAGTCGGTCCAACCCCTCGCGCCGGCCGGGAACCGGGCCGCGACGGGCGGGCCGATCGAGCAAACTTTTCGCCCGACCAAACCGTCGGGATGATGACGGACGTGAATTTCGGTCGAGAGCCAGAAACCATCCCGACGGGACGTGCCGCACAGCCGAGGTCGTTATGCCCTTCGTGTCGATCGCCCGCCTGTTCCGCAACGAGGCATCCGCCGTGTCAACCAAGAAAAAGAATACCCGCCGGTCCGCCTTGCTGAGCCTGCAAGCCCTCGAAGACCGGACGACGCCGGCGGCGAACCTCGTGGACCGCAGCAACACGCTGCTCGGGTCCGGGGATGCGTCCGCCACCGTCCTCGGCATGAGCGACGACGGCCGGTTCGCCATCTTCTCGTCGCTCGCGTCCAACCTCATCCAGGGGCAGGTGGACATCCCCGGCACGAAGGACCTGTTCTGGACCGACCTGCTGACCGGCGAGGTCCGGCTGGTCACGAACCTGCCCACGATCTCCATCGACGGGACGACGAACAAGACGAGCTACCAGTTCGACCGGAAGACGACGTACAGCAAGGCCATCCCCGGCGTGGACTCGTTCAGCGAGGCGTCGATCAGCGGGGACGGGAAGTTCGTCGCGTTCAACTCCCGGCTCGACGTGAGCCTGGTGGACAGTCTGTACATCACCGCGTCCCTGTCCCCGAACTCGACGGACATCACCCGGACGACCGCCCCGGACCGGGGGAACGCGACGCTCGACGTGTTCCGGTGGTCGTCCCAGACCGGGGACACGAAGCTGGCCAGCCGGACGTTCTTCGCCGGCGGCGCGTCGAACCCGAACCAGGCGTTCGGCCGGCGGACCGACTCGTTCAACCCGGCCCTCTCGTCGGACGGCAGCCGGGTGTCGTTCGTGTCGTCCCACAGCGCCCAGGACGCGCTGCCGCAGCGGAACTTCGGGGCCCCCGGCCAGGGCATCACCCGCGTCACGAACGCCGCCGAGTTCCTCGTGTTCGACAACGGGGACGTGAGCAACGACATCTTCCTGACCGACTTCACGGACATCGGCCAGCCGACGTTCGTGCCGCAGCAGGAGACGCCGGGGAACTTCTACACGACCGCGATGTCGAAGATCTTCAGCGGCGACCGGAGCGTCATCGACGTGAACCTGACGGCCACCCCGCCCACGTCCACGGTGTTCGCCACCGTCCCGAGCTTCACGACGTTCGGGTCGCTCGGCACGACGCAAATCCGGGTGGACCCGCTCGGCCGGTACCTCGGCGGGGACGGGCTGACGGCCACGTTCGTCAGCAACGTGGACGCCGCCCAGCTCAACCTCCGCAGCGGCGTCAACGGGACGTTCAACAAGCGGACGTACGGCGCGTCGGACGGGGACAACGTCTACTGGACGCAGTTCGGCTCGACGGTGGACGTGGCGAACATCGTCCGGCTCGTCACGACCGGGTCGGACACGACGAACAAGGGGACGGTCACGTCGTCCGGCGGCGGCGGCGGGAACGCGCAGAACGCCATCCTCGCCCGCAACGACCCCGTCGCGGTGCTGTTCACGACCAGCGTGGGCAACACGGCCGGCAGCCAGATCGTGCCGGCGTTCGGCGGCGACACCACCCGCCAGGAGCTCTACTTCCGCCGGATGAACGGCGAGATCGGCGACCCGGCCGTGCTCGTCACCGCCGTCTCCGGGTCCACGTCCACCCCCGGCAACGGGGCGCTGCCGATCGGCAACGTGGTGAACAACACTGTGGACCCGCGGTCGTACCAGATCAGTTCCGGGGCCAGCGCCGCCGTGTTCACCAGCACGTCGTCGAACATGTTCCCGGCCGCGACGCTCAAGGACGCGAACAACGCCAACGACGTGTTCGTCAAGGACTTGGTCGGCCTGACCGTGTCGGCCGCCAGCGTCCGGGCGGACGGCAAGCAGACCGGGGCGAAGGCGGCGACCATCCCAGCGATCGGGCCGGACGGCCGGTACGTCACGTTCCAGAGCGACGGGTCGGACTACGTGCTCGCCAGCACGACGGCCGACACGAACGGCGTCAGCGACGTGCTCCTCCGCGACCGGGCGCTGAACACGACGGCGTACATCAGCACGATCACGAACGGGTCGGCGACCGGCAACGGGGCGTCGTTCGGGGCGTTCGTCGGCAACATCGGGCAGAACGGCCGGGTCGTGTTCACCAGCTCGGCCACGAACCTGGACACGCTGTTCCCGATCACGCCGGGGAACACGGACGTGTACGTCACCACCCTGCCGCTCGCCGGCAGCGGCAGCGGCGACCCGCCGCTGAAGGCCCTCCGGGTCGCCGCCACCAGCGGCGGGTCCCAAACGTCCGCGTCCTACGTCACGTTCGGGCCGTCCAACGAGATCGTCCTCGGCAGCCGGTTCAGCCCGTTCCCCGGCTTCACCGGCGAGCTGCGGGTGGCCGTCGGGGACGTGAACGGGGACGGGGCGACGACCCCGGACATGGTCATCGCGCCGGGGCCGGGGGCCACCCCCACGGTCGTCGTCGTGGACGGCGTGACCGGCAAGACGATCCTCACCCAGGTCGTGTTCGAGTCCACGTTCACCGGCGGGCTGAACGTCACGACGGCCGACTTCGACCAGGACGGGTTCAGCGACATCGTCGTCGCCGCCGACGTGGGCGGCGGCCCGCGGGTCAAGATGATCAACGGCAAGACCGGCGCGACGATGGCCGACTTCTTCGTGTTCGAGACGACGTTCCGCGGCGGCGTCCGGCTGGCGAGCGGGTTCATCGGGTCGCGGGCGGCCAACGGCATCGGCCAGCCGATCGAGGACGGCGTCCCGGACATCGTCGCCGGGGCCGGGGTCGGCGGCGGCCCGCGGATCAGCGTGCTGGACGGCGTCGCCGCCCGGAGCAACGTCCTGTCCCGGATCGCCGACTTCTTCGCGTTCGAGCTGACCCTCCGCAACGGCGTGTACGTGTCCGCCGGCGACTTCAACAAGGACGGGGTGGACGACGTGGTGGCCGGCGGCGGGCCGGGCGGCGGGCCGCGGGTCCAGGTGTTCGAGTCCAAGAGCGTCATCCTCACGCCGGGGGCCCCGACGGCGCTGGTGAACTTCTTCGCGTTCGACCCGACCTCCCGCAAGGGCGTCCGGGTAGCGGTGAAGAACATCGACGGCGACTCGGTGGCCGACCTGCTCGTCGGCGAGGGGGCCGGGAACGTGTCCCGCATCCGGTCGTTCGCCGGCGGCCGGCTGAACTCGTCGAACGTGCCGACGCAGCTGGACGACCAGGTGCTGTTCGACGACTTCGCCAGCACGACCGGCGCGTGGGTCGGGTAACAGGGTGTCATGAAGAGACGCGGCCCCGGTCGGTGACCGGGGCCGCGGTCGTTCTGGCGAACGGCACGGCGTGAGCGTGCCGGTGGAGCGCTCCACCGGCACGCTCACGCCGTGCCGTTCGCCGTTGGGACCCGGTCCGCGTTTGACACCCGCCCGCCGGCCGATTATCCTCAACACATCCCACCCCACGGCTCCCGTCTCCTCGGAGCGTCTCGAATGCCGCCTCGTTCTTGCCCCGGCCCGAACCGCCGCGACTTCTTCCGCTTCGGGTCCGTCGCGCTCGCGTCCGCCGGGCTGTCCGGCCTCGCCCCGTACCGGGCGGAGGCGACCACGTCCTCGAACGACCCGGCCGTCATCTTCGTCTGGCTGCCCGGCGGCCCGCCGCACCAGGACACGTTCGACATGAAGCCGGACGCCCCGGAGGAGTACCGCGGCGCGTTCCGGCCGATCCGCACGAACGTCCCCGGGCTCGACATCTGCGAACACCTTCCGAAGCTGGCCACGGTGGCCGACAAGTACGCGATTATCCGGAGCGTGGCCCACACGTTCGCGGACCACGGTGGCGGCCACAAGAAGTTTCTGACCGGCCGCGACCCGCTCCAGCCGACCGGGTTCGTCAACGACTACCCGATGGTCGGGTCGATGGCCGCGAAGATGCTGGCGCACAAGCACGCCGGCGTGCCGAACTACGTCTGCGGCGTGGACGGCGGCCGCCAGGGGATCGACACGTTCAGCTTCGGCGCGTCGTACCTCGGCACGAGCACCTACCCGTTCATGGTCGTCGGCGACCCGGCGGACAAGAAGTTCGAGCTGAAGAACCTGTCCCTACTTCCCGGCACGGAGGCGAAGATCGCCGACCGGCTCGCGCTGTTGGAGAAGGTGAACAAGCCGCTCGTCGGCGAGCGGACCGGCAGCGCCGCGGCGCAGGACGTGCTCCGGCAGCGGGCGCTGGAGTTGGTGACCACCGACACGGCGAAGGGGGCGTTCGACCTGTCGAAGGAGCCGGCGAAGCTGCGGGACCGCTACGGCCGCCACCGGTACGGCCAGCGGGCCCTCATGGCCCGGCGGCTGGTGGAGCACGGCGCGAGCTGGGTGACGATGGTGCTGGAGAACGCCACCCCGCCCGGCGAGGCGACGGCGAAGGACCACTGCTACAACTGGGACTCGCACGCCGTCAACTGCCACATCTTCAACGACACGAAGTACAAGCTCGGGTTTCTGGACCAGGCGATCTCCGCACTCATCGAGGACATCTACAATCGCGGCCTGGACCGCCGGGTGTTGCTCGTGGTGACGGGCGAGTTCGGCCGCACGCCGAAGGTCGAGTACAGCAAGGGGACGCAAACGGGGGTGACGCAGCCGGGCCGCGACCACTGGCCGATGGCGATGTCGATCCTCGTCAGCGGCGGCGGGTTCAGGATGGGCCAAGCGGTCGGCAGCACGACGAGCAAGGCGGAGGTCCCGAAGGACCGGCCGATGGTCCCGGAGGACCTGTGGGCGACGGTGTTCCAGCACCTCCGCATCGACTACGCGAACGCGAGCTTCCCGGACGGGACCGGCCGCCCGATGCCGATGCTGCCGGGCGGCGCGCCGATCAAGGAGCTGGTGTGACATAGTAGTAGGCACACTCCGTGTGCCGTCTCCTGCCGGCCGCGGAAACCGGAAGGAACGCACCGCGGCACAAAGGAGACGGCAGACGGAGTGTGCCTACTACTATGGTCGCCTAGAATGAGACGCCCACCTTGCGCGGTGGGCGTTTTCATTTTCAGACCCGGACACCCGATCATGGCGAAGAAGAAGGCCCCCGACACCCCGTCCTTGTTCGACGAGCCGGCGGAAGCCGCGCCGCCCCCGCCGGACTTCCCGGCCGCGTGGGTTCCGGTCCTGGGGAAGGAATTCGCCCAGCCGTACTTCACGCAGCTCCAAGCGTTCGTCGCCGCCGAGCGCGAGGAACACGACATCTTCCCGGCCCCGGCGGACGTGTTCAACGCCTTCGAGTACACGCCGTTCGACCGGGTCAAGGTCGTGCTGCTCGGCCAGGATCCGTACCCGACGCCGGGGCACGCCCACGGCCTCTGCTTCTCCGTGCGGCCGGGCGTCGCGCTGCCGGCGTCGCTGCGGAACATTTACAAGGAACTGCAATCCGACCTCGGCATCCCGCCGGCGAAGCACGGCTACCTGTCCGCGTGGGCGAAGCAGGGCGTGCTGATGCTGAACGCCGTGCTGACCGTGCGGGCCGGGTCGCCGAACTCGCACGCGAACAAGGGGTGGGAGAAGTTCACGGACGCGGCCCTGAAGGCCGTCGGGTCGCGGGACGCCCCGGCCGTGTTCGTGCTGTGGGGCGGGTACGCCGGGAAGAAGAAGCCGCTCATCGACGCATCGAAGCACGCGATCGTCCAGTCGGCCCACCCGTCGCCGCTGTCCGCGGCGAACGGGTTCTTCGGCAGCAAGCCGTTCTCGAAGATCAACGCCGCCCTCGAAGGGTTCGGCCACGGGCCGATCGACTGGAAGTTACCGGCGTCGGTCTGACCCGTTACAGACGCGAAACACACATTCTGCTACCCTGTCGGCAGCCCGCGGGCCGGGCCTCCTCGAACAGGGTGCGACGATGAACCGCTTCTCCCTCGGACTCGCCGTCATGATGGCGCTCCTCCCCGCCGCGGTCGCGGCCGACGTGCCGTTCGCCGAGGACTTCGCGCTGGCGAAGGACCGGGCCGCCGCGCTGAAGCAGCTCATCCCCGGGACCGAGGACTACTACTACTACCACTGCCTGCACTTCCTCAACACCGAGCAGTTCGAGAAGCTCGACGCGTTCCAGAAGCCGTGGCTCGAACGACACGGGCAGACCGGCCGGTTCACCGAAATTCAGACGCGGCAGATGCTGCTCTCCTACGAGCGCGACCCGAAGCGGACGCTCGACTACGTCCGCGGCCGGCTGAACCTGCACTTCAACCACCAGAAGGAGGTCCTCGGCGTCGCCCCGAACCTGCCGACGCGGCTGGACCAAAAGCGGATCGCCCGCGACACGCTGCTGACGGATTCGCTGCGGCGGTGGGGCAACACCGACAACTTCGAGGACGCGGCGCTCGACTGGCTGGCCGGCGTGGAGCTGAACTGGGAGAAGCGCCGCCACCTGTTGCAACGGCTGACGCGGCCGGACCAGGCGAAGCTGATCGACCTGATCGACGCCGACCTGAAGGCCCCGCACTCCGGCGGGTTCGGGTCCATCGGCATCCACTCGCAGCTCACGCTCGCGCAGCTCGACGAGCTGGTGAAGGTTCACCCCGGCGTGTCCACGACGCTGGCGTTCGTGAATGTCTACATCGTGCGGCTGCAGCCGGGGGCCGACGCCGACTGGAAGCGGGATCAGAAGCAGACCCTCGCGTACCTCGACCGGCTGTGGGCGTTCGTCGAGAAGCTGCCGCCGGCGTTCAACTCGCTGAAGGCGCACGTCCTCTACCACCGGCTCGCGTTCGACCGGGCGCAAGGCAGCTACGACAAGGAGCGGTTCATCGCGTACCTGAAGCTGCCGCGGCAGCAGGGGTACATGTCGAAGGCGATGCTGGAGTCCGACGACGCCCGCCGCCACCCGGTCGATCTGAACGCCGACTACTCGCCCCTGACGCTCCTGCCCCGCGTCGGCGGGGACGAGGAACTGGTGCGGAGTTACCTCAAGCATTTCTTCGTCGAGGCAACGAGTACGAAGGACTTCGAGCCGTATGTGAACGACGTGTACCTGAAGCACCTGTTCGCCGAGACGAAGGCGGAGAACGGCCTGGGCGACGCCGAGGAGTGGGCCGCGAAGTTGCCGCCGGAACTGTTCCGCGCCATCAAGGAGCGGATCGACATCGACTTCGCGTACACGAACAAGACCGACTACGCGACCGACGAGCCGGTGAAGCTGGAGTTGTTCGTCAAGAACGTGCCGTCGCTGCTCGTGAAGGTGTTCGAGATCAACACGGCGAACGTGTACCGCAACACGCTCGCGGAGATCGACACCGACATCAACCTCGACGGCCTCGTCGCGAACAGCGAGAAGGTCCATGCGTACGCCGACGCCCCGCTGCGGCGGGTCGGGCGGACGTTCGAGTTCCCGGAGCTGAACAAGCCGGGCGTGTACGTCATCGACTTCATCGGCGGCGGGAAAAGCAGCCGGGCGCTCGTCCGGAAGGGCCGGCTGCGGCCGGTCGTCGCGCTCGGCACGGCCGGGCAGACCGTCCGCGTGGTGGACGAGGCGAACAAGGTCGTGCCGGACGCGACGGTGTGGCTCGGCGGCACGGAGTACACGCCCGACAAGGACGGCGTCGTGACCGTGCCGTACAGCAACAGCCCCGGCCGCCGGCCCGTCGTCTTGCGCCGCGGGGCGTTCGCCAGCCTCGACTTCATCGACCACCGCGCGGAGAGCTACGGCCTCGCCGTCGGGTTCCACGTCGATCGCGAGAGCCTGCTGACGCAGCGGGTGGCGCAGCTCATCGTCCGCCCCGGCCTGTACCTCAACGGACTGCCGGTGTCGGTCAAGCTGCTCGAGGAGGTGAAGCTCCGCGTCACGTCCACGGACCTGAACGGCATCCCGACGAGCGTGGAAGTGCCGGACTTCAAGTTGTACGAGGACCGGGAATCGACGCACGACTTCCGCGTCCCCGGCCGGACGGTGTCGCTGGCCGTGCAACTGTTCGCGAAGGTGAAGAACCTGAGCACCGGCAAGACGGTGGACGTGTCCGCCGGTGAAACCTTCCCGCTGAACGAGATCGACCGCACGGACAAGGTCGAGGACCTGCACCTTGCGAAGTTCGGCGACGAGTACGTCGTCGAGCTGCTCGGCCGTACCGGGGAGGCGAAGCCGGACCGGGCCGTTCATCTCAGCATCAAGCACAAGGACTTCCGCGAAGCGGTGGGCGTGTCGCTGAAGACGGACGCGCGGGGCCGCGTCAACCTGGGGGCGTTGGTTGACATCGCCACCGTCACCGCGACCGGGCCGGAGGGCACGTCGCACGCCTGGACCCTGTCCACGGACCGGCACACGTATCGGCAGGTGCTGCACGCGAAGTCCGGCGACGTGGTGACGGTCCCGTACCTCGGCACGGCGGCGACGCCGACGCGGGCGGAGTTCGCGCTGTTCGAGGTCCGCGGCAGTGCGATCCGCGCCGACAAGTTCGATTCGCTCGCCATCGCCAACGGGTTGCTCGAACTCCGCGGCCTCGCGGCCGGGGACTACGACCTGTACTTGAAGAAGCAGCACGAGCGCGTCCGCGTCCGCATCGTGGACGGCGTCGTGCAGGCCGGGCACGTCCTGGGTTCAACGCGGCACATGGAACTGCCGCGGCTGAAGCCGGTCGCCATCCGCGAGATCAAGGCCGAGGCCGACGACCTGGTCATCCGCCTGACGGACGGGTCGAAGTTCGCCCGCGTCCACGTCTTCGCCACGCGGTACCAGCCGGCGTACTCGGCTTACGCGAACCTCGGCCGCGTCCGGGCCGCGGAACTCGGCGGCGTCTACCCCGGCCACGCGGCGTCCGTGTACCTGACCGGCCGCAACATCGGCGACGAGTACCGCTACGTCCTCGACCGGCGGGCGCAGAAGAAGTTTCCCGGCAACATGCTCGACCGGCCGCAACTGCTGCTCAACCCGTGGGCGATCCGCACGACGGAAACCGGCGAGCAGTTGGCGGAGGCCGGTGGCGCGTTCGGCGGTGCGGGCGGGGCGACCCCGCCGGCGGTCGCCGCCCCCGCGCCGGCAAAGGCCGAACCCGCCGCGGCCGCAGTCAGCCCCGGCTTCGCGAACCTCGACTTCCTCGCGGAGGCGTCCGCCGTCGTCGTCAACCTCGTGCCGGACCGGGACGGCGTCGTCCGGCTGCCGCGGAAGGGTCTCGGCCCGCAGTCGATGATCCACGTCGTCGCCGTCGATCCGCTCTCGACCACGGTGAAGAGCTTCACCCTGCCGGAGCAGCCGGCGAAGTTCGCCGACCTCCGGCTCGCCGCCGGCCTCGACCCGGCGAAGCACTTCACGCAGCAGAAGCAGGTCAGCGTCCTCGCCCCCGGCCAGGTGTTCACGCTGAACGACATCACCGGCAGCCGGTTCGAGCTGTTCGACAGCTCGGCGAAGGTCTACTCGCTGTACGCGACTCTCTCGAAGGACCCGAAGCTGGCCGAGTTCGCGTTCGTGCTGACGTGGCAGAAGCTGAAGCCCGAGGAGAAGCGGGCGACGTACTCGAAGTACAGTTGCCACGAGTTGAACTTCTTCCTGTTCAAGAAGGACCGCGAGTTCTTCGCCGCCGTGGTGCGGCCGTACCTGGCGAACAAGAAGGACAAGACGTTCCTCGACCACTACCTGCTGGAGGCCGACCTCGGCGACTACCTGAAGCCGTGGACCTACGGCCGCCTCAACAGCGTGGAGCGGGTGCTGCTCGCGCAGCGGATCAACGGCGAGCCGGCGAAAACGACCCGCCACTTCGACGACCTGCTGCGGCTGCTCCCGCCGCGGATCGACCGCGACATCTTCCTGTTCGACACGGCCGTGAACAGCGGCGGCCTCGGCGACGACTCGTTCAACCGCGCGCGGGGCGAGCGGTACAAGGACCAGCTGAAGGAGCTGGCGAAGGGCGAGCCGCGCGGGGCCGACGAGCCGGCCATGCCGCCGGGCGAGGCCCGCGGGGGCCTGCCCGCGCCGAAGCCCGGCGCGGCTGGCGGGTTCGGGTTCGGGGCCAACGAGGGTAAGTCGCAGGCCGAGTTCGAGCGGATGGCGAAGGACGCGCAGCGCGACGGCAGCGGCGGCCGCAAGTTCGACGACGCGAAGAAGCGGATGGGGGCCACGAAAGCCTCGGACAAACTCGAAAAGCAGGTGGAGGCCCTCGACCGGGCCGAACAACTGCAAAAGAAGGAAGCCGAGTTCTTCGAGGACGACCGCGCCGGCCGGCGGATGGTCCGGCAGTTCTACCGGCGGCTCGACCCGACGATGGAGTGGGCCGAAAACAACTACTACAAGCTGCCGATCCAGGCGCAGCTCGCGGACCTCGTGCCGGTCAGCCCGTTCTGGCTGGACTACAGCCGGCACGCCGGGAACGGTCCGTTCCTGTCCCGCCACCTGGCGGACGCGTCCCGGAACTTCACGGAGATGATGTACGCCCTGGCCGTGCTCGATCTGCCCGCGGAGGCCGGGCGGCACGACCTGAAGTTCGACGCCGGCAAGATGACGCTCACCCCGGCCGGGCACGCCATCGCGTTCCACGAAGAGGTGCGGCCGGCCGACGCGCAGCCGGGGCAAGTGCCGATCCTCGTCAGCCAGAACTTCTACCGCAACGGCAACCGGTTCAAGGACGAGAACGGCGAGCGGCTCGACAAGTTCGTGACCGGCGAGTTTCTGGTTCACGTCGTTTACGGCGGGCAGGTCGTGGTCACGAACCCCACGTCCAGCCGGCAGAAGTTAACGGCGCTCGTGCAACTGCCGGTCGGCGCGATCCCGGTGGCCAACGGCCAGCCCACGAAGACGGTCGTGCTCGACCTCGAACCGTACCGCACGGCGACGATCGACTACTTCTTCTACTTCCCGAAAGCGGGGACGTTCCCGCAGTTCCCGGTCCACGTCGGCAAGGCGGAGAAGTTCGTCGCGGCCGCCGCCCCGGTGACGTTCACCGTCGTGGACAAGCCGACGAAGCTCGACACCACGAGTTGGGACTACGTCTCGCAAAACGGCACCACCGACGAGGTGCTGGCGTTCCTGACCCGCGAGAACGTGCGGGCACTCAACCTTGACAGAGTCGCGTTCCGCCTGAAGGACCGCGGGTTCTTCGAGGCGGTGACGAAGTTGCTCCACGAGCGCCACCTGTACCACCCGACGACCTGGAGCTACGGCCTCCTGCACGCCGACCTGCCGACCTCGCGCGAGTTCCTCCGGCACATGGACGGGTTCGTCAACGAGGTCGGCGGGCCGATCGCGAGTCCGCTGCTCGTCGTCGATCCGGTCGCCCGCCACCAGTACGAGCACCTGGAGTACAAGCCGCTGGTGAACGCCCGCGCCCATGCCCTCGGCAAGCGGCGGCAGATCGTCAACGACCGGCTGTTCGGGCAGTACGCCGCCACGCTGAAGATGCTGACGTACCGCCGCGACCTGGACGACGCCGACCGGCTGGCCGTCACGTACTACCTGCTGTTGCAGGACCGGGTGGACGAGGCGTTCGCCGCGTTCGGCACTGTGAACCCGGAGCGGGTCGCCACGAAGATGCAGTACGACTACTGTGCCGCGTACCTGGACTTCTACCGCGAGGACACGGCCCACGCCCGGTCGGTGGCGATGAAGTACACCGCCTACCCGGTGGACAAGTGGCGGAACACGTTCGCGACGATCATCAACCAACTCGACGAGGCCGAGGGGAAGGGGAACAAGGTCGCCGACACCGACGACCGCGACCAGAAGCAGGGGAACCTCGCCGCCACGGAACCGACGTTCGAGATGAGCGTGGAAGGCAAGACCGTCAACCTGTCGTGGCAGAACGTGGAGGCGGTGACGGTCAACTACTACCAGATGGACGTGGAACTGCTGTTCAGCCGGAACCCGTTCGTGCAGCAGTCCGGAGGGCAGTTCGCGTCGATCCGGCCGAACGCTACGAAGGTGGTGAAGCTGCCCGCCGCGAGCGGCAAGACGGCGGTCCCCATCTACGAGGCGTTCGCGAAGAAGAACGTGCTGGTCGAGGTGGTTGCGGCCGGCAAGGCGCGGTCGGCGGCGTACTACGCGACGGCGATGGACGTGAAGTGGACGGAGAACTACGGCCAGGTCCGCGTCGCGGACGCGGCCGGGGCGAAGCCGCTGTCGAAGGTGTACGTGAAGGTGTACGCGAAGCTGGCGGACGGCACGGTGAAGTTCCACAAGGACGGGTACACGGACATCCGCGGCCGGTTCGACTACGCGAGCGTGAGCACGCCGGAGCGGCAGCCGACGACGAAGTTCGCGGTCCTCGTCCTCAGCGACGACCAGGGCGCGACGATTCGCGAGGTCAACCCGCCGCAACAGTGACGGCGCGTTCGCCGGCCGAAGTCAGTCCTTCCGCTCGCCGGCGTCCTCCGGCAGCGGCAGGCCCGGCGGCGGCGGGTCGAGAATCTCCGGCCCGCCGAGGGGGCGCGGGTCCACGATCCCCGGCGCGAGTTCTTCCGCCACGTCTCGCCCGTCCTTCGCGTCCGCGTCGTCGTGCGGCGTCAGCACGTCGGCCGGCGTCGCGGCCTCGTCGTCCGGCGTGGTTCGGTCGGCGGCCATGAATTCCCCCATCATAACGTCGGAAACCCCGTGATCCCGTCGAACGATGCATCTCACGTGCCGCCGACCGGGTTTGACTTCCCTTCTCGCCGCGGGTAGCCGAAGATCGGGGAACGGGAAAATCGCGCGACGCGCCGCCGCCCGACGGGGTACAGCTTGATTGAAGGAACCGTCCCGCATGACCGCGAACCGCACGGCCAACTTCTTCGCCCGCCTCCGGCCCGCGTCGGCCGAGTCCGACGCCGACCTGGTGCGGCGGTACGCGGCGACCCGCGACGGGGCCGCGTTCGAGGCGCTCGTCCGCCGGCACGGGCCGCTCGTCCTCGCCGCGTGCCGCCGGGTCGTCGGCCACGCCCAGGACGCGGAGGACGCGTTCCAGGCCGTGTTCCTCGTGCTGGCCCGCGGCGCGGGCACGATCCGGGAGCCGCACCTGCTCGCGTCGTGGCTGTATGGCGTGGCCGTGCGGGTAGCGCGGAAGGCCCGGCGGCGGACGCCCCGCCGCCGCGAGGTGTCGGAGGCGAACATGCCGGAACCGACGACGCCCCCGCCGGCGGACGGGGCCGACCTGTGGCCGGTCATCGACGCGGAACTGGCCGCGCTTCCGGCGTGGTACCGGCAGGCGATCCTGCTGTGCGACGTGCAACAGCTCCCGCGGGCCGCGGCGGCGACGCAACTCGGAATTCCCGAAGGCACGCTGAGCAGCCGGCTGGCGAAGGGGCGGAAGCTGCTCGCCCGGCGGCTGGCCCGCCGGGGCGTCGTGCTGACGCTACCGGCGCTCGCGTCGATCGCGACGGCGGCCGTGCCGGACGTGCTGATTCAGAAGACGCTCGAAACCGCCGCCGCGTGGGCGGCCGGCGGCCTGGTGGCCGACCCGATCCTCCACCTCTCCCGCGAGGGCCTGACGATGATACGGAAACTCCTCCTGCTCGGCGGCGGCGTGCTGGCGGCGACGGCCCTCGGCGTCGGCCTGGCCAGCGACCCGGCGAAGCCGCCGACCGCCGCGGGCGGTAACCCGCCTGCGAAGCCGGCGGCCGTGGTCGCGGACGCAAAACCGGAGGCGAAACTCGGCCCGCCGCGACCGCGGGGCATCGCCCCCGTCGCGGGCGAGTTGCAGGCGATCCACTGGGCCGCCGACGGGAAGCAAGTCGTCTTGAGCGCGGTCGGCCAGCACCCGCGCAACGACTTCGGTACGACTCACTCTTGGGTCCAACTGTTCAAGTTGAACGACACCGGGTTGCAGCCGGTGGCACCGCCGCCCACCAACACGTCCCTGGAGTACGTGCAAGGCGAGGTGATCGGCCTGCACCCGACCGAGCCCCGAGGGGTCGTGCTTCAATTGCGGGAGGTCGGAGGGATCAACGTTCAGAACAAGTTGATCGTCCGGCGGCTGTACCTCCAGCAAGACGAGAAGAGTGCCATCGTTCATCAGGGCGAGTTGACGGACGATTCGGACTTGGTGACGACGTTAACGGCCGACGGCCGGGCCGTCCTGTCCGTCATCTACGACACCGACCTCGACAAGGCCGAGCTGCGGGAGATCGACTATACGACCGGCCGGGTGAGCCGCGTCGTCTTCCGGACGGATGAAGAAATCCTGGCGTGGAGCGCCGACGGCACGGCCGCCGTCACGGCCGCCCGCGTCCAGAAGAAGGTCCGGTTCGCGGCACTCGGCAACGAGGAGGTCATCCAGTCCTACGTTCAGGAGGTCCACGTCTGGGACTGCAAATCGAACCGGAAGCGGTTCGCGTGGAAGCCGCCGGTCGAAGACCTCCCAGGGCTGGACGTGGTCGTCAGCCGCGACGCGAAGACGGTGGCGTTCGGACTGGACCAGGTCGTGTACGTTTTCGACGCGATCTCCGGCCGCGAATTGAAGAAGTACCCCGTTACTGAGAAGCGAAAGCTGACCGAGCACCACCTCTCGCACGACGGCCGACTGACGGTCGTGCGGGAAGTCAACGCGCCACAGCCGCCGACCGCCCCCGGCGGCGATGGCAGCTTCGGCGGGCCACCCGGAAAGGTGATGCCGGCTGTGCAGTCTTCGCCGCGGGCTTACGTCATCGTGTACGACAACGCGACCGGCAAGCCGGTCAAGCGGTGGGAGACGGACCACCACCTGACGCTGGCGTTCGCCCCGGACCGGCCGACGCTGGCTGTGCTGGAGCGGCCGCAGGCCGTTCGCGGCGGGCCGGGCGGGGGGATGGCCGGCGGAATACCAGGGGCGGGGATGATGGGAGCAGGTGGTGGGGCCGCGCCGACCGGGCGGCTTGGCATCTGGGATTTCGGCCGGTAAGGGCACACCCGTGGTGACCGTCTTCATATAGCCGCCGGCTGGCCGGCGGGGTTTTGCGACGCCCAAAACCCCGCCGGCCAGCCGGCGGCGATATCAAAACCTTCGGCAGCGTTGGAAGAC
>JAESGS010000393.1_pt1 | contig 37089 bp, 24 predicted proteins | sample 9269761 | NCBI WGS metagenome assembly JAESGS01 (sample SAMN15741799, study PRJNA653493) | algae metagenome | isolation source: Cyanosarcina radialis HA8281-LM2 and co-occurring heterotrophs from damp... | place: USA: Makauwahi cave, Hawaii | collected 2011-01-06 | reverse complement strand
AACCCGGGGGATCACGCCGCTCGGCTCGCTACGGACTACGCCTTGTTGCCGTACCCGCTCGGCAGCTTGAACGCGGACACCGACCCGCGGAGGTCTTCGGCCAGCTTCGCCAGCGTGTTCACGCTCTCGGCCGTCCGCTTCGTGCCGGTCGCCGTCTGCTGCGTGATCTGGCTGATGTTCCCCATCGACCGGGCCAGCGCCTCGGACCCCTTCGCCTGCTGCTTCGACGCCTGCGAGATCGACTGGATCAGCTCCGCCAGCTTCAGCGACACGCCCTCAATTTCGTTCAGCGACTGGCCGGCCTGGTTCGCGACCTTCGACCCGCTCACGACCTCCTGGATGTTCTTTTCCATGGCGCTGACGGCCTCGTTCGTTTCGCCCTGGATCGCCTTGACCAGCGTGGCGATCTTCTTCGTCGCCTCCGTGGACCGCACGGCCAGCCGCTCGACTTCTTCCGCGACCACGGCGAACCCGCGGCCGGCCTCGCCGGCGGCGGCGGCCTGGATCGACGCGTTCAGGGCCAGGATACTCGTCCGGTCGGCGATGTCGTCGATCAGCTGCACGATCTGGCCGATCTCCTGCGACGTTTCGCCCAGCCGCTTGATCCGCTTCGCCGTCTCTTGCGCCTGCTCGCGAATCTTGTTCATCCCCTCGATCGTGTTCCGCACGGCCGCGTTCCCCTGCTTCGCGGTCGTCAGCGCCTGTTGGGCGACGGCCGTGGACGTGACGGCGTTCTCGGACACCTGCTGGATGCTGACGGCGATCTCGTCGATGGCGGCCGACGTGCTGGTGATCTGCTTCGTCTGGTCCTGCGACCCGTCCACGAGCGTCTCGGCGGACGAGTAAATCTGGTTCGCGGCCGTGGACACCTGCTGCGTCGCCTTCTGCACGTTCCCGATGATCTTGCGGAGTTGGTCGATCATGAAGTTGAAGCTGTCGGCGATGGCCCCGGTCATGTCGGCGGACACCTCCGCCTCCTTCGTCAGGTCGCCGTCGGCCACGCCGGACACTTCGTCGAGCAGCTTCATGATGCTCTTCTGAATCTCGGCCTTCTCGTCCTGCGACTGGAGCAACACGCGCGTCTTGTCGAGGGTCGCGTTCAAGGACTCGGCCACGTCGCCGAGTTCGTCGCCGGACACGACCTCGGCGCGGCCGCCGAAGTCGCCGGCCTCGGCCCGACGGAACACGGCGTTGAGGCCGTCGATCTGCCGGGTCAGGCTGCGGCTGACGGCGGACACCGCCCACAGGCCGAGGACCGCGCCGGCGGCGGCGACGCCGAGGGCGTAGGTGGTCTGCTTGCCGGCGTCGGCCAGCGGGTTGAACGTCAGGTAGAGCAGCCCGCCGACCGCGAGGGCGAACGGGGCCGCGATCAGGCCGCACTTCTGACCGAGCGGGAGGCGTTGGAACGCGGACATCGACTTCGGGGCCATCGGGGGCGTCCTCACGGGGTACGAGCGGCGACGGGGTTCGTTCGTTCGGACCATCGCCTATGTGTTCTGCGGGGAACTTAGAACACGGCCGGAAGTTTGCGCACGCGGGGGAAACGAAGTGTCGATTTTTTACGCGCCGTCCGGGGCCGATAGCGAAAATCGACGACGTGGCCTGAATGGGCAAGCCGCGGCGACTCGTCCGCGTGCGGGAACTTTCAGGGCTGGCGGGAGTCAACGGACTTCCGCCGCGGGCGCGGCACTCGGTTTGCGAACGTTACTCCCAACGAATTTCTTCGCCCGGAGGACGTACCATGATCCCCTCGACCGTGGCCCGCGTGCCGCAACAAACCGCCGAACACGTTAACGAGCGAATCCGCCGGCAGACCGAGGAGAGCGTCGCCCGCCTCGCGGCCCGCGGCTCCGCGGCCATCGACCGCCGGCTCGCGGACCTCGACCGCGAGTGGGACATCGAGCGGACGCTGGAGGCGAACGCCGCGACCGCCGTGCTGGTGGGGTCCGCCCTCGGCGCGCTGATGGACCGCCGGTTCTTCGCGCTGCCGGCGGTGGTCGGCGGGTTCTTGCTCCAGCACGCCGTGCAGGGGTGGTGCCCGCCGCTGCCGCTGTTCCGCCGGGCCGGGGTCCGGACGGCGGCCGAGATCGACTACGAGCGGTACGCGCTGAAGGCGCTCCGCGGCGACTTCGCGAACGCCGAGCGGGCGAACGCGGGACCGGCCGACACCAGCCGCGTCGTGGCGGCGGCCCGGCGGTGAGCCGTCACCGCGCCAGTTCCTTCGCGACCACCGCCATCGTCTCCTTCTGCCGTTGGCGGACGACCGCCATCGCCTTCTCGACCTTCCCGCGGGCCGCCGCCGGGTCCGCGGCCATGTCCAGCAGCACCTTCGCCATGTTCGCCCCGTCCGCCTCCGCGTCCAGGTCGAACAGCCAGTCGCCGAGGCCGATGTCCTTCCACATGAACCCCTTGCTCGACTGCTCGGCCGTGCGGACCACGACGGCCGGCGTCCCCTGGTTGAGGGCCATGATCGGCGAGTGCATGTCGTAGCTGAACACGGCGAACGCTTTCGCGTACACCGCCACCGCCTCGTCCATGTCCCAGAACGTGTCGCGGACGACGGCCTTCGCCTGTACGTCTTCGGGCAGCTTCTCGTACACCAGCGTCTTGTTCACCTCCATGTGGCTGCTGTCCTCCGGGCAGAGCAGCACCTTCATCCCCGTCTTCCGCACGAACGCGACCAGCGCCGCCCGCAGCTTCGCGTGGTCCGGTTCCATCGTCTCCTGCGTCCGCTTCCAGAACGTCTTCTCCTGCTCCGTCTGCGGCTCCGTGCGGCCGTGGATCTTCCAGTACGGCGTGTACCGCAGCTTCGGGATGAACGCCAGGAACTTCCCGGCCTCCAGCCCGTGCTTGGTCATGTAAGCGGCCGCCAGCTTGTCGTCGCGGACGTCCACGGCGAACGCGGCGTCCGGCCCGAACTCCACGACCGGGGCCTTGACGCCCTGCTTCCTGGCGAGCTCCAGTGACACGCTGTCGCGGAAGAAGGCGAACCGGGCCTGGTCGAGCACGCCCTTGTCCGGCGGCTGGGTGTACCGCCCGCCGTGGGTGATGCCGTAGACGCCGAACGGCTTGCCGGTGTGCTTGACGAACGCCTCGATATCAGCCCGCGCGTTGAGCGTTGCCCCGGACCCGAGCAGCAGGAAGTCGGCCCGCGCGACGGCCTCGCCGAGGGCCTTGTCGGACGCCTTCCCGTCCGCGCCGATCTTTCCCTTGACGACCGAGACCTTGGGGAACCGCCTCTTGAGCATGGCGACGACGCCGGGCGTCATGCTGGCCGACGCCCAGACGACGACCTCGGCGGCCGGGACGTGTTGTTCGAGGAGCGCGAGCGCGCCGGGCGTGTGGCCCACGTCGCCGATGTTGACGACCTGCCACCCGGACCGCAGGAGGACGCGCGGGGCGCGGCGGTCGGCCGCCGCGGCGGAACCGACGGCGCAGCCGGCAGCGAGGGCGGCGCGGACGAACGTGCGGCGGTGCATGGGGGTACTCCTATGTTGCTTTTCGGTCCAGAGAACGTTCACTTCCTGACGATGATCCTTGAATCCGTTGCCGTACTTCTGCCTCTGAACAGGGTAGCGGGAGCCGAAAGACGAAGGGGATAAATCTTGGAAGGCCGTTGACCGCGGGAAGGCAGCGTGGTAACATTCTCTCGTTGGTACAGATCATCGCTCACATGGCCTGGGAGTGCTTCGGCACGTTGGGGCTAAACCCCTCCCGGGCCTCCCTTTTTTATGTACCTCCTCTATCTCGACGCCTCCGGCACGCCGGAGTTGCAGGACCGAAATAGCAAGCATTACGTGCTGGTCGGCCTGGGTATGCACGAGGGGAGTTGGTTCTCGCTCGACAAGCGACTCCAGGCGGTGAAGCGGAAGTACTGCCTCTCGGGCACGGACCCGGAACAACTCGAAATCCACGTCAAGCAGTTTGCCGTCACGATCAAGGAACAGGACGAGATCCCGGACTTCGAGCAACTGTCGGGAACAGACCGCCGATCACGCGTCCTGGAGTTGCGCGGCAAGAAGCTCGACGCCGAGGCGTCGCGTGAGAAGAAGGAGGAGCGGCGGGCCAAGTACAAGGACACGGACCCTTACATCCACCTGACGCGACGCGAGCGGTCGCAACTCCTGGAAGACGCGATCGAGGTCATCGCCGGGTACGACACGATCCGCTTGTTCGGGGAGGCGATTGCCAAGTCCCATCCGGGCATCGCCGCGGGCGGTGCCGATGTGCGCGAGCAAGCGTTCACCCAGGTGGTGGCTCGGTTCGACAAGTTCCTGCAAAAGAAGGACTCGTGGAAGCGGCAGAGTAGCCCGCGCGGCGCGATCAATCACGGCCTGCTGATGCTCGACCAGGACGAGTCAACGCAGTCGGTCGTCGAGCCGCTGTTCAAACGGTTCCGACAGCACGGCCACCCGTTCGGCCAGATGACGCACGTGATAGACGTCCCGTTCTTCGGGTCCAGCGTGAAGGTCGGCGGTCTACAGTTGGCAGACGTGGCGGCCTATGTCGTCCGCCGCTACCTGGACAAGGGGTCTGTGGCGGGCAGCCACGAAGAGCGGCACTTCATGCAACTGTTCCAGCGGTTCGACCGCGACAACTACGGCAAGCTGCACGGGCTGAGGCATTACGTCCCGGCCAACTCCTGTCACTGCTCGATCTGCCGAGAGCGGGGCCACTCGGCCGCCGCGCCCACGCCACCAGCGGTCCCGTCTCCTCCGGCCACGTAGCCCCAGTTCACAGCATGTCCGGCAGCTCGTCGTACTTGTCCCAGCTTTCGTGCTGGACCCGTTCCCAGGCGAGCGCCTGGAGTTCCTCCCGCGTCCACGGGCTGTCGTCGTACACGGCCCCTGTCGCGTCAAGAAGTTCGAGTGCTTCGGCCTGTTGCTCGGTCAATTCGATAATGGTTGCCTTCTCCTCCGGCTACCAACTCGATCCGCCGCCGTGGTTCACTCGGCCCCTTCGGATTCAGTAGAGTGCCTGGTTTGGCCTTGATCGACTCGTGTAGCTACTTGCAGGGCCGTCGCACTTGGCGAATATCCCGCACGTTTCTCGGCCTCCCGCAACGGGTATCAATCACATATAAATTGACCCCTTCTTCGCGCTCACCCTGGCCACGGGTGAAGCCAAACCAGGCAAGGTAAAGGTACTTGGGCGAGTGCAAAAGCACTATTCCCGCGTCTTATTGTTTCGAGTTGGGAATCTGGCAGCAACTACTGACAAAAACTTGATTAATTGACACCTTCCTTCTCTGCGGGTGGCCCGCACTGGAGTTGAGGGCTGCGACACGCGCAGTGGTGTGTCGCTGAACGGTGTTCGCCACAACAGGGCGAATCTTTGGCCTTCAGAGGCCGAATCAATCATCTTTAGTGACAGTTAAATGACGCGGGCCTCCTATTCGCCCCACCCGGAGGTTTCGCCCCCAGCGTAGCGGCTGCGCCGCACGCGGTCAAAGACATTGCCCCCGTCACTTCCGCGCCTTCTTCGCATGCTTCGCGTGGTCATGATGGTGGTGCTCGTCCGCGTGGGCGTGCGGGTCGGGGTGGCCGACGCCGACCTGGTCTTGCGCGAACTTGAACGCCGCCGCCTCCGCCCGCGGCCAGTCGCCGGCCCTCGCCGTCGCCACGATCCGCTCGAACCCCGACCGCTCGTCCGCGGTCAGCTTCCCCTCGCGGGTCAGCTTCTCCAACCCCTGCTCCACCTTCGCCAGCCGCACCGGGTCCTTCGTGTTGCAGGCCGTGTAGAGCAACTGCATCAGCGTTAGCGCCTCGCGGCTCGTCACCGGCGGGTACTGCCGGCAGCCCGGCCACCAGATCACGACCAGCGGCACGAGCAACAAGCCCGCCACGCCGCCGAGCCACCGGACCCGCTTCGAGTCGCCGTCGTCGTTAGTAGTCACCGACCACCTCCCCGCCGCTCACGCTGGACAGCGCGGCCCACGTGTTCAAGTTTACATTGGTCGGCACGAACCGGACGCTGCCGTCGCCGAGGAGGACGTTGCCGCCGTGCCACGGGGCGTACATCTGGCAGACGTGGCACGTCGGGAAGCTCGGCGGGTGGACGATGCCCGGCTCCGCCGCCGCCGGGCCGCTGTGGCACAGCACCAGCGTCGCACCGGCGTCGCACGCCGTGAACGGGTAGCGGGCCGGGTCGATCGGGCACACGTCCGCGTTCGGGACCACGCCCACCCACGTCTTGTTGCTGATCGTCGTGTGCTCGCCGATGAACACGGTGTTGCTGAGGCCGTCCGTGACGGTCGCGATCCGGGTCTTCGAGTTCCGGTAGAACGGGCCGACGCCGGACACGCCGGAGAGGTTCGGCAGGTCGTAGGCCCACGTCTCGTCCTGCCCGTTGTTGGCGACGAAGTGCGAGATGCCGAACTCGGCCAGGACCGTGCCGCCGGAGTCCTTGATGAGCGTCGTCGGGCCGTGGTTCGGCGCGGCCGGGCACTGGAACACCTTCGGGGCGTGCTTCACGGCCGTCGCGTTGGTGGCGTCCCAGCACGGCACGTCGAGCCGCAGTTGGCGGTAGAGGTTGTCCTGCTCGACGTGCGGCAGGATGAACGTGCCCCACGCCCACCCCGGCGCGGCGTCCACGGCCGGGACCGGCTGGTTCGGGAAGCCGGACTGGTAGCCGGGCGGGAAGTAGCCGTTGGCGTCGTGGTAGCCGTGCAGCGCGAGGCCGATCTGCTTGAGGTTGTTCTGCGACTGGCTGCGGGCGGCGGCCTCGCGGACCTTCTGCACGGCCGGCAGCAAGAGGCCGACGAGGATGCCGATGATGGCGATGACGACGAGCAGCTCGATGAGTGTGAACCCGTGGCGGTGGCGGCGGTGGCGATGTGGGAGCACGGTGCGTCTCCTGACGAGAAAGAAGGCGGAGCGAAGTGATGAATTAGGTTAGACTAAATCAAAAGATTTGGCAAGACTACAGTGGCAATTTTTGTCAGCGAGTGAACGTAAAAAGTTTATCTTAAACGTTTAGCGGCGGACCCATCGGGTCCGCCGCGAAAACGTGAAACGTGATTTCTTACACCGTCTGGAACGCGCCCAACTCGGCGGACGCGAACAGGGCGTTCAGGTCGAGGATGGGGACCAGCCTGTTCTGATGCTCGACGACGCCGTCGAGGTACGGGACGATTGCGGCGTCCGTCACGAGGTCCGCGTCCACCGGCTGCGGCGGCGGGAAGCGGCGGATGCCGACGATCTCGTCCACCAGCAGGCCGATGACGAGCTGGCCGTCGTCGGACTGCGCGACGAGCAGCCCGCGGCGGGCGGCGGCGGCGTCCTCGGCTTGCAGGAACTGCGGCAGGTCTACCAGCGAGATGATGTCGCCGCGGACGTTCGCCACGCCGGGCAGCCAGTCGGGCGTCCCGGGCACGGGCGTCACCTTCGCCGGCCGCAGGACTTCCCGCACGTTCTCGATCCGCACGCCGTAGGGCGTGCCGCCCAGCTCGAAGACGACGTGCCGCGCCCCGGCCTCGGCGGCGCGGTCCCGCGGGGCGGCCGGCTGGTCGTCGTCGTCCGGGATCGCGTCCTGCATCGCCGCCAGCAGCTTGTCCAACGACGAACTCGTGGACCGCGCATCGACCTCGACGAAGATGTTCGACGTGGAAACGACCGGCGTGCCGATGAGGCCGTCGGCGCGGGCCTGGATCGCGACGAGGCCGGGGGCGAACCCCCGCAGCCGGGCCACGACGGTGCGCGACTCGCCGGGCGGGATGTCGCCGACGAGCCAGCCGATCAGGTTCAGGGCGCGGTCGAACTCGCCGCCGGGGGCGGCCGCGAACGTCAGTTCTTCCGGCATCGTCAGCATCGCCGTCACGCCCTTCGCGGGGACGGCCGACGTGTTCGTGACGACGATCGCGATCTCCTCCTCGGCGTCCAGCCGCATCATCGGCTCGTGCCGCAGTTCCAGCGCGAGCGCCGCCTCGACGACCTCGGTGCTGAACGTGGACTCGGCCGACTCGCTGCCGGGGGACTCGACGGTCGCGAACCACTCGTGGCGGCCCGGCCGGTCGGACGCGAGTTCGACGGTCACCGTGGTGAACGCGCCGGGGTCGATGGGGGAAACCTTCACCACCACCGGCGGGCCGCCGTGGGACAGGTCGGCGACGCGGACGGTGACCGGGCCGGTCGGCAATTCACCCGTGTTCGACACCCGCATCTTGATCGCGAACGGCTCGTTCACGGCGGCGACCGGCGGGGACGCCAGCTCGCCGATCAGCCGCGCGCCGGGCAGCGGCTGGTACGACACCTCGAACGCCCGCGGGGCGGCCGGGTCCGCGCCGAGCAAGGACACCGGCAGCTTCACGGACAGCGGGACCACGTCGTCCGGGCCGAGCGGGCCGAGGTTCCAGTGCAGGTTCCCCTTCCGGGCCTGCGGCTTGCGGCTCGCCTGGACCTGCTTCAGCCCGGCCGGGATCGGGAACGCGACCTTGCAGTTCAAGTACCCGCGGGCCGCCTCGTCGCGGACGGTGACGCGGTAGACGGCGACGGCCCCGTTCTCCTCGATCCGCGGCGCGGCCGGGACGCGGCGGGTCCGCCAGATGGCCGACGCCGGCTGGATGTCCAGCGGGGCGGACGGCGGCGGCGTCCGCTGGAGCGTCGGCACTTCCTCCGGCGGCCGCGGGTCCGGCTTCGGCTTCGACTGCAATTTCGACGACGGCTTCTTCGGCTTCGGCGGCGACTTCAGCGAATCGAACGGCGACAGCTCGCTCAGGTGCGGGTCGAACGGCGGCGGCAGCGGCAGGTCGTCCTCCGGCGGCGGGTTCGGGTCGAACGCCATCCGCTCCGTCGGCGCGAGGTCGGCGGCGGCCGGCGGCGTGGGGAAGTCGGTGAGCGTGTCGTCGTCCTTCGCGGCGGCCGGCGGCGGCGGGAACTCGGCCGCGTCGGGCCAGTACGGGGCGGCCGGCGGGTCCGGGTCGGGCGTCGGGGCGAAGTCCGGCTCCGGTAGCCCGGCGAGGGCCAGCCACGACGGCAGCCCGCCGGTCGGGCCGGCGTCGTTCGCGGGCGAGTCGTCGGCCGGCGGTTCCGGGAGCGACGGCAGGTCGCCGAACGGGAACGGCGGGGGGCCGTCGTCAGACATGGGTTCGATCTCCGCGTGCGGCTACCGAGGGGGTGGGACGAATTCTTCTCGTCGGGCCGAGACTTAGCAGGCCCGGCGGTTTTGGCTTTGTTCCCTCCCCCTTTGGGGGGAGGGTTAGGGAGGGGGGTGAGCTTCCCACGCCCGGTGAGAATCGCGTTCGACGGAGGCAGGCGGGGGGGGGGGGGGGGGGGGGGGGGGGGGGGGGGGGGGGGGGGGGGGGGGGGGGGGGGGGGGGGGGGGGGGGGGGGGGGGGGGGGGGGGGGGGGGGGGGGGGGGGCCCGAGCGTCCCACGCCCGGTGAGAATCGCGTTCGACGGAGGCAGGCGACCCCCCTCCCTAACCCTCCCCCCCAAGGGGGGAGGGAACCAGAAGGGTCTCGCAGAGCCTCGACCCGACCGCCACAACCCGCCTGTCGAGTTACACCAGCTTCAGGACGTTCGCGAACAGGTCGCCGTCGTCGAACGGCTTCGTCAGGTACGCGTCCGCGCCCTGCTTCAGGCCCCAGAACTTGTCGCTGTCCTGGTTCTTGCTCGTCAGCAGCAGCACCTTGATGTTCTGGGTCGCGGCCGTCGTCTTCAACTGGCGGCAGACCTGGAACCCGTTCTTCTTCGGCATCACCACGTCGAGGACGACCAGCCGCGGCAGCTCCTTCGCGGCCTTCTCGATGGCCTCGTCGCCGTCGGCCGCGGTGATGACCCGGTAGCCCTTCTGGGCGAGCGCGTTCACCACCAGCCGCTGCTCGGTCGGGCTATCGTCCACCACCAAGATCGTGGTCGGCATGGGAGGCAACTCCTTCGATGAAAAAATCAATGGCCGGTTTTCGGCCGGTCGTTACGGCGTGAACCCCTCGACCCAACCCAGCGCCCGCTTCAACTCGCCGATGTACACGCCGCTCGTCTCGAGCCACTCGAGGGCCGGCTTGCGGCCGTGGAAGCACCCGCTGAGGAGTACGAAGTACCGCTCGAGCACCAGCGGCATGTCGCGGAGCACCCACATGCACTCCTGCAGCTTGCCGGCCCGCTCGGCCGTGTTCCCGCCGAACAGCCCGAGGAACCCCCGCTTCCCGGCCGACTGCCCGGCCACCTGGGCGGCGGTCAGGAACCGGCCGGCGGCGGCGAGCGAGTCGGCGATCGGCCGCGAGTACTTCTGCGGGTCCACGTGCGTGGCGATGAAGTCCGCCACCTGGTTGACCATGGCGGCCGCGATCCGCACCGCCCCGGCCGGGTCGCGGACGTGGGCCGGGTCTTCCAACGACGCCCGGCCGTGCTCCAACCGGCCGAGCAACTGCACCAGGATGACGTGCCACGTCCGGTCGTACTCCACGTCCGCCGGGTCGTCCACGGACTCGCCGTCCCACAGCGTCTTCGTCGCCCCGCGGGACTCGGCCGACAGCGGCAGGCCCGGAATCTGGTTCGGGTCGGCGTCGCTGCTGGTCAGGCTTTCCTTCGGCTTGGTCCGCGGCCCGAACAGGCTGAACCGGGCGTCGTCCTCGTACTTCGACATGACGGGTTCCTGCCGTTAAGGGGCCTTCTGGAGCGGGACGATCCGGCCCACGCTCGCGAGCAACTTCTGGGGATCGAACGGCTTGGTCAGGTACTCGACGGCCCCGGCCCACTGGCCGCGGAGCTTGTTGAAGAACCCGTCCTTGCCGGTCAGGAAGATGATCGGCACCTTGGACGTTTCCGCGTTCTGCCGCAGCATCTTGCACAGCTGGTAGCCGTCCAGCCCCGGCATGTTGATGTCGAGCAGGAACAGGTTCGGCGACCCGTGCTGGCGGATGCGTTCCGCCACCTCGTACCCGTCGGCCGCCTCGACGATCGTGTACCCGGCCGTGCCGAGCGTCACCGACACGAGCTTGCGGATGGTCGGGCTGTCGTCCACGATCATGACCGTCGGCTTGACGGCGAGCGCCGACCGCCGCTTCTCCTCGTCGGCGACCTTCCGCGTCGCCTCCCGGTGCTTGACGAGCCGGTTGACCTGCGCCCGCCAGTTCGGGTCGGCCGGGCGGCCCTTCACGGCCGTCTGCAGCGCCCGGATGCCCTCGTCCACGTACCCGAGGTTCAGGTACGAGACGCCGAGCTTGAACGCGTTCGCCGAACTCGGGTCGGCCTGGAGGTCGGCGTAAATCTTGTGCGCCGCCTGCTCGAGCAGCCGCCGGTCCGCGCCGGTGTGGACGTCGAACGCGGACGGGTTCTCGATGGTGACGACGGCCTTGCACCGCGGGCAGACGTGTTGGCTCTTGCCCGGCTCGCCCTGGTAGCCGCACAGGATGCACGCCCACTTCGGCGCGAGCTGCGCCTGGTAGTGGGCCAGCCCTTGCTTGGCCCGCTCGTTGTTCGGGTTGATGGCGAGGACGAACTGGAGCAGCTCGATCCCCTCGGCGGACGTGTCGGCGAGGCCGGCCCGCCACAGCCAGGCGGTCTCGTTCCGCGGGGCGAGGTCGGTGGCCTCGGCGAACCAGACCTTCGCCTGCCCGCGGTCGTTGGCCTTGGCGGCGGCCACGCCGGCCCGGCAGAGGGCGTCCGGCAGCCCGGCGGTGGCGTACTCGTTGCTCGGGTTGATGTCCAGCACGCGGCGGAGGCAGGCGAGCGACTCGCGGGGGTCCTCGGCCGTGTTCGCCAGCCACAGCCACGCGAGTTCGTTACCCGGCTCGAGGTCGGTGACCTGCCGGAGGAGCGTGCGGGTGCGGGCCTTGTCCCCGGCCCGGGCGGCGGCGATCCCGTCGCGGAGCAGGGAAACGGTTTCGACTGGTGCCATGTCGAGCGTCTCGATTCCGTCGGTGCAGAACGTGGGCAGTTGCCCCACAGAACAGGGAGACCTTTGTGGACTTTGGGACGGGTTGAGGTGGTTGTCAAATTTCTGACGGCCGCGCGATAGATTTTCAGCGCAGTCCGACGATGTGTTGAGCGAGAAACTGAGGGCCGGGGCTGAAAAGTTCGCCCAGGGCGCGGGAACTCTCAAGAAGTAGCGGCTCACGGCCGTCGCGCCGGCGAGCGTTACGGCGTAAGCGTGACATGTCTCGCATACGAGCGGAGACTAATACAAATTCTTGTGGAACCCAGAGCGGAAGCGACGGGGTGTGGCGACTGTCCCCACACCCCGTCGCTTCCGCTCTGGGTTCCACAAATCCGGCCGTTGCATCGGCCGGAAGTCGTGTCACCGCACCGCGCCGCCGTTGATGCGGATCGTCTGGCCGGTCACGAAGTTCGCCCCCGGCGACGCCAGCCACACGGCCGCCGACGCCAGGTCGTCCGGCAGGCCCCAGACCTGCTGCGGCGTCTCCCGGCGGACGCGGTCCTGCCACGCGGCCGACGCCGTCTCGCCCCAGGCCGTGCGAATCCACCCCGGCGCGAGGCAGTTCACCCGCACCTGCGGCGCGAGGCTCAGCGCCAAACTGCGCGTGAACGCCATCACCGCGCCCTTCACGGCCGCGAACAGTTGGCCGCTGTCGCCGTCCATGCCGCGGTCGGCCTGGTCCCAGCCCATCGTCAGGATGACGCCGCGGCCGGCCAGCTTCATCTTCTCGCCGACGGCGCGGGACAGCCGCATGGTCGATTTCAGATCGACGGCCAGCAGCTGGTCCAGCTTCTCGTCGAAGCTCAACTTCCCGCCCTCGCCGGTGAGCGTGTCCGCGCCGGCGTTGCAGACGAGCACGCCGAGGCCGTCGCCGAGCACGTCCCACGACTGCTTCGCCAACCGGTCCACCTCGGCCGGGTCGCGGAGGTCGGCCAGCACGGCGCGGCAGTCGTGGCCGTAGGCGCGGAGTTGGTGCGCGACCGTCTCGGCGGTTTCCTTCGACCGGTAGCCGTGGACGATGAGGTCCGCCCCGCGCTCGGCGAACGCGGTAGCGACGGCCCGGCCGATGCCGCTGGTCGAACCAGTGACCAACACCCGCACCCCGGCGAACAGGCTACGTTCCGCCGCCTCGGTGAAGTGCGGGATCCGCACCGCGTCGCGCTCGGCCTGGGGCCGCTCGGCGAGCAGGTCCGCGACCGTCCGCCGCAGGACCGGGTGGACCAGGTCCGGGGCCACGTCCGCCAGCGGCTTCAGGACGAACGACCGCTCGTGCATCCGCGGGTGCGGCAGGATGAGTTCCGGGGAATCCCAGATTTGGTCGCCGTAGACGAGCAGGTCGAGGTCGAGCGTCCGCGGGGCGTACACGCCGGCCTGCCGGACGGCCGGGCGGCGGCGGCCGAGCTGGTGCTCGATCTCCAACAGGATGCGGAGGACGGCCTGCGGCGGCAGGTCGGTCTCGATGACGGCGACGGCGTTCAGGTACGTCTGCGCGTCCGGCGAGCTGTCCTGCGGCGGCGCTTCGTAGTACGGCGACACGGCCGCGACGCGGACGTTCGGCTCGACCCGCAGCCGCCGGACGGCCGCGTCCAGGTAGCCCCGCCGGTCGCCGAGGTTGCTGCCGAGGGCGATGGGGATGAGTGGCATGGCGGCCCTTCGCGGTCAGAAGTCGGAGGTCAGAAGTCGGAGGTCAGAGGTCAGAAAAGACCTCGTACCGAGGGCGATAAAAAAACACCGCGAGGAGCCAGTCCTGGCGGTGTCGTGCGGGTTCCGGCCGGGCCGGTTACTTCTTCGCGGCGGCGTCGGCGGGGGCCGCGGCGTCGCCCTCGGCCGCTTCCTTCTTCGGCTTCTTCTTCAGCGCGACCTTCACCACGCGGGTCTTCGGCAGGCCGAACGGGCTGGTCCCGTCCTGCCACTTGCCGTCTTCCATCATTTTCAGGATGCGCTCGGACCGCTTCATCACGCACCGGACGCGGGACATGCCGCCCTTCCGCTTCAGGCTCTTGTCGATGGACATGGCTCAACCAGATGTTCGGGAGTTTCGGGAGGTCAGGTCGTCCTGACGGAACAGCTATGCTAGGGCGCGGGTCAGGCGTGGCAAGCCGGGGCGTTCAAACCCTGGGACCGCGGGCGTCCCGCCCGCCCACCTTCCCGGCCACGGGGATCCGCCTTACGTGGCGGGGAGCGAAGCGGGCGGGACGCCCGCGGTCCCAGGGGCGGTCGGCGTCACTTCCACCCGAACCCGGCCTTCGCCAGCTCGGCGTGCAGCGCGTCGAGGTCCAGCACGCGATACCCCAGGCCGTTCGCGAACGTGTACAGCAGCCGGCCGCCGTCCGGGCTGAACTCGACCGACCGCACCGCCTCGCCCAGGTTCGACAGCGCGAACAGTTGCCGCCACCCGCCGGCCGTCCGGGCGAACAGCTTCACCGACCGGTCGGCCGACCCGGTCGCGAGGTAGCCGTCGGACAGGGCCACGGCCGTCACCGCGTCCGCGTGCGGGGCGATCACGTCCTCTTCCACCCGGTCCGGTAGCCGGAGCGTGCGGACCTTGCCGGCGTACGTCCCGGCCACGACGAGCTTCTCGTCCCGGCTCAGGGCGATGCCCGTCACCGGGCCGTGCTTCGCCGCCAGGTAGCGGGTCGGACTCTTCGACCCCGGCGCGTAGGCGACGATGCTGCCGGCCCGCGACCCGGCCACGACGACCGAATCCCCGGCCGCCGCGGCCTGAATCCCGGCCGCGCCGAGCAGCTGGTCCTGCAAGTCGTTCGACCACCCGTCGGTGACCTTCCCGGTCGCCGCGTCCCGGCACTCGTGGTACACCGAATCGCGGACGACCCACAACTTGTCCCCGCGGGGCGTGAACCGCGGCAGCGCCGCGGCCGCCACGGCCAGCGTCCCGTGCGCCGTCGGCCGGGCCGCCGACCAGACGTGAACGTCCGAACACTCGGTCGTCACGGCCACGCGGTCGCCGTGCGTCGTCAGCCCGAACTTGCTCGCCTGCCGCGTCGGGTACGCCGCGGCCAGGGGGTAGTCCTGGGCGTCCGCCCCGTGGGCGAGGGAAACCGTCACCCGTTGCAGGGGGTCCTGGTCGTGCTCCTCCGGGCGGGCGACGAGCGCCGCCACCCCGCGGCCGTCGGTGGTGAACGCCGCCGCCCGGACGGGGCCGGCCGCGCGGACCGGGTGCTGCTGGCGGTCGAAGCCCCGCAGCTCGAAGCAGAGCGTCCCCTCGGCCGTGCCGACGTAGGCCGTCCGGCCGTCCGGGGACAGGGTCAGCGACATCATCCCCTCGCCGGGGATCGGGGCGGCCCCCGCGAGCCGGCCGGTGGCCACGTCCCACACCTTCAGCGTGTGGTCGGCCGCCGCGTCCGACAGCGAGATCAGCGCCCCGCCGGACGGGTGCAGGGCCAGGTGGTCGATCCCGTTGCGGTGGGCGGCGGCCTTCAGCACCGGGTCGATCATCGACATCGTCACCTTGCGGGTGGCGGCGTCGACGACGTGAACGTGCTCCGCGGCCGCGACCGCCAGCCAGTTCCCGGCCGGGTGGAACCGCAGCCGGTGGATGCCGTTGGGGAGGGTCACCGGCGGGCCGAGCGGCCGCAGCGTCGTCGCGTCCAGCACGAACAGCCGGTCCGCCACGCCGGCGTACAGCTCGTCCCGCGTCGGGTGGAGGGCGATGGCCCCGCAGTGGAACTCGGCCGGGTAACTCGCCGGCGGGCCGTCGCGGTCGAGGTCCCACCGGAAGACGCCGCCGTCCCACTTCGCCAGCGTGTACGCCGTCCGCCCGTCCCGGCCGACGACGAGGTCCGCGACCTCCCGGCCGACCGTCCACGTCCGGGCCGGGTGTTCCGTGTCCTGCGTCAAGTCCCAGTAGAAGAGGTGGCCGCTCTTCGTCGCCGCGAACAGGCCGTACCCGTCCGGGGTGTACGCGAGGTGCGGGAGAACCTCCGGCGTCTTCTTCCCGGTCTTCGGGTGGGTGACGTTGTGCGATGGCATCATCAGCACCCGCGTCTCTTGGCCCGTGCGAGCGTCGAACAGGCGGATCGGGATGGGCGTCACCCACGCGAACGGCCGGAAGTCGCCGACGGCCAGCTGCGCCCCGTCGGCCGTGACCGCGACCGCCCCGACCTTGTGCCCGGTCGTCACCGGCGGCCGCTCGCGGAAGTCGAGGGCCGTCAGCGCGGCCACGGCGTCGGTCCGCAGGTCGGCGATCATTTCGGCGTCCGGCCGGAGCTTGCCGAACGCCTTCAGGTCGTCCTCCGTCTCCCACGACCAGCCGGGCTTCCGGTCGAGCGGCCGCTGGCGAATCCGGGCGATGGCCGCGACCTGCTCCTTCGCCCGGACGATGTCGGCCTTCGCCTGCTGCTCGTTCGTGTAGGCGTGCTCGGCCTTCTGCCAGAGGGCGACGGCGACCAGCCCGAACCCGCCGAGGACGAGCGTGAGCGGCACCAGCACCCACGCGAGGGCGTGCATCGGCTTCCGCCGCGCCCACAGGACCAGCCGCTCCGGCGGCGGCGTCCGGCGGGCGTGGATCGGCTGGCCGTCCAGCCACCGGCGGAGTTCGTCCGCCAGGTCCGTCCCGGTCGCGTACCGGCGGTGCGGCTCCTTCGCCAGGCACTTCTGGATGATGGTTTCGAGGTCGCGGGAGCTGCCGGACATCACGCTCCGCAAGGACGGCGGGTCCGCGTTCACGACCTGGTGAATGACCGACGGCGGGGTGTCCCCCTCGAACGGCCGCCGCCCAGTGAGGCATTCGTAGAGCATGACGCCCAGCGCCCACACGTCCGCCGCGGGGCTGACGAACTTCGCCTGCCCGTTCGCCTGCTCCGGGGCCATGTAGTACGGCGTGCCCATCTGCAGGTCGGTGACGGTCAGGTTCGAGTCGAGCCGCTTCGCGAGGCCGAAGTCCGTGACCTTGGGTTCGCCGTCGGCGTCGAACAGGACGTTGCTCGGCTTCAGGTCGCGGTGGACGATGTTCTGCTCGTGCGCCGCCCCGGTCCCGCGGGCGAGCTTCTCGATCAGCTCGACGGCGTCGCGGACCGGCAGCCGCTTCTTCTGGTGAAGCCGCTGCGCGAGGCTGCCGCCGGGGAGGAGTTCGAGGACGAGGTACGGGACGGCGTGCGTCTCGCCGAAGTCGAACACCTGCGCGACGTGCGGGTGCTGGACGGCGGCCATGACCTCCGCCTCGGCGAAGAACCGGGCGAGGACCATCGGGCTGCGGTTGATCGGGCCGAGGACGGTCTTGACCGCGACCTCGCGGTTGAGGGCGGTTTGCCGGGCCTTGTAGACGATGCCCATGCCGCCGCGGCCGAGGACGCCGAGGACGGTGCAGTCCGGCAGCTGCGGGTAGGACTCGACCGTGTCGAAGTCTTGGGTGTCGGCGAGGTGCGCGTCGGCCCGGGCGAGGCCGATCGTCGAACGGAGCCGCGTGTCGGCCGTTCGGGAGCGTTCCGGGGCGAGGTCGTTAACGTCGCTGGTGCCGTGGTCCGGCATGGTCTGGGCAATCCGGGGGCGAAACACCCCAACTTAGCACACCGGCACGACCGTTACCACCCGCATTTATCGTCGAACGGCGGATCGCGGGCGACCCGATTGGTCGCCCGCGAACCGGTCGTCCAGTCGTTTAGTACCGGGCCTCGATCCCGAACCGGACCGCGTGCAGCGACACGCCGGTCTCCCGCGGGGTGAACGCCGGCAGCGCCGGCCCCGTCACGCCGCCGGTCCGCGGCGGGATTTGCGACGGGTTCACCCGCAGGTCGATCTGCTCGCCGGCCCGCACCACGTTGCTCAGGTGCATGAAGTCGTACCCCACGTACGTCCGCACCCGCGGCGTCAGTTGGCAGCCGACCTTCAGCCCGACCCACGGCATCACCGCGAACTCGTCGCGCTCGTACCGGCCGATGTTCGACGGCTGCGTCAGCAGGCCGCCGGGGAACGTCTGCGCGGTTCCGCCGGGCGTCGTGATCGTCGTGCTGCCGTCGATGTCGATGATCTGGTGGTTCACGCCGAGCGCCACCCCGGCCCGCGCCCCGACGTACCAGTGGCTGTACCGCCGCTCCGTCGAGACGCCGAGGTTCACGCCGTGGAAGTTGTTCGACGTGCGGAAGTTGTCCCGGACGAGGAACCGCGTCCCGGCCGGCACGTTCGTCTGGCCCGGCAGCGAGGTCAGGTCTTCCACGATGTTGATCTCGTCCCGCAGGTTCAAGTACGTGTACCCGAGCAAGAGGTCGAACCGGCCGCACGGGCTGCAACAGAGGTTCTTCACGAAGTTCGGCCCGCCGCCGATGAACCGGGACCGGCTGTCCACGGTCACGCTGCCGGCGAGGATGCCGGGGAACGACACGAGTTCCGTGTCCGGCAGGCCGGTGGCCGTGTTCGTGAACGGCCGGGTGATGATCGAGTTGCCGGTCGGATCGCCGGCCGTGAACCGGTCGCGGCTCTCGCCGAGGAAGAAGAAGTTCCCCTCGATGCCGCACTTGTTGCATTGGTCGAGCCACAGGCCGGCGTTCAGGTAGAACCCGCTGCGGCCGTCGTCGTTCAGGTCGCCGGTCGGGAAAAGAACCCGCGTGCCCGGGCCGCCGATCGTGCCGGCGACGGCGCGGGGCGTGCCGGCCGGGGCCGACGTGACGAGCGGCGGCGTTCGCTGGCCGGTCGTGCTGCCGTACCAGTACCCGGCGTCGATCCAGAACCGGCCGGGCGGGCCGCACGGGTCGCAGCAGAGGTGGTTCGTCGGCGTCGGGCAGCTCTCCGGGCACGGCGTCGTGAGGCCGCTGATGCCGCCGTCGGTGAGCAGGTTCGTGTGCGGCGTGGTCGGGGCCGCGGCCGCCGGCTTCGCCGCGGGCGTCGCCGGCGGCGTGGCCTTATCGACCGGCGTGGCCAGCGGCTTCGGCGCGGCCGGCGTTGCCGGGGCCGCGGGCTTCGCCGCGGGCTTCGGCGGTTCCGCCCGGACGGCCACCGGCGTGCCGGCCGGGGTCACGGCCGGCAGGGTGCGGACGGGGGGCGTCACCACGACGGTCGTGGACACCGGCGTGCGGTCGGGGAACAAGAGGCGGCCCAGCTTCGTCGAGCGGACCTGCGGGGCCGATGTCGTGGTCGGCGTGGGGGTGGCGACGGGCGCTTGCTGGGCGGACAGCACGCCGGCCGCCCCGACACAAGCCGCCACGCCGCCGAGAAACCGGGTGAGCATGGGGGGATTCCTTCCCTACGGGCTTCACGGGTGCATCCGGCCTCCGCCGGACTACGGGGCAACACCCGCGGAATGTCTCCATCCCGTACAGGTCTCGTATCGGTCCCACACGAACCCACCCTCTTCCCCGGCAATACTGCGCCTCCGTAAATTTACACTTCGGGCCACTTTAACCACGCTTCCCCGTTCAACCGGAACAACCGGCCGGTTTTTCGGACACGCGGGATGTTAAACTGGGGCAATTTTGTTGATTTTGACTTGAATACTGCCAAAGGCAGTTTGCACAATAAGAGACTTGAGTGATCGGGCGAAATTTTCTCACTCTAGAGGAAATGCGAACGTTCTCTTAACTCGGCTTTCCGACGAGCCGCGGATTTGGTGTGATCGTCACCCGCCAGGACCATCACCCGCAGAAGTCGCCTGCTCCGCCGATACGGATGTCCGTCGTTGCCGAGCCGCCATCCCCCAGCAAGAGGCGCGAAATTATGGCGTTGACCGCGAAAGCCCTACTGCAACGGCAGACACGGAAGTTGTTGCGGACCGCGACCCTCCGATTCGACACCCTCGAAGACCGCTCCACCCCGGCCGTCACCGGCCTCGTGTTCCAGGACTTTAACGCCAACGGCTCGTTCGACACCGCCGGGGCGGTCGCGAACAGCGGCGTCGGGTCCACGCCCACGGCCGTGGACATCGGCGTCGCGGGCGTGACCGTCACCGCGTACGACGCCGCCAACGCCGTCGTCGGCACGACGACGACCGCCGCGAACGGCACGTACACCCTCGACACCGGCGCGGCCGGCCCGCTCCGGGTCGAGTTCACCGGGCTGCCGGCCGGCGTGTTCTTCGGCCCGAGCGGGACCAGCTCCAACTCGGCCGTGCAGTTCGTGGACGCGGCCGCCGGGAACGTGAACCTGTCGCTCGTCCGCCCGGAAGACATCAGCGTCAACGACCCGAAGGTCGTCACCAACACCTACGTGTTCGCCGGCGGCACGAGCCGGGACGCGAACGCCGGCGCGGGCGTGATCGTCGAGTTCTCGTACTCGTCCGGGTCCGCGAGCGGCGACCCGAACCTCGACAACTACACGCGGCCGACCGCCCACGACCTCCGCGTCCGGCAGGACAACGTCGGCACGACGTGGGGCCTCGCCTACGACTCGTCGCGGGGGAAGCTGTACGCCGCCGCGTTCATGAAGCGGCACAGCGGGTTCGGCCCCGGCGGCCCCGGCGCGATCTACACGTCCGGCCTCACCGGCTCGACGGCGACTCTGTACGCGGACCTCAACAGCATCTACCCGAACAGCCCGGCCGGGAACCTCGCCGACGTGTTCCGCGACCAGGCGAACAACCCGGTCTCGTTCCTGCGGACCTACACGGACGAGGACTCGTGGGCGCGGGACGGCCTCGTCCGGTTCACGGACGTGAACGGCGTCACCCGCGACCTCGGGTGGGACACGGTCGGCAAGATTTCCCTCGGCGGCCTCGACACGAACGCCGACAACTCGCGGATGTACACCGTCGCCCTCGGCGACCGGCGGCTCTACTCCGTGCCGACGAGCGGGCTGTTGAACACGAGCACGGTCAACCGGTTCGACCTGCCGATCCCGGCGACCGTCACCGGCCGCACGGCGGCGAACCCGCTCGGCGACCTGCGGCCGTTCGCCGTCGAGTACCACCGCGGCCTCGTGTACGTCGGGGCGGTGAACTCGGCCGAGGCGACGCAGGACCGCAACGACCTCAAGGCTTACGTCTTCGCGTTCGACCCGAGCCGCGGCGTGTTCGTGAACGCCGCCCGGCAAACGACGACGACGGAAGCGGTGCTGGAAATCGACCTGAACTACGACCGCGGCCACATCCACATGGGCGGGGAGCAGAACGGCAACTTCCCGACCGGGATCGCCCCGCCCGACCCGGCCGAGTGGAACCCGTGGTCGCCGACGATCCGGTTCATCGCCCAGCAGCCGGAGGCGATCGGCCGGTCCGACTACCCGCAGCCGTGGCTGACCGGGCTGTCGTTCGACAACCAGGGGAACGTCGTCCTCGGCATCCGCGACCGGGCCGGCGACCAGTTCGGCCGGCTCACGGCCGAAGACCCGCTCAACCCGAACGCCTTCAACTTCTTCGGCATGACGGCCGGGGACACGCTCCGGGCGTTCATCAACGCCCCGTTCAACCTCGACGCCGTGCAGGCGAACCCGCTCCAGCCGCTGGCCGGGTGGACGCTCGAGTCGAACGGCCGCGGCCCGGCCGGGCAGGGCGGCGCGCCGCAGAACACCGGCCAGGGGCCGGGCGGCGGCGAGTTCTACTACCAGGACGACCTGCCCCGCGACCCGACCCAGCGGCCGGTCGGCGTGGCGACCGAGCACGACGAGGTCACCGTCGGCGGCGTGCTGCAGGTGCCGGGCACGAACGTCCTGCTGTCCACCGCGTTCGACCCGGTGCGGATCGCCGGCCGGGTGAACACCGGCGGCGTCCGGTGGTTCGACAACGCGACCGGCGAGACGACGAAGCAGTACGAACTCTACTTCACCCCGTTCGCGGCCGGGGCCGGGACGTTCGCGAAGGCCAACGGCGTCGGCGACCTCGTCGCCATCTCCGGCCCGCCGCCGGTCGAGATCGGCAACTACGTCTGGAACGACGCGAACAAGAACGGCGTCCAGGACGCCGGCGAGCAGGCCGCGGCCGGCGTGCAGCTGACGTTGTTCGCCGCCGGCGGGGACGGCTCCCTCGGCACGGCCGACGACATAGCGCTCGGCACCGCCACGACCGACGCGACCGGGAACTACTACTTCTCGTCCGTCGCCGGCCCGACGACGGCCAGCCGCGTCATGGGCCTGAACCTGACGCCGAACACGAAGTACGAGCTGCGGCTGGCGCTCGGCCAGTCCGCGCTCAACCGCAAGCAGGCGACGGTGGCGTTCGCGACCGGCAGTTCCATCGACTCGAACGCCGTCACCGCCGGCGGGAACCTCGTCGTCAGCGTGACGACCGGCACGGCCGGGGAGGCGAACCACACGTTCGACATCGGCCTCGTGGACGTGCCGCTCGTGTCCGTCGGCAACTTCGTCTGGAACGACGCGAACAACAACGGCGTCTTCGACCCGACCGAAGTGGGCATCGGCGGCGTGACGGTGAACCTGTACGCGGCGAACGGGACGACGCTCCTCGGCACGCGGCAGACGACCGCTGCCGGCGGCTACCAGTTCGACGACCTCGCCCCCGGCGGGTACGTCCTCGAAATCGTGCCCCCGGCCGGGTTCGCGTCCAGCACCGGGAAGAACGGGTCCACCACCGGGCCGTTCGAGCCGGGCGTGGTCGGCAACCTCGACAACCAGGACCACGGCACCGCCCAGGCGAACGGCACGATCCGCGCCGCCCTCGTCACCCTCGCCGCCCCCGGCGACGCGGCCAACCCGGACACGAACGGGAAGGGGCCGAACAACGCGAACTTCGCCATCGACTTCGGCCTCTTCCGGCCGCAGGCGGTCGGCAACTTCGTGTGGAACGACGCGAACAACAACGGGAAACTCGACGGCGCGGAGAAGGGCATCGGCGGCGTGCCGGTCGATCTGCTCGACGCGGCCGGCGGCGTGATCGGCAGCACGACGACGGACGGGAACGGGAACTACCTGTTCACGAACCTCGCGCCGGGCACGTACACGGTCCGCATCACCGCCCCGGCCGGGTTCCGCAGCAGTACGGGCACGAACGGCAGTGGCAGCGGCCCCTACGAGCCGGGCGTGACCGGGAACCAGGACAACGAGGACCACGGGACGACCGCCGGCGCGTTCGTCTCCACCGCGCCGTTCGTGCTCGGCGCGCCGGGGACGAACCCGGACGACACCGGGTTCGCCAACCTGCGGCAGGACTTCGGCCTGTTCCGCCCGCTGGCGCTCGGCGACTTCGTCTGGGAGGACGCGAACAACAACGGCGTCTTCGACACCGCCGAGCTGCCGCTCGCCGGCGTGGCGGTGGCGCTGGTCGATGCGTCCGGGGCGGTCGTCGCGACGACCGCGACCACCGGTAGCGGCGGCTACCTGTTCACGAACCTCACGCCCGGATCGTACACCGTCCGGGTGACGCCGCCGGCCGGGTACGTCAGCAGCACCGGGACGCCGAACAGTGCGACCGGCCCGTTCGAGCCGGCCCCGCAGACGGACGTGAACAACTCCGACCACGGCACGCTCGGCAAGAACGGGTTCGTGCAGTCGGTCGTCGCGCTGTCCCCGGCCGGCAACCCGGACGACGGCGGGTTCGCCAACCTCCGCCAGGACTTCGGGTTCTTCCGCCCGCTGGCGATCGGCAACTTCGTGTGGAACGACGCGAACAACAACGGGAAGCACGACGCCGGCGAGCCGGGCATCCCCGGCGTGCCGGTCCAGTTGCTCGACGCGGCCGGGAACGTCCTCGGCAACGCCGGCACGGACGCGAACGGCGGCTACCTGTTCACCGGCCTCACCCCCGGCACGTTCTCGGTGCGGATCACCGCCCCGGCCGGGTTCCGCAGCAGCACCGGGACGAACGGCCGCGCCAGCGGGCCGTATGAACCCGGCGTCACCGGCGACCAGAACAACGAGGACCACGGCACGGCCGCCGGGGCGTTCGTGACCACCGCCCCGTTCGCGCTGCTCGCCCCCGGCGCGAACCCGGACGAGAACGGCCTCGCGAACCTCCGCCAGGACTTCGGCCTGTTCCGGCCGCTGAGCCTGGGCGACTTCGTGTGGGAGGACGCGAACAATAACGGCGTCTTCGACACCGGCGAGCTGCCGCTGGACGGCGTGGCGGTCGCACTCGTCGATGCGGGCGGCGCGACGGTCGCCACCACCTCGACGGTCGGCGGGGCGTACCTGTTCACGAACCTGATTCCGGGCACGTACGCCGTCCGCGTCACCACGCCGGCCGGGTACGTCAGCAGCACGGGGACGAACGGCAGCCCGACCGGCCCGTTCGAGCCGGCTCCGCAGACGGACGCGAACAACACCGACCACGGCACGACCGCCGGCGGGGTCGCGCAGTCCGTCGTCGCGCTCTCGCAATCCGGCAACCCGGACGACGGCGGGTTCGCGAACCTGCGGCAGGACTTCGGGTTCTACCGCCCGCTGGCCGTCGGCAACTTCGTGTGGAACGACGCGAACAACGACGGGAAGCTAGACGCCGGCGAGGCCGGGCTGCCCGGCGTGGCCGTGCAACTGCTCGACGCCGCCGGCGGGGTCGTCGGGACCACCGCGACGGACGGGAACGGGAACTACCTGTTCACGAACCTCGCGCCGGGCACGTACACGGTCCGCATCACCGCCCCGGCCGGGTTCCGCACCAGCACCGGCGCGAACGGCCGCGCGACCGGCCCCTACGAGCCGGGCGTGACCGGGAACCAGGACAACGAGGACCACGGCACGGCCGCCGGCGCGTTCGTCCAGGCCGCGCCGGTCGCGCTGCTCGCGGCGGGGGCCAACCCGGACGAGAACGGCCTCGCGAACCTGCGGCAAGACTTCGGCCTGTTCCGGCCGCTGGCCGTCGGCAACCTCGTGTGGCTGGACGCGAACAACAACGGCGTCTTCGACCCGACCGAGAAGGGCATCGCCGGCATCCCGGTCCGGCTACGGGACGCGAACCTCAACCTCGTCGCCGCCGCCACGACGGACGCGAACGGGAACTACCTGTTCACCGACCTGTCGCCGGGCGGCTACCTCGTCGAGATCGACCGGCCCCAGGGGCTGAACCCGAACCTCACCAGCTCCACCGGCGCGCAGGCCGAGACGGGGCCGTATGAGACGGTCCCCGGCGGGCTGCTGCCGCCGAACGGCAACGACAACGAGGACAAGGGGAACACCCAGCCCGGCGGGCTGGTCATCTCCGCCCGCGCGATCACGCTGTTCTCGTTCGGGGCGAACCCGGACGCCGGCGGCGCGGCGAACCTCCGGCAGGACTTCGGCCTGACGACGGCGGACCGCACGGTCCCGCCGCCGCCGCCGGTCGAGCCGCCGCCCCCACCGCCGCCGCCGGTCGAGCCGCCGCCGCCGCCCCCGCCCCCGCTGCCGGCGCAGGTGTCCGGGTACGTCTACCGCGACACGTTCCAGGCGAACGGCGTCCGGCAGCTGGCGAACGGCGAGGCCGGCATCTCGAACACGACCGTCACGCTGTTCAGCAACGGCACCGCGATCGCCAGCACGCGGACGGACGCGAACGGGTTCTACCAGTTCACGAACTTGGCGGCCGGGGCGTACACGATCGTCGAGACGCAGCCGCCGGCGTGGATCGACGGCCTCGACACGGTCGGCAGCCTCGGCGGGACGCACCCGGCCAACGACGTGCTGACCGTCGTGCTGCAACCCGGCGATTCGGGCGTCGAGTACAACTTCGGCGAGGTGCTGCCGGCGACGATCCCGCCGTCCCCGCCGCCGCCGGTCTCCCCGCCGCCGCCCGGCGGGCCGTCGAAGGGGAACTTCCTCGGCTCGTCGCCGAACGGCGGGACGACCTCGCCGCCGAGCGCGTCGCCGCCGGTCGTCGTCGGGTCGCGGAACCCGTCGTTCAGCCGGCCGATCAACACGGCCCTGCCGACGACGGTGGTGACCGCCGGCGGGGCCGGCAGCCTGCCGGAAGTCCGGGTGTTCGACTACTCGTCCGGCAGCGAGCGGTTCCGCATCCAGGTGTACGAGAACAGCTTCCTCGGCGGCGTCCGGGTGGCCACCGCGGACGTGAACGACGACGGCGTGGACGACGTGATTACCGGGTCCGGGATCGGCGGCGGCCCCCGCATCCGCGTGTTCGACGGGGCCACCGGCCGGGTGCTGTTCGACTTCTTCGCGTTCGAGTCCACGTTCCGCGGCGGCGTCTTCGTCGCCGGCGGGGACGTGAACGGGGACGGGTTCGACGACGTCGTCGTCGGGGCGGAGGTCGGCGGCGGCCCCCGCATCTCGACGTTCAGCGGCAAGGACGGGTCGGTGCTAAACAACTTCTTCGCGTTCGACTCGAAGCAGCGGGGCGGGACGCGGGTGGCGGTGGCCGACTTCAACGGCGACGGGTTGGGCGACATCGTCGCCTCGACCGGCAAGGGCGTGCCGACGCGGATCAAGGTCATCAACGGCGCGAACGTGACGAACACGCTCCAGGAGTACGCCCCGTACGAGGCGCGGTTCACCGGCGGGGTGACGATCGCGGCCGGGGACGTGAACGGCGACGGCACGCCGGACGTGATCGCCGGGGCGGAGACCGGCGGCGGCCCGCGGGTGGTGACGTTCGACGGCAGGACGCAGCAGCCAATCCTGAGCTACTTCGCGTTCGAGTCCACGTTCACCGGCGGCATTCGCGTGGCGACGCAGGACGTGAACGCGGACGGCCGGGTGGACATCGTCGTCGGGACCGGCCCCGGCCGGCCGGCGGAGACGAAGATCTTCAGCGGGAACGGGCTGACCGTCCTCGACGACTTCTTCCCGGTGGACACGAACGGCGGCATCTACGTCGGCTAAGTCGAGACGCAGCTCCGCGAAGCCCACGCACGGTCGTGCGTGGGCTTTCGTGTTTCCCCACCGTACCGGGTACTGGGTACCCGGTACTCAGTACCCGGTACGGCAATCGGCCGTAGAATCTCTTTCGCTTCCCGAACCTCTCACGGAGTCCGTCCATGCTCGACCGCCGTTCCTTCCTCCACCTCACCGGCGTCGGGGCGCTCGCCGCCGTCGCGCCGAAGCTCGTCGCCGCCGACTCGAAGGACGACCTCTTCCGCATCTCGCTGGCCCAGTGGTCGCTGCACCGGGCGTACCAGCAGAAGAAGCTCGACGCGCTCAAGTTCGCGGAGACGACGAAGAAGGAGTACGACATCGCGGCCGTCGAGTACGTCAACCAGTTCTACAAGGACAAGAAGAAGGACGACGCCTACCTGACGGACCTGAAGAAGGTCGCGGACGACAACGGCGTCACGAGCGTCCTCATCATGTGCGACGGCGAGGGGAACCTCGGCGACCCGGACGAGAAGAAGCGGGCGACGGCCGTGAGCAACCACCTGCGGTGGCTGGAGTGGGCGAAGGTCCTCGGCTGCCACAGCATCCGGGTGAACGCGGCCAGCGACTGGAAGAAGGGGTTCGAGGAGACGCAGAAGCTCGCCGCCGACGGGCTGCGGAAGCTGTCCGAGGAAGGGGACAAGCACGGGCTGAACGTGATCGTCGAGAACCACGGCGGGCTGTCGAGCCACGGCGGGTGGCTGGCCGGCGTCATGAAGCTGGTGGACCACAAGCGGTGCGGCACGCTCCCGGACTTCGGGAACTTCAACATCGGCAAGGTCGAGGGGCAGCCGGCCGGCTACGACCGGTACAAGGGCGTGGACGAGTTGATGCCGTTCGCGAAGGGCGTCAGCGCGAAGTCGCACGACTTCAACGACAAGGGCGACGAAATCCACACCGACTACCGGAAGATGCTGGAGATCGTGCTGAAGAAGCACAAGTACGCCGGGTTCATCGGCATCGAGTACGAAGGCGGCAAGGCCGGCGAGCCGGAGGGCATCAAGCTGACGAAGGCGCTGCTGGAGAAGGTCCGGGCCGAGATGAAGGGGTAGAATTCGTCGAGCGGCCTCTTCTAGATAGCCGCCGGCTTGCCGGCGGGGTTTTGCACTCTCAACACCCCGCCGGCAAGCCGGCGGCTATCTGAGGAGGGCGTGCTAAACGGGATGAGGGTCAACGATGCCGATCTACCACTACCAGGTCGTGACCGACGACGACTCCGGCGAGGTCTTCGAGGTGTTGCAGCCGATGTCCGACCCGCCGCTGACGGCCCACCCGGAGACGGGCGTGCCGGTGAAGCGGGTGTTCACGACGGCGAACGCCCCGCGGGCGTGGACGGGCAACAACATGAAGGCGAACCTGTCCGACAAGAACCTCGACCGGATGGGGTTCACGAAGTACGTCAAGAGCGACAACGGCAAGTACGAGAAGGTGGTCGGCAAGGGGCCGAGCAAGATCAACAAGCCGCCGGCCGGGTGACTACTTCCCGACGCAGTACAGGAACTTGTCGGACCGCACGAACAGCTTCCCGCCGGCGACGGCCGGACTCGCGTTAAACGTGCTGCGGTCGCCGAAGTCGTTCGTCGCCAGCAACTCGAACGTCGGCTTCGCCGCCACCACGAACGCCTTTCCATTTCGCGACAGGTAGTAGACCTTCCCGCCTGCCACCACCGGCGAGGCGTACACCTGGCCGGCCCGGTTGACCGCCTGCTCGTACACCACCGCCCCCGTCTTCGCGTCCGCGCAGTAGGCCCGCTCCTGGGCCTCGTTCATCCAGTACAGGTGACCGTCGTGATGGACCGGGGACGACACGTTCGCCCCCTTCTTGCCGGTCCACACGCGGTGCGTCGCCGTCACGTCGCCGGACCCGCCGCCGCGGACGGCCAGCGCCCCGCCGGACCGGCCGCCGATGCAGTAGACTACGCCGTCGTGCGCCACCAGGCCGGGGACCATGTACCAACTGATCCCGGTGTCGCACGCCCACAGCTGCTTGCCGGTCGCCGGGTCGAGGCCGAGGAGCTTGCCGAAGATCGCGACGACCAGTTCCGTCTTCCCACCGACCTCGTGCAGGATCGGCGTGCTCCACGACTCGCGAATCCCCTTCGTTCGCCAGACTTCCTCGCCGGTCTTCTTGTTCAACGCGACGAGGCTGTCGCTTTCGACGCTCGCGTTCACGATGACGAGGTCGCCGAACAGCACCGGCGACGTGGCCGACCCCCAGCCGTTGAGGTTGGACCCGACGTCCGCCCGCCAGAGTTGCTCGCCGGCGTGGGTGAACGCGATCACGCCGGACTTGCCGAAGAAAACGTACACCCGCTCCGAATCGACGGCCGGCGTGCCGGAGGCGTAGCCGTGGTCGTCGCGAATCTTCTCCTGCTCCGGCAGCTTCGGGGCCACGTCCTTCGTCCAGGCCGGCGTGCCGTCGTCGCGGTTGTAGCAAAGGACGTGCAACTTCAACTGGTCCTGCTCGCCGCGCGGCTGGCCGGGGACGTTGTACCCGGTGTAGCAGGTGAGGAAGATTCGCGACCCGACGACGACCGGGCTGGACGTGCCCGGCCCCGGCAGCGCGGCCTTCCACGCGAGGTTGTCCGTGCCGCTCCAGGTCGTGGGGGCCTTCTCGGCGGTGACGCCGAGGCCGCCCGGCCCGCGGAACTGCGGCCAGTCCGCGGCAAACAGCGGGGACGCGGCGAGAAGCAGCGCCGCGAGCGGGAATCGCGTGGGCATGGGAGGTCCTCAGTCCGCCGGGTCGCCGATCTTTTCCTGGTAGGCGAGAAATTTCTCGTACAGCTCGGCCGGGTTGCCGACGGACAGTTCGGTGAACCCGCACTCGCCGCAGATGGTGGCCTGGAGGGTGGCGAAGATCGGCCCCTTGAATATCCACGCGTCCGGGTTGGTGTACCCGATGCACGCCTTGAGCTGGCCGTCCGAGTACTGCCCCTGGTCCAGCACCCCGACGAAGGGCATGAGCTTCTCCGACCCGCATTTCATGCACGTGGCGGACATGGCGGTTCTCGCTGAGAATTGGTTAGCGTGCGACCCGACGGGTCGCACGCTAACCGGGGTTACCTCGTCTTCGGTCGCGTCGCGATGGCCTTGCGGATGATGCCGAGCACCTGCTCCCGCTCCTCGCCGACGAGGGGCAGCCGCGGGGCGCGGCACAACTCGCTGCCGTACCCGCACTCGGCGCTCGCCAGCTTGATGTACTGCACCAGCTTCATGTGCGTGTCCAGGTGCAGCAGCGGCGTGTACCACCGGTACGCGGCCCTCGCCTCGGCCCACTTCCCGGCCTGCACCAGGTCCCAGATCAGCCGGTTCTCGGCCGGGAACGCGTTCACCAGCCCGCTGACCCACCCGACCGCGCCGAGCATCACGCACTCGAGGAACAAGTCATCGACGCCGGCGAAGATCACGTACCGGTCGCCGGTCAGGTTGATGATGTCCGTGATTCGCCGCGGGTTGTCGCTGCTTTCCTTGATGCACGCGAATTTCGGCTCGTCCGCCATCTCGACGAACATCTCCGGCGTGATGTCCACCTTGTACGCCGGCGGGTTGTTGTAAACCATGATCGGCAGGTCGGTCGCCTTCGCCACGGCCCGGAAGTGCGCGACCGTCTCCCGCGGGTCGCTCTTGTACACCATCGGCGGCAGCACCATCAGGCCGTCCGCCCCCAACTTCGCGGCGTCCGCCGCCCACCGGCACGCCTGGGCCGTCGTGTACTCGGCCACGCCGGTCAACATCGGGACCTTCTTCCCGACGTGGTCGATCGCCGCCTTCAGGAACTCCCGCTTCTCGGCCGGCTCGAGCGTCGTGTTCTCGCCGACGCTGCCGAGCATCACGAACCCGTGGACGCCGGCCGCGAGCATCGCGTCCATGTGCTTGAGCGTGCCGGGGACGTTCAGGGACTGGTCCGGGTGGAATTGCGTACACACGGCCGGGAACACGCCGCGCCAGGAAACCGTCATCGGGGGTCACTCCAACTGGAATCGGAACGCGGGCAGTGTATGCTTTCCCACATGGTTGGGAAGTCTCACGAATGACGGACGAAGAAGCGCTGTTCGCGGGCGTACTCGCCGCCCCGGACGACGACGTGCCGCGGTTGGTGTACGCCGACTGGCTGGAGGAGCACGGCCAGGAGGACCGGGCGGAGTACATCCGCGTCCAGATCGAGCGGGCCGGCCTGCCGAAGACCGTGCCGCGGTACAAGGAGTGCGTCCGCCGGGAGCGGGTGCTGTTCGCGCGGAACAAGGCGGCGTGGATGGAGCCGTTCCAGTTCTGGCCGGGCGGCGGGTCCGTGCGGTTCGAGCGGGGGTTCGTGTCGATCGTCAAGGCGACGACCAACTACTTCAAGTACAACGCCGAAGAACTGTGGCGGCGCGCGCCGGTCCGGGAGGTGTACGTGACGGACGGCCGCAGCCACGTCCGCGAGCTGTGCTGGCTGCCGCGGCCGCCGCAAGTCCGCGTCCGGGTGGGCCTCGTGCCGAGCCGCGACCACCTGCCGACGGTGACGATCGACGCGCTGCCGCCGAGTCCCTCGCGGATGGAGCCGTGCCTGCGGACGGGGACGTGGCTAATCCTGGGGTACGCCCGCGCCGGCGGGTCGGACGCGGTCGCCGTGGCCCGCTTCAGCGACTACGTGACGCGACACGGCGGCCCGCACGGGGCGGTGAACTTCGGGGTGCGGCCGTACCAGGTCGCCAGCGAGTTCCGGGCGTGGTGCCCGATCCCGGACGCCGCCCCCGGCCCGCACTGGCTGCTCCTGAAGGACGGCAAGCTGGCCGCGTACTCGTCCGGCGGCCTGGACGCCGATTCCCTCGGCCCAACGTTCTGGAATAGTTGATAGTTGGCAGTTGATAGTTGGTAGTAGTCAGAAAAGACCCGCCTTTCCTGCCAACTACCAACTACCAACTACCAACTATTCGATCACGTCCCGGCCCACACCTCGTCGAGCTGGGCCTCGAAGTCCAGGAACAGGTCGGTCGTCTGGGTCATGCTCGTGACGACGACCGTGTCCTTACCGGCCCCGCCGACGACGATGTCCTGCCGGCGGTCGTTGTTGCTGATGTCGATCGTGTCGTCGCCGTTGCCGCCGTTCAGCACGTCCCGGCCGGCCCCGCCGGCGAGCGAGTCGTTCCCCTCGCCGCCGTTGAACACCAGCGCCACGGCCGCGGCCGTCTGGGCCACGCCGGTGATCGTGTCGTTGCCCGTCCCGCCGTCGGCCACCACCTGGCGGACCGCGGTGCCGGACAGGTCGTTCACGGTGATCGTGTCGTCCCCGCCCTGCGTCTGCATCGTCACCTGCTCGGTCGCGACCATGGTGATGAAGAAGGGGACGAGGTTGGTCCGCTGGAACAGCACGCCGCCGGGGTTGTTCGGGTCCTTGCCGAGGACGAACGCGTCGGCGTTCGACCCGGCGATCGGCGTCTCGTTGCCGATGACGACGCCGTTGTCGAACCCGTCGCCGCCGTCGTAGTGGTCGATCAGCGTGCCGGGGTTCCACACGAGCTTGTCGTTGCCCCCCTCGCCGAGCATGATGTCGTTGCCGAACCCGCTGACGAGCGTGTCGTTCCCGCTCCCGCCCATCTGGACGACGTTCCCGACGATGGCGTTGCCGACCACCCCGCCGACGAACCCGCCGATGAGCGGGGTGAGGGTGTCGTTCCCGCCGCCGCCGATCAGGACGGCACTCGGCGACGCCGCGAGCTTGCCGTTCCCGTCCAGCGTGTTGAGCGACTTCGTGAGCGTGATCGAGTCGTCCCCGCCCCGCGCGTCCACCGTCACCTGCGCCAGCCCGGCGACCGTCGGCGTGCCGAGGATCGACCGGATGGCCACGTTCTGCCCGTTGTTCGTGACGGTCAATTTCCCGGTCGTGTCGGCCGAAACGACAATGTTATTGGCGGCCCCGTCGCCGGTGACGGCGAGTAGCCCGGTGCTGTACAGGGCGGTGACGGCCGGCGTGGTGCGGTCCTCCAGGGGGACGACATCCAGCGACGACTTCGGGGTGCGGAAACCGGTGCGAGTTTTGGTCCACAACATCGAAGACTCCTAAAAGAAAAACACGGAAACGAAAACAATCCAACCGCCCGGACCACCCGGGCCGAAGGCGCACCGCGGCCGCGGGGCGGAAGCTCCGTGGCGTGCGGTGCCGGGGCGAACGTTCACCTACGGGGACCGGCTGAGCAGACGCGAGCCGCGAAGCGACCGGGCGGTCAGCCGGGTGTAGCCAGTTTCAATCCGACGATCAACGGGGGCGATTCAACCGGGGGCGAAGCTAACAGAGTTGGCGATCCGGGCCGCGACACGCGCGGCCGAGTCGATTCGGGTTCGCACTCGAATCGTGTGAATCTGTATGTCATGTTTTTCGGCAAGTCGAGCGGTCAAATCGATTTCGCGTTTTTTCGGAACGAAATGTCCGACACTCGAAAACCGGCCGTTTGCGTGCGGCGAAACGTTGCAGCCGCGGCGCGAGTGAGGGGCGGCGTGTAAACGGAACGAACGCGCGGGCGTGTCTGGTTTTTACGCGACATCGACGGCGAACGGCACGGCGTCAGCGTGCCGGTGTTCCCCCCCGGCGGCCCCCACCGGCACGCTGACGCCGTGCCGTTCGCCGTTGCGGTTCGGTCCGCCGCGACCGGGCGAGCCGGGACGCGAGGTTCGGGACGAGAACACGTCACCCGTACTTCAGCGCCTCGACCGGCTCGACGCGGCTGGCCCGGCGGGCCGGGTAGATCGCCGCCAGCGTGGTGATGACGGCCGCCGCCGCGAACGTCGCCACCGACAGCCACAGCGGGAACTCGAACACGCTCGTGGACAGCATCGTCTCGCCCCGCATCTGCCGCTGAATCTCGCCCCGGACGATGCTGTCCGCCGGGCCGGCCGCCAGCCGCGCGATGGCCAGCCCGAGCAGCCCGCCGAGCGTGCCGATGAGCGTCCCCTCCAGCAGGAAGATCGCCAGGATTTGCCGCCGGCTCGCGCCGACCGCTTTCAGAATCCCGATCTCGCGGGTCCGCTCGACGACGTTCGTGACGAGCGTGTTCGTGATGCCGATGGCCGCGACGATGAGGGAAATCCACGCGAAGATGTTCAGCGTCACGGCGATGGCCGTCACCTCCCGGCGGGCGTTGTTGAACCACCGCAGCGACGAGTTCGTCGTGAACCCCTGCGCCTCGATCGCCTCGACGACGGCCGGCAGGTCGCCGCCCGGCCGGACCTTCACCTCGGCGTGGTCGAACCGGCCGTCCTCGATGTTGTGCAGCCGGCGGAAGACGCCGTCCCCGCCGGTCGCGTTCGCGAACACGGCCATCTGGCTGACGTGCCACGTCCCCTTCTTCCGCTCCTCCTCCGACGGCTCGCGGTAGACGCCGACGACGGTGAACGCGTCCGTCGCCGGGTAGCGGCCGGGCTTCTTCTCCGCCGGCTCCTCCGGCCCGAACAGCTTCCGCACCTCGGCCTTCTCCTTCGCCGTCAGGCTCGACTGCTCGACCAGCTTCGGCAGCTCGCGGATCAGCTTCAACAAGGTCAGCCCCTGCGACGTGGTGAGGGACGCCACGGCCCCGTTCATGCTCGCGAGGAACGACTGCTGCCGGGCGTCCGACGCGCCGCCGAGTTCGACCGTCAGCGGCTGCCCGACGGCCGCGGCGACCTCCGCGTCGGTCTTGAACCCCAGGTCGTACAGCAGCACCTCCGGCACGACGACCTCGCGAACGTCCCCCTCGGCGGGCAACCGTCCGGCGACGAGGAGTAGCCGCAGCTCCGGCCGGTCGCACCGGGTGGCGACGAACATGGCGTGATGCCGCCGCTCGCCGAGCCGGACCGTGCCGTGCAGGTGGCGGAACGTGCGAACGTCGGCCACGTCCGGGATGGCCGCGAACTCGGCGAGCTTCGCCGGGGTCAGCGGCGCGGCGGCCTTCGCCGGGAGGGATTGCTTCGCCCTTACCTCCAGCACCTTCCGCAGCCGGGCGGCGCGGTCCGGGCCGACGCCGTCGGGCACTTTCACCGTATCCGCCGGGACTTCGCCGACGGTCTGATAGCGGTCGGACGTGACGTGGACTTCCCAGAACCCCTCACGGGAGTGGAACTCGTTGGTGATGACCCGCCGCAGGCCGACGCCGAGGGACAGGCTGAACGCCAGCGACGTGGCCCCGACGGCGACGCCGAGGACGGTGAGCGCGGTGCGGACCTTCTGCCGCCACAGGCCGCCGACGGCGAAGCGAACCAGGTCGGGAAGTCGCATGGGCGGCTCGCGGCGGGGGGAACGAACGGGAGGGGGAAGTTTATCCGAACGAAAGGGTAGGGGTATGCCCCGCGGTCAATTGTAGGGCGGGTCAAGGCTTTGCGCCGACCCGCCGGGGGACCGCCACCACGTCGAAGAGGCGCAGAACCGGCTGGGACCGCGACGGCGGGTCGGCGCAAAGCCTTGACCCGCCCTACAAAACCCCCGGCGGTCGCGGCGCAAGGGTGAATCCGCCCGGCATTTCTCCCACGGGGCAACCGCCGTCCCCTCGCACTCGTCTCTGACCTAGAATACGTCGCCCCCGTCGCGCCGCGGCTTCCGAGGAGCTAGGAAATTTCATGGCCGAACGCACGCGCCGCCTCCACCTGGACGCCCTCGAACCGCGGGACACGCCGGCCGTCACGCTGCGGGTCGATTACACCTTCGACGCGAACAACTACTTCACCGGCGAGCGGCGGGCGGCCATCGAGCGGGTCGCCGCGGAAATCAGCGGGCGGCTCCAGGACAACCTCGCGGCCATCGTGCCGACCGGGTCGAACACCTGGCAGGCGTCGTTCTTCAACACGCTGACGAACCGCACGGTCACGCTGAACAACCCGACGGTCGCGGCGAACGAGGTCGTCGTGTACGTCGCCGGCGGGCCGATCAGCGGGTCGGAACTCGGCGTCGCGTCCGGCGGGGCGTTCTCCGCCAGCGGGTCGGCGGCGTGGCTGAACGCGGTCCGCGGCCGCGGCCAGGCCGGGGCGCTCGGGTCGTTGCCGACGGACGTGTCCCCGTGGGGCGGGTTCGTCGCGTTCGACTCCGCGACGAACTGGGAGTTCTCGGCCGGCCCGCCGGCGGCCAACCAGTTCGACTTCGACAGCGTCGCCCGGCACGAGCTGCTCCACCTCATCGGGTTCGGCCTCGGCGACCTCGCGTTCGACCGGTTCCTCGTGAACGGCACGTTCACCGGCCCGAACGCGGTGGCGGCGTTCGGCCGGGCCGTGCCGACGGCCCCCGGCGACGACGGCCACTGGGCGGCGAACGTCGCCGTCGGCGGGCAGACGGCGCTCATGGTCCCGTCCATCCCGGCCGGGGCGGTCCGCCCGATCACGGCCCTCGACTTCGCCGCCCTGGAAGACATGGGCTGGCAAATCAGCGGCGGGGCCAGCCCGCCGCTCGTCCCCCCGCCGCCGACGAACCCGCCGGTCGTCCCGCCGCCACCGCCGCCACCGCCAACGGGGGACGCGGCCGTCCGGTTCGCCGTCGGCGCGGGGGACGGGGCGGCCTCGACGTTCTCGACCGTGAACGCGGCCGGGGAGCCGGTCGCGACCGTCAGCCCGTTCGGCGACTTCACCGGCGGCGTCCGGACGGCGGCCGCCGACTTCGACGGCGACGGCGTCAAGGACGTGGCCGTCGGGACCGGCCCCGGCGGCCCGACGCAGGTGCGCATCTTCAGCGGCGCGACGCAACAGCTGCTCTTCTCCGTGCAGCCGTTCGAGGAATCGTTCACCGGCGGCGTGTACGTGGCGGCCGGCGACACGACCGGCGACGGCCGGCCGGAACTCGTCGTCACCCCCGACCGCGGCGGCGGCCCGCGGGTGGACGTGTACAGCGGGGCCGGGTTCGGGAAGCTCGCCAGCTTCTTCGGCATCGACGACCCGAACTTCCGCGGCGGGGCACGGGCCGCCGTTGGCGACCTCACCGGCGACGGCCGCGGCGACCTGCTCGTCGCCGCCGGGTTCGGCGGCGGCCCGCGGGTCGCCGGGTACGACGGCACGACGCTCGGCACGACCCGCCGGAAGGTGTTCGGCGACTTCTTCGCGTTCGAGCCGACGTTGCGGAACGGCATCTTCATCGCCGCCGGCGACGTGAACGGCGACGGCCGGGCCGACCTGATCGCCGGCGGCGGGCCGGGCGGCGGCCCGCGGGTGACCGTCTTCAGCGGGGCGGCGCTCCTGTCGAACACGTATACGACGCTCGGCAATTTCTTCGCCGGCGACCCGGCGAGCCGCGGCGGCGTCCGGGTGGCCGCGGCCGACGTGAACGCCGACGGCCGCACCGACCTGGTGACCGGGGCCGGGGACAACGCCGGGTCGCGGGTGACGGTGTACGACGGCCGCACGGTCGGCCAGCCGCTCCCGCCGACGCTGCTCGACGGCGAGTTCTACCCCGGCTTCACCGCCGGCGTGTTCGTGGGGTGATTGCGGGGTCGCGGCCGGCCGAGTCTTCGAGGCGTCTTGTTCCCTCCCCCTTGGGGGGGAGGGTTAGGGAGGGGGGTAACCTCCCTTCCTCCGGGGCATTCGCGTCAGCGGGAGGAAGCTCGGGGGGGGC
>JAESGS010000391.1_pt1 | contig 37227 bp, 37 predicted proteins | sample 9269761 | NCBI WGS metagenome assembly JAESGS01 (sample SAMN15741799, study PRJNA653493) | algae metagenome | isolation source: Cyanosarcina radialis HA8281-LM2 and co-occurring heterotrophs from damp... | place: USA: Makauwahi cave, Hawaii | collected 2011-01-06 | reverse complement strand
TCGATAGAAGATTTAGAATATTTGTTGCACCAGCTTTTAAATGAAGGAGGATTGATTATTAAGTGGGGACGAAAACTCAAAAACAAGGGCAATGCTATTATCACAGTTTAAATGTACAACAGCTTAGTCGGACATAATATAGCAAAGAAAAAGTTAATTAGGCGGGCGCGATCGAGCAGCGATTTGTCATTGCCAGCGTTAGAATCGGCAAAGCAAGATATTTCTACCGATCGAGAGGCCGAATTGATGTCACAGACCGACGTTGCCACCCTGCTTGCTCCCGAACTTGCGGATCGTCTTCGCGCCATGCCGAAAGCCGAGATCCACGTTCACATTGAAGGGGCAACCGACGCTGAAACCTTCTACCAAATGGCACAGCGAAATCAAGTCGATTTACCAGCCGATTCATTGGAAGCATGGAAATCATTTTTTGAATTTCGCGATTTTTCTCGTTTCATTGAAGTTTATGCCGCCGCCGTCAAGTGCTTGCAAACCCCAGAAGACTACGCGCTGGCGATCGAACGTTTTTACTCTCGGCAAGCTGAAGAAAACATTCGCTACACCGAAGCCTTTTTAAGCGCCACATTTCTGACCGACAAGTTTGAGGATGACGAAATTCTCGATGCGATCGCCTCTGGACGGGCTGCGGGCGAAGCCAAATATCGCTGCCAGATTAATCTGATTCCCGATATTTCCCGCGAGATTCCTGACTCTCAACATCGCGTTCTAGAGTTTGTTTTAAAGGGAAAAGAACGAGGGTTATTTATTGGCTTGGGAGTTGGAGGGCTGGAGGTGGGATATCCGCCAGAATTGTTCGCAGAAACTTACGCAGAAGCTCGTAAGCACGGACTCAGAATAGTCGCTCATGCTGGCGAAGCAGTTGGCGCAGAAAGTATCTGGGGCGCGGTGAATACTTTAAAAGCCGAACGCATCGGGCATGGAATTCGATGTTTAGAAGATCCAGAACTGGTCGAGATCCTCCGCCAACGTCAAATCCCCTTAGAAGTGTCGCCCCAGAGCAACTACTGTTTGGGGGTGGTCGAGCGGGGTCAGCCTCATCCGCTCCGGAAAATGGTTGATGCCGGCCTATACTGCACGGTCAACTCCGACGATCCAGCCATGTTTTCCACGAGTTTGACCAATGAGTATTTGACCCTGGCAGAACAAGGATTTAGCTGGGAAGAACTTTGGCAACTCAATTTGAATACTTTGGCCGCGACGTTTTTAGATAAAGCCGAAAAAGACAACTACCGCCTTGAGTGGGAGAAATTCTTGCACTCAGCCAGCTAACCAGTCATTGGAGAAGAAGTGCGATCGAACTCTTTTTCTGATAACTATTCTTCTATAAGTGTTGTGAGTAGGCGATCCCACCGATCGAATCAAATTTGCAACTGAGTAATTGAGCCTAAAAAAAATTTAATGCTATCTAATAAGCCTGCTGACATTGTATAATTACTTTAGACTGAAAACCCGCCATTTCTAATAAGTTATTAAATTAAATTTTGGTTAACTATTAATAGCTGAAAACCATAAAAAAATGAGTTTTTGAGCAAAACTGTTTCAGTCAATTTTGCTGGGAGAGAAAACGATCGATGCGGCAAACACAATTGGTTTTTCTGTTGGTAGCAGCAACTTGTTCCTTCCCCATATCGGTACAGGCACAGACAAGATCTGCTCTGTTACCTTCTACCGTACCTTTAGAAATCGAACTGCTAGAACCAGATCGATCGCTCCTCAGAAACGATGTAGTAACAGCAGATACCATTTCTAAAACGCAACCAACCGTTCCCAGCCTGTGGTGGGCCAAAGAACAATTCGATCCATTTTCTGGCAAATTGATCGGCAACTGGATTGCCTACCCCAAAGAAAATCGAGTAGATGTAGTGGTGAACCGCCAACTGTGGACGCTACTCGATTACATCGATCGCTATAGTTTTGTCAATCAATTTGGTACTGTGGCTAGAGGATATGGCTACAACATCAGAGTGTTTAACCCCCAGCAAGCGCTGCTAGCAGCTTATACTTGCAACTTTGACACCACCCAACCCGACTGTAGTATCTGGGTCGAATCTTCAGAACAAGACAGCTTGCGAGTTGGCTCTAGAGCCAGATTTTAAGTAATAAGTAATAAGTAATTCTTCTAGTTGCGCCTTGCCCTATGTTCCAATCGGCGAGGTAGTCTTCCTCTTGACCTACTCTGGCGATTGGGGTTATTGCTGCTTTCCATGGACAGCAGCAATTCGATAAAATGAAGCTTGGCAAATTTTTGTAGTATTTCAAGCTATGGCACTGAAAAAAGGCGATCTAGTCCGCGCTGTTCGCGAAAAATTAGAAACTTCTCTAGAAGCAAAAGCCAGCGACGGCCGCTTTTCTTCTTATCTATTTGAAACCCAAGGCGAGATTGTAGATGTGCGCGGCGATTATGCCCTAGTCAAGTTTTACGTCCCCACCCCCAACATTTGGTTGCGGCTCGACCAGCTAGAAAGCGCTAAGTAAGGAGAGGGGAGAGGGCGAAGAAAGCGGAGACAAAGGAGCAAATTAACAACTGACAACTGACAACTCCATACTTTTCACTTCTTCACCTTCCCAACTCCACACTTAACACTCAACACTCCACACTTCATTAGTAGAGTCTCCTGAGTACGTAGTCAGCCATTTTAATCAGGGCTTGCAAAGAAGGGGAGGGAGGAAGATCGGCTAAGCATTTAACGGCTAGTTGGGCGTGGTGCTTGGCTAATTCTTGAGCGCGTTCGATTCCTTGACTTTCTTGAATTAAGGCGATCGCTTGCTCTAACTCTCCCTCAGAAGTAAACTGATTCTCGATTAAAGTCTCTAGGTAAGGTTTCTCTTCTAAAGCATATAAAACTGGGGCTGTCAGTTTACCGCTTTGAAGATCCGAGCCTGCTGGTTTGCCTAATGCCTCCGTAGAACCAGTGAAATCGAAAATATCATCGACTATTTGAAAGGCTAAACCTAAATTACGGCCGTAGTTGTAGAGGTTTTCTGTCATTGAGGGTTTTAAATCGCTCAATACCGCCGCTGCTTTAGCGCTGTTGGCAATTAACGAAGCAGTCTTGTAGTAGCTTTTATCTAGATAAGCCTCGATCGACAGGCTAGTATCAAACTGGCTCAGTCCTTGTTGAATTTCGCCCTGAGCCATATCCATAATTACTTCTGAGAGTAATTTGACTACTTCCAGACTATCTAAATTAGCTAGATACCAAGAGGATTGAGCGAACAAAAAATCGCCTGCCAAGATGGCTATGCGATTGCCAAATCGGCTGTGGACGGTGGGAACGCCGCGCCGGATCTCAGATTCATCGACCACATCGTCATGTACCAAACTAGCGGTGTGAATTAACTCCGTAATTTCTGCTAACCGCCGATGGCGAGGGGTAAGATCTCCACCGGGCATCGTTGCCCGTGAGACTAATAGCACGATTGCTGGTCTAACTCGCTTACCTCCGGCTGTAAACAAGTGTTCTGCTGCTGCATAGAGAATGGGATGGCGATTGCCAACCAGCTTTTTTAAATTCTCCGTCAAAATCTGTAAATCTTCTTCAACCGGAGCAAAGAGGGAGGATACTGAGGTCATGGATCGGCCGGATAGGGCGAGCTATTTACGAAAGTTTACATACTCTCTCCCATTCTAAGCGAAGCATTCCCTAGAAGAAAGTAATTGCTCGATCGCAGGGGGAGATGGGGCAGAGGGGAAACGCGAGGAAAATGCCTAACTCTACGCTCAACACTCAACACTCTTTACTTCTTACAACACTTCACACTCAACACTTCACACTTAACACTCTCTGTTTGGGTCTTCTACAGCTTATTTGAGGTATCCTCAAATAGAGCAGCAGCAACTTGAGAGCAAGGTCAGTCCGATCGGAGCGATCGCGATTGTCGGCTAATTCTTGATTCTCTTAGCTTTGAGGCGTTATTTGCACCAGTTCGGTGTAGGTTAGAGTAGGTTAGCGGGCGCAATTTAAAATTTTAGATTTAGGTAGTTATGAGTACGGTTCTAATTGTCGATGACAGCAACACCTTACGAGAAATGATCTCAGATGTCCTGAGACAAACTGGAGTGACGGTAGTTCAGGCATCTGACGGGATGGAAGCCAAAGAAAAAATAGATGCTAAGAGTCCAGATTTAGTCATTACAGACCTCATCATGCCGAGAATGAACGGCTACGAACTTTGCCGTTGGATCAAAAGTAACCCCAAAACCGAAAAACTACCCGTAATTATTTGTTCGACTAAAAATGAAGAGTTCGATCGCTACTGGGGAATGAAACAAGGTGCAGATGCCTACATTGCTAAACCTTTCCAGTCAGCCGACCTATTGGAAGTAGTGCAAAAGTTGTTGCCAAAGTGAGAAGTTCAGAATGTAGAGACGTTGCATGCAACGTCTCATGCAGGAGTTCTTTGTATGCGCGTCAACTTAATGGTCAAAAGCACGATCCGCCAGGGGTTCAAAACCCCTGGCGGTTGGCGCTGAAGATCGAGGCCCAACAATGGCTCTAGCCTTAAGTTGACACCAATGAATGCTTTGCGCCCCCTACAATCTCTTTGCCCTCTCCTTTTAATATCGAATGCGAGGATCGATGTAGGCATTTAAAACATCGATCGCAATGCTAGCAATTACCACGATCGCAGCAAAAAATACCATTACTCCCTGAACTGTAGGATAATCTCGTTCGACGATCGCTTCAAATAGTCGATTGCCCAATCCAGGCCAGGAAAAAGTAACTTCAGTTAGCACTGCTCCGCCTAACAATGAAGCCAGCGTCAGCCCTAAGATGGTAATCACGGGAATTAAGGCGTTTTTTAAGGCATGAGCCATAATAATTCGCCTTTCGCCCACACCTCTAGCTCTAGCTGCCTCTACATAGTCAGCTTTGAGCGTTTGCTTGAGGTTGACCCGAACGATCCGCTCAAAAATGCCGCTTAAGAGAATACCTAAAGTCAGACTCGGTAAAGCCAGGTAGTAGAGAGAGGTGAAAAACTGGCCCAAATCGCCGTGCAACAAGCTATCGATCGTAAACAGCCCGGTGATAGTTTCTGGTGGCGGCAGGGCTTCTGGGAAACGCTTTTGAGCCGGAAACCAATCCAACTGGACCGCAAAGATCAATTGCAGCAGCATCCCCACCCAAAACATCGGCAGGGAGTAACTGATAATGCCGAACAACCGACCGCTGGCATCGATAATCGTCCCCGGACGGGAGGCAGAAAAAATGCCAATAGCCACCCCAACAATAACTGCGATCGCCATACTAAACACGGCTAATTCTACAGTCGCGGGGAAGTGTTCTTGCACGATCGACCACACCGATTTGCCGCTAGCACTGAGGGAAGTTCCCAAATCGAGTTGCAGCAATTTACCCAAGTAAGTGACATATTGCAACCACAACGGGGCATTAAAGCCCAGCCTTTCTCTGAGTTCGGCTTTGACCTCTTCTGGAGCGCGACCGCCTAAAATGGCATCTATAGGATCTCCTGGAGTCGCCCGCAGTAAGAGAAAGACGATGGTAACGATCGTCCACAGCATCAACGGGGCGAGCAGCAGACGGGCAACAACGTAATACTGTAAGGCTTTAGAACGAGACATGGGGGAGATGGGGAGATGGGAAGATGGGGAGATGGGGAGATGGGGAGATGGGGAGATGGGAAGATGGGGAGATGGGGAGATGGGGAGATGGGGAGATGGGAAGATGGGGAGCAGAGGGGAAAATTAACCACTGACAACTGACATTCTGTTGGCGCAGCCTGCGCTCGGTGCATACTCCTCAACTCCTAACCCATGCCCCATGCCCCATGCCCTATGCCCTATGCCCCATTACTTTTTCATGGTCGAGTAGGGCAAAATTTGAGTTGGATCGATCGCTACGCCAGAAACGCCAGTTTGAGCGAAGGCAAAATCCTTGCTTTGCCACAGGGGAACTAAGGGGACATCTTGGGCGATTAGGTTTTGAATGTCGGCAAAGATTTTTCTGCGGGCTTCGGGGTTTTGTTCTTTGCGTTCGGCATCGATTAACTGATTCATCTTCGCGCTGTAATAAAAAGACCCCTGAGTTTGACTCCCTCCCTGTTCGCAACCATTAGCGTCCGAACCTTTGGGACACTCTAAAAATGGTTGCACGAAGTTATCGGGATCGAGAAAGTCGGGATACCAATCTAACAAAGCGACCGGATAAACACCCCTGGTAATGTCTTTAAAAAAGGTTGCACCTTCGACATTACTTGGCTCGAACTGCAACATTCCCCCCATCTCTTTTTGGGCGTATTCTTTGAGAACGTTGGCGGTGACGCTGCGAGTTGGCGAAGCCGATGGATACCAAACTTGCAACTTCACCGGATTGGCAGCGGAAAATCCGGCTTGTTGGAGCAATTGTTTGGCTTTGTCGATGTTGCCATCTCCATACTGGTCTTTGAAGACGGGTAGGGAAACGTCGAAAGTATTAGGAATCGTACTATAGAGCGGTTCGGCTTGATTGTATAGTACCCGTTCGTTCAGCAGCGTGCGATTGACAAAGGCCGCGATCGCTTGTCTGACAACTGGGTTATCTAAAGGTTTTTGGCGGCGGTTGAGAACTATATAACTGATAGCGCTGCCTTGAGATGAAATTGCTTGCCAATTGCCTTTTTTAGCCCCATCTTCTAAGTTGCGAACTTGCTCCGGTTTGAGGGAAATGTAAGCCACATCGACCGATTTGGTTTTGAAGGCGTTAAATAAATTCCCCGGATTGTTGGTGTATATCTGCCAGTTAATGCCTTTATTAGTCGGTTTTTCGCCCCAATACTTGTCAAATACCTCCAAGCGGACGGAATCTGGACTATATTTCCCTAATTTGTAAGGGCCGGTGCCGACAAAAGTATCTGGTTTAAATTTACCTGCTCCCAATTCGTAAGCTTTGGGAGAAACTGCTCCAGTGCCGCCGAATGCTAGCAATGAAGGAAAGGCAGCAAATGGCTTTTTGAGTTTAATTGTCAGTTCCTCTTTGCTAGTGGCTTCGATCGAGGCTACCAAATCTGACAGCAAGAACGAGGGTTTACCTTTATTTTCCGCAAACCGTTTTAAGGAAAAGGCCATGGCAGCGGCATCGAAGGGCGTACCGTCGTGAAAAACCACTCCCGATCGCAAGGGAATAGTATAAGTCAAACCATCGGCGCTGACTTTGGGTAAAGCTGTGGCTAGTTGGGGTTTGATTTCCGTGCTACCTGGGGTGTAGGTATAGAGGCGATCGCTCATGTTGTAAATTAAGTTGATCGATCGCAGTTCGTAGGCATCAGCCGGATCTAGGGTTCTAGGCTTTTGAGTCGTGCCGATGGTCACTCGACCGTCACCCGATCCACTGCCAGCGGTGGGAGAACCACCCGAACCTGAAGGACTAGGCGGCCTGGTGCAAGCGATCGCCAGTACCAAACATAAACAAAAGAGGGTAACAAATTTTCCCCAAGGTCGCCACGGCTGGGCAAACAGGCGAAACCAGTTCATAGGCTTTAAATGTTTAGATAATAGGCTCGAAAAGTCTTGGCGGAGCCTTTGCGGTAGCACGGATCGTCGATCGATTTGTGCTGATGGATTGGATATCATACTACATTTTTCTACTCCCTCGTTTGCAGTTAGGTGGCAGCCCAGCGATCGACAACGAACGGCCATCATCGATAATGTAATAGTTCGAGATGAGAGCTAAAGATGGATTATCGAGACGCAGGTGTAGATGTTGAAGCGGGAAGGGCTTTTGTCGATCGCATCCGCACCATGGTACAAAGCACGCACCGACCTGAAGTTTTGGGAGGATTCGGAGGCTTTAGCGGTTGCTTTCAATTGCCCGCAGGCTATCGAGAACCCGTTTTGGTTTCTGGCACTGATGGTGCAGGCACTAAGTTGAAACTTGCTGGCATCTTAAACCGCCACGATACCGTTGGCATCGACTTAGTAGCGATGTCCGTCAACGATGTTTTAACATCGGGAGCCGAGCCGCTATTCTTTTTAGATTATTTGGCTACCAGTAAACTCGATTCGGAACAACTAGCTGAAGTTGTGGCGGGAATTGCTGAAGGTTGCCGTCAAGCTGGGTGTGCTTTGCTAGGGGGAGAAACCGCTGAGATGCCTGGTTTTTATCAGGTAGGCGAGTACGATTTGGCAGGTTTTTGCGTGGGAATTGTGGAAAAGAGCCAAATTATTGATGGTTCTAAAGTCGAAATCGGCGATGTAGCTATTGGTTTGGCCAGCAGTGGAGTTCATAGCAACGGTTTTAGTTTAGTCCGGAAAATTATTAGCGATCGCCAACTTTCTTTAGATTTCTCTCCTGAAATTCTCAGCAGTCAAAGTTTAGGAGAAATCTTACTCGCACCTACCAGAATTTACGTCAAACCCGTTCTCGAAGCTCTCCGTGCTGGCATCGATATTCGCGGCATGGCTCACATTACGGGTGGCGGGTTGCCAGAAAATTTACCCCGCTGTTTGGGAACAGGTCGATCGATTAAAATTGACCCCCATAGTTGGACTATTCCCCCCATTTTTTCCTGGTTAGCCGAGATGGGAGAGGTCAGTTCTACCGCCATGTTTAATACCTTTAATATGGGCATTGGTTTTGTCTTGCTCGTGGCTTCAGATCGAGCGCAAAAAACCCTCGATTGGTTTAACGATCGAGGGTTAAAAGCCGATGTTATTGGTGAAGCGATCGCTGGCAGTGGCGAACTTATCGGACTACCTGAGTAAGAGAGAGGGGGAGATGGGGAGATGGGGAAGCAGGGGAGGCAGGGGAGCAAGGGAGGAAATTAACTTCTGACTTCTGACTTCTGACTTCTGACTTCTGACTTCTGAACTCCTGAACTCCTAAACTCCTAAACTCCTGAACTTCTGAACTTCTGAACTTCTTATTTAAAATCCCATTTCAGGGCGTACATAACATCGGAACTACCACCGCCGACAAACCGATATTCAATGGCAAAAGTTTGAGCGCCACTGAGGTTAAAGGTAAAATTATTTACTGCATCTCTAGAAACCTTAATGGTTTCTTCTAATTTGCCATCTCGATAAAACAAAATGTCGGCTGACAGCAAGGTAGAATCATCTGGAATTGCTAAAGAACCATCTAAAGTAGTTAGCGAACTTTCTGGCTTACAGGTAAATAAATGGAAAAAGTTCGGATAAGCTCTTAAACTCCAAAGACTGCGCTCCGATTTTTTGCCTACCGATATATCTCTTTCATCTCTGATTGGGCTATTGCCTGCCACTTTGATACAATTTGCCGAACTCTGGGCGAATGAAGGTTTAGCCTCGATTAACCAAGCTCCCGATTGCAATGCCAAATAAGCGATCGCTACTACACCTGTATATGAAAAAAAGCGGTTACTGAATAGTTTCATAGATATGACCTAAAAAGTAGTTTAATCTACTTTTTACCATATATTATTTAAGCCGTCAACTTCAATTCGCAATTGCTAATTCGCAATTCGCAATTTCAATTAGAAATTCACAATTGTTTTAGCCCAAATATTACCAGGATGGTTAATGTTTGACTGGTTGTTTCTAATCCAAATGCGATCGAGGTAGGCATCTTTTCTCACCTTCGTCCCCGCTGATGGCAGTCAGGATTAGATCTGCTATAACTTTGGAATCTGGATAGTAAGGATACCTCATAGCAGTTGGCAGTTGGATAGGCTGAGGCCAAGCTCCTCTTGTGGGATAGCCCTCTGGGCTATCCCACAAGAGGAGTTCGATCGAAGGTATGCTGAACTCCTGTCGAAGAAATCTTCAGGTTGAATGAAAAGTATGGAAGCAAAAACAGACACACAAGCAGATTCCCTCAAACGAGTTTTCGGTCTGGCTACTCTGACGATATATGGAGTAGGAGATATTCTCGGTGCGGGTATTTATGCTGTTATTGGCAAAATTGCCGGAATTTCTGGCTCTTTAGTTTGGGCCTCGTTTGCTTTTGCTGCCATCGTTGCTGCGCTTACGGCTTGGAGTTACGCCGAACTGGGCAGCCGCTTTCCCCGCAGCGGCGGCGTGGCATATTTCATTCATCAAGCATTTCGGCAAGAATGGCTCTCTCTCCTCGTCGGCTGGCTGATGTTTTGCACTTGCCTGGTTTCTATGGCAACCCTCTCCAAAGCTTTTGCAGGCTATCTCAATGCTTTTATTCCCGGATTTCCCGATTGGGCGATCGTCTTGAGTCTCTTTGCCGCGCTGACTTTGGTTAATTTTCGCGGCATAGCAGAATCTTCTGCCCTCAATATCGTTTGTACCGCGATCGAAGTTTCTGGCTTGATTATCGTCATCTTGGCTGCTAGTACATTTCTGCTCGGTGGCGGCACTAATGTCGATGCTGGAACTGCCAACGCTATTGCTAATACTTCAGCAGTTCCTTGGGTGGCAGTAATTCAGGGCGCGGCCCTAGCTTTTTATGCCTTCATCGGCTTTGAGGATATTGTCAATGTCGCTGAGGAAGTTAAAAATCCCGAACGCAACGTCCCAAGAGCGATTTTGCTGGCACTGGCCATAGCCACCGTTATCTATACGATCGTCTCTTTGCTGGCTACCAGCGTCATCAGTCCGTCAGTCTTGGCAGCCTCCAACGCCCCCCTGCTGGATGTAGTAACGCGATCGCAGCCTAATTTTCCCCGCGTTCTGTTTGCGTTCATTCCTCTATTTGCCGTACTCAACACGGCGTTGCTCAACTTTGTCACTGCTTCGCGGTTGTTATATGGAATGTCGAGAGAAGGCTTGTTGCCTGCTTGGTTGAGCCAATTACATCACCGCCAGCGTACCCCCTATCGCACGTTCTTGGTAATTTTGCCGATAGTCATCTTTCTGGCTCTTTCTGGGACGCTGCAATTCTTGGCGGGAACGACTGCCACCTTGATTTTATTGATGTTCTGCGGCGTGAATCTCTCGCTGTTAGTCATCAAACAACGCTATGGCAACAGAGTTGAGGGAGGATTTAACGTTCCTTTTGTCATTCCAGCTTTAGCCTTACTCTCTAACTTGATTTTGATTGCTTTTGCCTCCAAGGAAAGTCATATTTTGGCATCCGTCTTTGTCGGCATCGGACTTCTACTAATTCTGCTGCATCGGATTTTCATGAAAGTCGAGCCATCGAAAACTAAATAATACCAATACCATTTTGCTAAATGTCTAAAAGACATCTTTCTCCCCTCTCCCAAGGGAGAGGGGTTGGGGGTGAGGGCAGCAATGGATGGTATGAGAACCGGATTTGGTATAATCTCAAATCTGTGATGTGGGATTTACAAACATTGCAAATTGCGAATTGGCAATTGTTTCGATCGCCTATCGTCGAAGATAGAAAAAACACCTCCTGCAAAAGTGAAAAAATAATTGTTGGGACTGTTGAAACCGTCAAAACTCATACCTATTAACTATTATCTATTACCTGACTTCTGCAAGAAGTCTAAAGAAGTAGGCGATCGCATAAAACAAATTCACTACCACCATCAACCCTCTACCCATATAAGAACGAACGAAAGGAAAGACGCGAACGGTCGCTACCAAGACCAACAGTAACTCAATTAAAGCCACAACTTTCCCATGGTGCTTGGGGTCCCAATAAGAGATCGGACTGATAAAGCGATAATTGCTGAAAGGGAAAAAGTGTCGGTGCGCGTCCTCGCTATGAACTGGTAAATCGAGCAGAGAATGCCACAATAGGCTCAAGCAGAACAGTTCTACGATCGGCTTGCCGTAATAACGAGCGATACCCCAGCCAATTAGTGCCAGGGGAATAGAATGAAAGGTAGCGATGATATTTTGCCAAACGGGTTGATAATAAGCTACCGACCAAATTTCCTTTGCTGGCAGACGATAGACGTGCTTGGCAAAAAAATAAAACACGAAAATCGGAATATCCGGTAAAATCGCGCTAATAACCACCAACAGATTTAGTTGAGGTCGCTGTTGTTGACCGAGAAGAGCGAGATTCAAGATGGCGTGGCTGGGAGTGTTCACAACTATCGATTTACCTGGTTCGATTGGTTTTGTCTTTGGTATCCCCCAGGCTGGCTGATTTTATTTAACCGCCATTGGCAACACTATCATGCCGATCCCGATGGTTGGAACTGGCTGGAATATCTCTTGTTTCTCGTTCCTGGGGGATTTTATTTAGCTTGGTTAATTCGCTGGCTGCGTCTCGGTTGTCGCCGTCCTAGCAGCGAGGGCAGTAAGTTCGATCCCAATTACCAAAAAGCTTTTGCTGATGAAATTATCGGGGCGATCGCTAATCATTATTTTCGCATCGAGTTAAAAGGTGTCGAGAATTTGCCTGCAAACGGCCCGGCAATCGTAGCGATGAATCATGCTGGAATGTGTTTTCCGTGGGACTTTTTGGGATTGGCTTATGCCTTGAATCGATCGCAAGGATGGGTAGTACAACCTTTGGCTCACATGGCGATCTTCGATCATCCTTGGGTGGTTTGGTGGTTGCCTCCAGGGTGGAGCGATGTTTTAGGTGGCGTGAGAGCCGATGCCGAACACTTTGAAGCGGCTTTAGCCGAAAAAACTATCCTGTTGTATGCCCCAGAAGGTGGGCGGGGACCTGCTAAAGGATGGTTAAGGCGCGATCGCTTGCAGACTTTTCATCCTAGTTTTATCCGCTTGAGCCAACAATATCGAATTCCGATTTTACCAGTGCTTTGTTTGGGCAGCGAATTTTTGCATCCTTGGGCGATCGGAATCGACTCGTTAGCCAAAAAGCTCAGGCTACCTTTCTTCCCCGTGTCAGGCTTGATGGTGGTGTTTATTCTCTTTCCTTCGATGGGAGTTTGGGCGATGAGAACTCGCCTCAAATATGTAGTGCAACCCCCATATCAACCCTTGTCAGCCGCAAAAGATGTAGCGATTTCCCAGAACAGAACTGCTTACCAGCAAGCCCAAACCTTGCGGGAGGATTTGCAAGCCCAGATCGATAAACTCAAAAAGCGATCGGGTGACTCGAATTCTGCGATCGCATAGTTAATCCGACGTGCCACCCTCATGAATCTGTTTCAGAAGCGATCGAGCCGCACGGGGCTTATAGATACCAGAGGTAAACCTGGAACCAGACAAAGTATTGATGCGGATGAAAGGACTTGAACCTTCACTCCTCTCGGAACTAGAACCTAAATCTAGCGCGTCTGCCAATTCCGCCACATCCGCAAGTTTTCAGATTATAGCAAAAATTTCGCTCTCAGCCAAGCTAGATCCTTGCAGTTAAGTTGTGATGCTTGAATAAGAAAATTCACGGAGATTGACGGAGCAATTTTTTAACATTTAGTTCATAAATTACGTTAAAGTGCGGGTGCTACCATCAATCCAACATTAATAATTACGTGTTTATACGGAAACTATAGGCGATAGGAAAAGAGCAAGATTGGGGAATAGTAGATTCATTCTTACAGCCCAGTCAAAACCCTCTTGGAGATTGCCCCGATGAAACCAGAATTACAGGCTAAATTTTTACATTACCTCAATCGCAAAAAACGCGATTCAGGTTTTACCTTAGTTGAATTACTGGTAACTATTATTATCATTGGTATCTTGGTAGCAATTGCTTTGCCAACCTTCCTGAACCAAACTGCCAAATCTAAAGAGTCAGAAGGACGACAATACGTGGGCACGGTTAATCGCGCTCAAACGGCTTATCGAGCCGAACGCAATCAGTTTGCCACCGCTTTCGATAATTTAGCTCTTGGTTCTGGTTTGACAGGAGGTAATAGCGCCACAACTACCAATTATTCTTACACCATTGCTGGTAATGACAGTACCGCTACCATCACTGCCACAGCTAGGGATACTGCTCTTAAAGGATATTATGGTGCTAATCTCAGGTATAATAACGGGGCCAATCAGATCGCCATTTCTAGTAAGATGTGCGAAGCCTTAACCCCTGGTACAACTCCACCCGGAGCGGGAAATTTTAATGCTACAGCGCCTGAGTGTCCTGCTGACTATGCTTACTTCCCAGATAATTAATGCTCGCTCTTAGCTAGGTTTCAACTTTTACGCCTTTCCAAAAGGCAATATATCCTTCTATGTTCTTAGCAGCATCTTTAGTTTGAGGGTAATACCAAGCTGCATCTTTATTAATTTGCCCGTTTACTTCAATATCGTAGTAGCTGGCAACACCTTTCCAAGGGCAGGTAGTATGAGTTTGACTGGCTTTAAAATACTGCTTGTCGATCGCTTCGGGGGGAAAGTAGTGATTGCTTTCAACTACTTCAGTGCGATCGCTCTGGGCAATCTGCGTGCCATTCCAGATAGCTTTTGGCATTCTCGTTTATCATAAATTACTAACTGCGCCTTCATCATAGCAAAGAGTGCTAGTGGGGAGGGGGAGATGGGGAGATGGGGAGATGAGGGGAGAATAACCCATGCCCTATGCCCCGGCCTCATTCATCATTCATAATTTAGCATTCATAATTTAGCATTCATCATTCACCATGCCTCAGTTTTTCTCTCTGGAGGAAGCACTCAAATACTATTTCGGCTATGAAACCTTTCGTCCGGGGCAGCGTCAAATCGTTGAAACTGCACTGCAAAACCGAGATTTGCTGATTTTGATGCCTACAGGGGGCGGTAAATCGCTGTGCTTTCAATTACCAGCCCTGCTGAAACCTGGTTTAACCGTGGTGGTATCGCCATTAATTTCTTTAATGCAAGATCAGGTAGCAGCTTTGCGCAATAACGGCATTGCCGCGACGTTTATCAATAGTAGCCTCGGCCGGGAACAAGTGCGATCGCGCGAAGCAGCAATTCTTCAGGGCAAAGTCAAACTCCTCTATATCGCCCCCGAACGGTTACTAGGAGAAAGATTTTTGCCGTTTTTAGAACAATTGCACTCTAACGTGGGGATTTCGGCTTTTGCGATCGACGAAGCTCATTGTATCTCTCAGTGGGGACACGATTTTCGTCCTGAGTATCGACAACTGCGACAGCTACGCCAACTTTATAACGGGGTTCCCGTCTTAGCTTTAACTGCTACGGCTACCAAAGTGGTGCGCGAAGATATCATTCAACAGCTAGCACTCAGGCAACCGGATGTCCACATTGCTAGTTTTAATCGCCCCAATCTTTACTATGACGTTCAGCCCAAACAAAAACAGTCATATTTTCAATTATTAAAGTTAGTCAAACAAAATGAAGGGGCAGGAATAGTTTACTGTCTCAGTCGGAAGAAAGTTGAAGAAATTGCTTTTCGCCTTGAAAAAGATGGCATCGCAGCTTTACCTTATCATGCCGGAATGAGCGATGAGGATAGAACTAACAATCAAACTCGCTTCATTCGCGATGATGTCAGAATTATCGTGGCAACTATTGCTTTTGGTATGGGAATCGACAAACCCGACGTGCGGTTTGTAATTCACTACAACCTACCTCGTAATTTAGAAGGTTACTATCAAGAATCCGGGCGGGCTGGTAGAGATGGAGAGCCTGCTAATTGTACGCTGTTATTCGGCTTTGGTGATTTGAAAACGATTGAGTATTTAATCGAGCAAAAACCCGATGTTCGAGAACAAAAAGTTGCGATTCAGCAATTGAGAAAAGTAGTTGACTATGCTGAAGGCACAGATTGCCGTCGCAAAATCCAGTTGAGTTATTTTGGCGAACGTTTCGGGGGAAATTGCGGAAATTGTGATAATTGTCGCCATCCTAAACCTATAGAAGATTGGACGATCGAAGCCCAAAAGTTTCTTTCTTGCGTGGTGCGCTGTCAAGAACGGTTTGGTGTCAAGCATATTATTGACGTGCTGCGAGGGGCTAACAATAAAAAGGTCGAACAGTACGGACATCACTTACTTTCTACCTACGGTATTGGCAGGGAAAAAAGCGCAGATCAGTGGAAGATGTTAGCCCGATCGCTCTTACACCAGGGCTTACTTGACGAAACTACCGACGGCTATCGTACTTTGAAGTTAAACGATCGCAGTCGAGAAATCTTGAAAAGTCAACGCTCGGTAGAAATTCCGGTCGAGACAACAGTAACCACCAAAGTTTTAGCAGAAAATCCCAAATCGATCGAGGCAGAAATCTTGTTTCAAAGATTGCGATCGCTCCGCAAACAAATTGCCGACGAACAATCAGTTGCTCCCTATGCAATTCTAGGAGATTCTAGTTTAAAACTGATGTCGAGACAACGACCGCAAACGCTAGAAGAATTTGAAAAAATTTCTGGGATCAGTCCGCACAAAAAAGACTTATATGGTGCTAGGTTTGTGTCTGAAATCGAGCAACACATAAAAGAACAGGCACAGCATTTGTCAACTGAGTCTAACTTCTTGCCAGAGCTTGAATCGAAAGGTGCTAGCTACACTCAATTGTTAACCCTAAACTTACACCAACAAGGTTTGAGTTTAGAAGAAATTTCTGCAAGTCGCCAACTGCGCGTCAGTACGATCGCAACTCATTTAGCAGAATTAATTGCCCTCAACTTACCAGTGGATTTAGAGCGATTAGTCAGTCAGTCTCGGCAAGAGGCGATCGTTAAAGCGATCGAAGCAGTGGGTGTTGATTCCCTCAAGATAATTCACGAACATTTAGGAGAACAGTGTGGTTACGAGGAAATCAAATTAGTACGGGCTTGGTGGTTACACCAACATCAGAATTAAGCACGAGATTGATTTTCAACTGTAATGGGAACTGTAATCTTCAAAGTCATACGATAAAATTAAATCGAGTTCCACTTTCTCGCTACTGAGAATAGAATAGGTAAGTTCGCTAGTGGTTCTGAAGTCAGGAGAGAATCAATGGTGATTGCCGCACCCGAACCAAAAGCTGATTTGCAGCCTGTTGGAGAGCAGCGAGTTGTACTGCGGGGCTTATCTTGGGAGGCTTATTTACAAATTCTGGAGGCACTGCCTCAATCTCGTGGTTCGCGATTGACTTACGATGATGAAGTATTGGAAATTACCGTGCCACTAGAAGCTCATGAGTTTTTGGGTCGTTCGATCGAACGCTTCATCTGGACCATGGTTGAATTGATGGGAATGCGAATCAAGACGATGGGTTCGACAACCATGAACTACCCTCGACTTAAGAAAGGCGCAGAACCAGACAATGCCTATTACATTCAAAATCAGCCGCTGGTGAAAGGTCGAACTGTAGATTTTAGCCAAGATCCACCGCCAGATTTGGTGGTTGAGGTGGATATTACTCACACAGATATTGCCAAAAATCAGTTTTATTCCAGCTTGGGAGTTCCAGAGTTTTGGCGGTTTAATGGTAAAGTATGGCGAATTTACCAACTTCAGGAAGGCGTGTATGTAGAAGTTGAGGTCAGTCCCACGTTTCCCCAAGTGCCCAAAGAACGGCTGTGTGCGTTTTTAGAGCAGGCGAAGGAGGATGAAATTGAAGCGGTACAATCGTTACGGGCTTGGTGGCAAGGGCGAAGTTAGGAGAATCGCTATCAAAAGGCTTGGGCAATCTTGATGGTACTAATCCCTTGCGATGGACAACCCGCGATCGCCGATATTTTTCTGTAAACCTCGCATTAATTATCCTTTAAAGTTGCGGGCTGCGGCAGGCCAGTTTTGATTCCCTTTGGCGACATTACCAGGAATATCTCGTTCCCAGCGATCGCGCACTCCTAAACTAAAATTCAGATAGAGCTTGCCATCTACTATGCTCCAAGCATCTGGCACGGTTGAAGCGGCATAGCCATTGGCGACGGCATAGGCGCAATAGCCGCCATACTGGGGCGCATACCGTTCGGGATTGGCAGAAAACAGGTCGCGATTGGCGGCGTTGGCAAAATACCAAGTGGCATTCTTCCAGGTATGGCTAAACTTGGGGTTGCCTGCAACCGGACGCTGCTCTTGGAAATAAGCCACTGGATCGGTGCCGTCAATGGCGATTCCTCGATCGTTGGTGTAAACGAGGCTCGCCCCTGGAGATGCTTTGTCGGTTGAGGCAGAACTGGTTTGCGACCCAGATTGAGAAGTTCCTGAATCGGACTGTTGCTGGTTCGCGCAACCGATCGCTAAACTGGCAGTGAGGCAGGCGATCGCAGTTAGCATAACTGGTTTCGTTTTCATAGAATTGGCTCCAGGAAGATCGCAGTAGTTAGATTACAGTTAAGTATGAAGGCGTTGGCTGAAATTGCCATGATAGGAATCTGAAGTTTATCTGAGATTTATTTTTAAATACCCCTAGTCTTCATCAGCTTTATTTGACATTGGTTGACTCATAGTTTCGAGCGGTGTTAACAAGTTGAATATCGTTATTTGTTAGTGTGAGTAGGGCAATAGTATCTCCTGCTGAATCTACAAACTCGACTTCAAAGGCTGTGCGATCGGAGTAGCAATGGACAATAGCTCCTATGTCGCCTCGCTTCAGCCCTTGTTCTGGAAGATCGCGAGTAAGAGCAACGGTATCTAACTCTTTAAATAGGGAATCAAGTTTTTGAATCATAATTACCCTCTTCTGATTCAGGTTTTAGGGGACGGGTAGTGACAAAACGTGGAGCAGTTTGTGCAGCTTGTTGAATTATTTCCAGCAATTCGTCATTAGTCATTGGCGCTACTTATTTCTGAATCTAAGAATCCCAAGAGATCGAGCTATTTTGCGATCGAATAATTATTCAATAATGTAACCTCACCATTTGGGAATTGCACCCAAACAGCCTCAAAGTCTTAAAATCCGACCTGCGATCGCTCTGCACGACAAACATCAAGGGTGCGATCGCCGCTAGGATGATTGAGTTACGCAGAAATGGGTTAACAGGTAATGGGAGGCAAACTAATCGTTCTAACCGGGCCGAGTGGCGTGGGCAAAGGTACGTTGCTCAGATCGCTCTTAAATCGCCACCAGGAACTTTATCTATCGATATCTGCCACCACGCGATCGCCTCGCGCCACAGAAGTCGATGGCAAAGACTATTACTTTGTCAGTCGCAGTGAGTTTGAACAAATGGTTCAAGCTAGAGAACTGCTAGAGTGGGCCGAGTATGCAGGTAACTACTATGGCACTCCTCGCCCAGCCGTTAAAGAACGGATCGATCGCGGTCAGTGGGTAATATTAGAAATCGAGCTAGAAGGGGCCAGACAAGTCCTCAAATCGTTTCCCGATGCCCTGAGTATTTTCATCTTGCCGCCTTCTGTAGACGAACTAGAACGGCGAATTAGAGGACGGGGACAAGATCCAGAAGAAGCGATCGCCCATCGCCTCCAGCGGGCCAAAACCGAAATCGCCGCTGCTGGTGAATTTCAGATCCAGATTGTCAACGACGACCTGGAAACAGCACTTTTGAAAATTGAAGAAGCCATTTTTGGCACTAATACCGCCGATCGAAATTCAGAAGCGGAGGATTGAAGCCCCTCTCCCAAGCTTGGGAGAGGGGTTGGGGTGAGGGCTTTCCCTCGAATCAAAATCAAGAATTTGGGCGATCGCTGAAATTATGCTAACCTGCAAGCTGTTTACTAAAAGCTTTACTATTAAATAAATTTAAAGTTATTAAGTAAAGCATATTTGTTAGTCTTCGATCCCCAGTCAAACTAAATCCAATCTTAAAAAATTATCTTTTCTTGAGCCTGCCCAGGTAGGCTCTAATAGCGATCGCTGCCACTTTCGTTACCAGAAGAAAGTAGTTTAATATATCCAGGTTGGATATCGCCGATCGCTAATCCCGATTTTAGTAAGGAACTTGCCATGTCAGAGTTAATTCAGGCCGTACTTGACAGCGATGAAAAGAACGATCTCCGTCAGTTTGCCAGCGAATTGCGCCATCAGGAAAAACCCTACTTACTGAGAAATGACATTCTCACTGCCTTTGCTGACTATTGCACCCAACAGCAGAAGCCGCCTGAATTTTACCGATCGTCTCAACTGGGAAGGCTAGTTTATTACACGCAAGAAATCATTCGCGACGGTGGAAATCTCTGTTTGATCGTGCGCTCCAAAATTGCCTCTCAAGAAATCTATTGGCTGACGGAAGATCTGACAGTTGAGTCCATGACCACTCAGGATTTACTAGATCTGCGCGATCGCTTTGTCAACCACTTTCACCCTTTAGATGGGGATATCCTGGAACTCGATTTTCAACCGTTTTACGACTACACCCCCAGAATTCGCGACCCCAAAAACATCGGCAAGGGAGTAGAACTACTAAACCGCTATCTATCTAGCAAGTTATTCCAAGATCCCCAGCAGGGACAAGCAGCTTTATATAACTTTCTGCGCCTGCATCAATATCAAGGACAACAGTTATTAATTAACGATCGCATCAGATCGCCGCAACAACTTTCCGAACAAGTAAAAAAAGCGATTTCGTTTGTAAGCGATCGACCGATGGAGGAACCTTACGACAAATTCCGGTTCGTCCTCCAAGGGATGGGTTTTGAACCTGGCTGGGGCAACATTGCTACCCGCGTTCAATATACTTTAGAAATTCTCGACGAATTAATTGATTCTCCCAATCCCCAAACCTTAGAGGCGTTTCTCTCGTTCGTCCCGATGATTTTCAAAATCGTCTTGGTATCTCCCCATGGCTGGTTTGGGCAAGAAGGCGTTTTAGGGCGACCCGATACTGGCGGTCAGGTGGTATACGTCCTCGACCAGGCCAAGAGTTTAGAAAAGCAACTGCAAGAAGATATTACCCTGTCGGGTTTAGATGGTTTGGAGGTCAAGCCCAAAGTTATCATCCTCACTCGCCTGATTCCCAATAGCGACGGCACTCGTTGCAACGAACGTTTAGAGAAAGTCCACGGCACTGAAAATGCCTGGATTTTGCGGGTTCCCCTGCGAGAATTCAACCCCAATATGACCCAAAATTGGATCTCGCGGTTTGAGTTTTGGCCCTATCTCGAAACTTATGCGATCGACTCTGAAAAAGAATTGCTGGCAGAATTACAAGGTAAACCCGACTTAATTGTGGGCAACTATTCCGATGGCAACTTGGTAGCATTTTTGTTATCTCGTCGCCTGAAAGTGACGCAATGCAATATCGCTCATGCCTTAGAAAAATCGAAATATTTGTTCAGCAATCTTTATTGGCAAGAATCGGAAGATACCTATCACTTTTCCCTCCAATTCACTGCCGACCTAATTGCCATGAATGCTGCCAATTTTATTATTAGCAGCACCTACCAAGAAATCGTCGGTACGCCAGATAGCGTCGGTCAGTATGAGTCTTACAAGTGCTTTACCATGCCCGATTTATATCATGTGGTGAGTGGCATTGAGTTATTCAGCCCTAAATTTAACGTGGTTCCACCTGGGGTAAATGAGAATACTTACTTCCCCTATACCCAGGAAGAAGATCGAATTTCTAGCGATAAAGAAAGGCTGGAAGCGATGCTTTTTACCCAAGAAGATCCAGCCCAGATTTTTGGCAAACTCGACGATCCCAATAAGCGTCCAATATTTTCGATGGCGCGTCTCGATCGAATTAAAAACCTGACTGGCTTAGCTGAATGCTTCGGTAAAAATGAAGCTTTGCAAGAGCGTTGTAACTTAATTTTAATCGCTGGTAAATTACGAACTGAGGAAACAAGCGATCGCGAAGAAGCTAGCGAAATTGAAAAGCTGTATCACATCATCGACCAGTACAATCTCCATGGAAAAATTCGCTGGTTGGGGGTTCGTCTGTCTAAGGGCGATTCTGGTGAAGTTTACAGAGTAATTAGCGATCGTCGGGGTATATTCGTTCAACCAGCGCTATTTGAGGCTTTCGGTTTAACTATTTTAGAAGCCATGCTCTCTGGATTGCCCACATTTGCTACTCAATTTGGCGGTCCCTTAGAGATCATTCAAGATCGCGTTAATGGGTTTTACATTAACCCGACGCATCTCGAAGAAACTGCTGAAAAGATTCTCCAATTTGTGATTAAGTGCGATGAAGATCCTAATGCTTGGCTCGACGTTTCTACGCGAGGGATCGATCGCGTTTACACCACTTATACGTGGAGAATTCACACCAAAAAACTGCTATCTTTAGCCCGAATTTACGGTTTTTGGAATTTCACTTCTCAAGAAAATCGCGAGGATTTACTTCGTTACATCGAGTCGCTATTCTATTTGCTGTTTAAACCCAGAGCCAAGCAGTTGTTAGAGCAGCAGATGTACAGGTAGTGGAGAGGGAGCAGGGGAGGCAGGGGAGGCAGGGGAAGCAGGGGAAGCAGGGGAGGCAGGGGAAGCAGGGGAGGCAGGGAGCAGGGGAGGCAGGGAGCAGGGGAAGCAGGGGAGGCAGGAAGCAGGGGAGGCAGGGGAGAATTCTTAATTCAACACTCCACACTCCACACTCCACACTTAACACTTCCAAAGCTCCTAAACTTCTAAACTCCTAAACTCCTTCCTCCTATAAAAAACTTCCTCGGATGCGATTTGAAATTGTCGATCGAGCCAAACTAAAGATGCTTGGGTAACAACTCCTGTTTGCAAAGAAACTAAGGAAAAGTTACGCCAGCGATCGCCTTTGACGGGCAAAATTCTAGGGACGCTGGCTGCATTTAAGTAAAATGTGCCCGCTGCATCGACGTAAGTAGGCGTTCGCAACCGTTCTTTAGTGTGGCGCAGGTGGTGGTGCATATGGCCGAAAGCGACTAGGGGTATGGTTTTACCAGCTAAGCGAGTTCGATCGATTGCCTCTTTTAAATCTGGATCGCCAAAATCTCCGCCGATGGGATTTCCCCAATCCTTACCGCAAGGATCTTCGGCGCGATCGCCTAAACCCAAAGGCCCGTTATGACCGAGAAAAATTGTCGTAGCGTAAGTCGATTCTAAAGCGGCTGAGACAATGCGATCGGCCGATTCAGTAAAACTGCTAGCCCCCAATCGTTGCTGGTAGAAATCGCCATATCTCCAATCGGAACCGCCCCAACTAAAAGGTCTGCCGCCAACTACAGTTAAATTCAATTCGGGAAAATCTAGGTGAGAGTAGCCGACGTGACATTTACCTAGCAGATCTAGCTGTTCCTGTACCCAGTCTTCTTGCTGGCGGTTGTAAGGACACTTGCTTCTGCCCCAGTCTGTGGCCGTGTACCAAGCGTCGTGGTTGCCTAGAATAACTGCTTTGGGAAGATCTAGAGAGGCGATCGCGCTTACCACTTCTACTGACTCATTGCCAAAATCGCCCACAAATAACACCAAATCGACACCGAGATGCTTGAGGGCAATGCCGTCATCTTCTTCCCATTGTTCGTGAACGTCGCCAACTACAGCAATTTCGATCGCTGGTTGCCGATCTAACTGACTTTCCATACCTGCTTTTTCTATCTATCCTTCTCCAAGATAGAGAAAATTTGCCCATCCCAAACACCCTTCTCCCAGGGGATTAATTCAGTCCCAAGGTAGAGTTTGTTGCACGCCATTGGTTAGAGGTCAATACGGCACGATAGCTCTAGCCTGAAATAGGAATATGGTTTTTTAAGAATCGTCTACTTCAATGCGCCATTTGCCAGGTAAGCAATGTTAGAGTCTGTTTCCAACATTTCAGCTTACCGCAGTTAATCTTTGCTTGAAGGACAAAAGTTCTAATTGTCGATCGCATAATAGTTCGACTAAAAATTGAGGAATAAATTTGATGAGCGAGCAATTCAAAAAAGGCGATCCCATGGAGTGGGATTCCTCTGGCGGCACGTCGCGCGGCGTAATTAAGGAGATCGTGACCGAACCGACAGATTTCAAGAACCATCACTTTGCTGCCTCAAAAGAGCGTCCAGAATATCTAGTTGAAAGCGACAAAAGTGGAAAACAAGCTATTCATCGGGCGGAAGAACTGAGAAAAGTTGAAGAGAAATAGTTATGATAGAGCGTACAGAGACCGAAAACGAAACCACTCTGCGGGAATTTCAAGAAGTGGTTAATATGTCGGCCAGAGAACTCGAACGCTGGCTGAAAACCAGAGAGTCTAAAGCAGTGGGGATGAAAGAGAGCGAAGATGGTGAGTCAGTAGGGCATCAGTCGGGTCGCCAAATCGTCGAACTGCTCAAAAAGGAAACCTCAGACTACACCGAAGCTGATTACAGTCAAATGCGCCGAGTTATAAGCTACGTTCGCCGTCACTCGGCCCAAAGACCTGCTTCTAAGATCGAGCATAGCCGCTGGCGATACTCCCTCAAAAATTGGGGACACGATCCGCTTCATCAATAGACATCTCTAACAATTCTTGTAAGGTAGGCATCCTGCCTGCCTTTGAAGTGAGTTATTTGGAGATGTTGAATAGACTGCTTGCAGAAGTTATCTACCAAATATTCTCCAAATTCAGATTCAAGCCAGATAAAACTGGCTCGCCACTTATAACCGCCGGACGCTCTAATCTCTCTACTTCTACCCCTGGACGATAGACGTAAACGCAGCGATTTTTACGATCTATCAGCCAACCCAATAGAGCGCCATTATCGATATATTCTTGGAGCTTTTTTTTGAGAAATTGAAGACTGTCGCTAGGGGAGCGAATCTCGACGACAAAATCGGGACATAAAGGGATAAACTTCTCTTGTTGTTCGACAGAAAGAACGTTCCATCGAGACAGCCTCAGCAAAGAAATATCGGGAGAACGGTTAGCCCCATTCGGGAGTTTGAAGCCAGTCGAAGAGTCAAAGGCAATTCCCGTACCATCTCGCTCTACCCAACTCCAAAACTGCCCAGCAAGGTTGAAGTTATGGTTTCCCGTTATTCCTCCAGTTGGCGGCACGATGATTAATTCCCCCTCAGCAGTGCGTTCAAAACTTAAGTCTCGGTTAAGTTGACAAAAATCAAAGAATTGGTCATCTGTCATCTCAAATGCTGGAGACATTTGTAAGACGATCGGAAGAATTTCTGTAGTGGCGATCGTTTGAGTCATCTGAATTATGAATTATAGAGGGACAGCGTGCGATCGAAAACGTACTGACGAAGCCACGTAGACAATTCCTTCAATTAATTCAGCTTTTTTGATGTTGGCAGCAGCATATCGACGCTCAAACTCATAGCGCGACAGGCGATCGCCACTTTCTAAAGGAGCGATTGAAGTGTTGCTAAAATCTATTCGTTCTTTATCTAAAACCATAACCGAAGTTTCCTATTTTAAAAAGTTAGTACGCTCCGAATCGACTCGCCTTTGTGCATCAAATCGAAAGCATCATTAATTCTTTCTATTGGCATCACTTGGGTAACTAAATCGTCAATATTAATTTTGCCTTCCATATACCAATCGACGATTTTAGGTACGTCGGTGCGTCCTTTAGCACCACCAAAAGCAGTGCCTTTCCAAACCCGCCCCGTAACTAATTGAAATGGGCGCGTACTAATTTCTTCGCCAGCACCAGCCACCCCTACAATTACGCTCGTTCCCCAACCTTTATGACAGCATTCTAACGCTTGTCGCATCAAATTAACGTTGCCAATACATTCAAAACTGTAATCGGCTCCCCCTTTAGTTAAATCTACGAGGTAGGGAACTAAATCTCCTTCTACTTCTTTGGGGTTGACGAAGTGAGTCATACCAAATTTTTCCCCAATTTCTCGCTTCGCAGGGTTAGTATCTACGCCGATAATCATATTAGCGCCTACCAAGCGAGCGCCTTGAATTACGTTTAAACCAACGCCACCTAAGCCAAAAACGACTACATTTGCCCCTGGTTCGACTTTGGCAGTATTAATGACTGCACCGATCCCCGTAGTCACTCCACAACCGATCAGACAAACTTTTCCTGGCGGTGCGTCTTCCCGAATTTTGGCGATCGCAATTTCTGGCAGCACGATATAGTTAGCAAAAGTAGATGTCCCCATATAGTGGTGGAGCATCTTCCCACTGAAGGAAAATCGACTCGTACCATCGGGCATCAATCCTCGCCCTTGGGTAACGCGGATCGCTTGACAAAGGTTGGTTTTCCCGCTAAGACAATATTCACAGTTGCGGCATTCAGGGATGTAGAGAGGAATCACGCGATCGCCTTTCTTGACACTTTTGACCTCCGCCCCGACTTCAACTACAATCCCCGCACCCTCGTGACCGAGAATAGCTGGGAATAAACCTTCGGGATCGGCACCAGAAAGGGTGTAAGCGTCAGTATGGCAAACTCCAGTGGCTTCGATCTCGACCAGCACCTCCCCCTCTTTAGGACCTTCAAGCTGTACGGTTTCAACGATTAAGGGTTGACCTGCTGCCAAAGCAACTGCGGCTTTAACGTCCACGGCGATCCTCCTGTAGTAGATTGTTCGCATAGTCTAGCCCAAAAGGGGGAGATGGGGAGATGGGGAGATGGGGGGATGGGGGGATGGGGGGATGGGGAGAAAATTCTCAACTCCACATTTCTGACTTCTGACTTCTGACTTCTGACTTCTGACTTCTGACTCCTGAACTCCTCACTTATGGCTAACATCACGTCTGTTTCTCCTACACAAATTAACCAGCGGCGGCGAAAGTTACGTACCAAGCGGCGGATCAAAGTTTTTCAAGCTCTTTGGCGCAGTCTGCTCTTTAGCGGTATTGCTGGTGGGATCTATTGGGTGTCTACTCTTTCCGATTGGACGATTCGCCAACCGGAACAAGTCGAAATTCAAGGGAACCGCTTGCTCTCGACTGCCAACATTCGAACGCTCCTGCCTATTTCCTATCCTCAATACCTATTAGAAGTCCAACCGCAAGGGATCGCTCAAAAGTTAAACGCTCATCCGCCAATTGCTGAAGTTAGCGTTAACCGCCAACTTTGGCCGCCCAAGCTGATAATTCAAGTCAGAGAGAGGCAACCTGTAGCGATCGCTATTTTGCATCATTCTGCCAGAAGCGATCGATCCTCCTCTTCTTCCCCAGTAGGATTGCTAGATCTCCAAGGGTTTTGGATACCCTTAAACAGCTATATGACCGATAAACCTGCTTTTGAGCTACCCAAGCTCAAAGTTATTGGTTTTAGCGATCGATATCGCCCTTATTGGACTCAACTTTACCAAGATGTCAGCCGCAGCCCAGTAAAAGTTTTTGAGATCGATTGGCGAGATCCTGTCAATTTAGTCGGACAAACTGAGTTAGGAAAAGTGTATTTAGGCCCCTACAGTAGTTTTCGACTGCCAGAACAACTAGCGGCGCTCGATCGCTTGCGTAAATTACCAACCCATATCAATCCCAATCAAATTGACTATATCGACCTCAGAAACCCCAACTCTCCCTCCGTACAACTCAAAGAAGACAAACAAAACCCCGACTCGGATCCCCGATGACCCTTTCAGCTTTAAGATTTCAGCGGTCAGCTATTAGCTTTAAAATCGTCATGGCAATAGCTGTCGATCGCTATTTATTAGGCAGGCTAATAAATAGCGATCGTGTCTTTAAAATAAATAAACCAGCAGAATCGCCCCAGCTTTTTTGTTAGTACAAATGTATTAAATAACTCTTGCCAACAGGAGCGATCGAATGCGATTCAAATATTCTCAAACAGTCTCACTGCCTAGCAAAGAGCATAATTGAGGCGGCGAGAGCAGAGAGTTGCTATGGTAATAGCGACCAACTCGTGTTACAAATTTTAATAAATGGTTACAATCCTCAGAAAAATGACTAAAATACAGGCTTAGATCGGATGAGTACCTTAAAATTGAAAATTTTGTTTGGTTAACTTCCTTTTCTTCGGACAGTTAATAGTAAACTAGGGCATAATTATCCCATTTTCGCCAACCCAGATAAAACAGGTCTTGCAGTTACAGTGAACAACTCCAATAATCCCTTTAGCAACTCTGGTCTAAATTTAAATTCGGCAATTGAGACCAAAGGCTTCCCCAGGGAAGACCCCAAGCGAGACAATATCATGCCTAGCAGCATCGCCAAAATTAAAGTTATTGGCGTTGGCGGTGGTGGCGGGAATGCCGTTAACCGGATGATCGCTAGCGATTTGGTGGGGGTAGAATTTTGGTCGATCAACACTGACGCTCAAGCACTGACGTATTCGTCAGCCCTCAAGCGCTTGCAAATCGGGCAAAAGCTGACGCGAGGTTTGGGTGCTGGCGGCAATCCAGCTATCGGTCAAAAAGCGGCGGAAGAATCTCGCGACGAAATCGCCGCTGCTTTAGAACACACCGACTTAATTTTTATCACTGCTGGAATGGGAGGCGGTACTGGGACGGGTGCAGCCCCAGTAGTAGCAGAAATTGCTAAAGAGATGGGGGCGTTAACGGTAGGAGTTGTCACTCGTCCTTTTATGTTTGAAGGGCGGCGGCGCACCAGCCAAGCCGAGGAAGGGATTTCGGCTTTGCAAACGCGGGTGGATACTTTAATTGTGATTCCTAACGATAAGTTGCTGTCGGTAATTTCCGAGCAAACGCCAGTGCAAGAGGCTTTTCGGATTGCCGATGACGTTCTGCGTCAAGGGGTACAAGGCATATCTGACATCATTACGATCCCAGGTTTAGTGAACGTCGATTTTGCCGACGTGCGGGCAGTAATGGCAGATGCGGGTTCGGCGTTGATGGGAATCGGTTTGGGTTCTGGAAAATCTAGGGCTAGAGAAGCAGCGGTGGCGGCGATCGCATCACCTCTGCTAGAATCCTCGATCGAAGGAGCTAAGGGAGTTGTTTTCAATATTACTGGCGGTAACGACCTGACTCTACATGAAGTAAATACTGCTGCCGAGACTATATATGAAGTTGTCGATCCTAACGCCAATATTATTTTTGGAGCGGTGATCGACGAGAGAATGCAAGGCGAAATTAGAATTACCGTGATCGCGACGGGTTTCACTGGAGAAGCTCAATCGGCTTCGCCAAGTTCTAAAGTGTCGCAAATGCCCAAGCGTCCATTCACGCCAGCTTATACTTCTCAAAGACCTGCGGCGGATAAATCTAGCTCAGATCCCGATCTGCCTCCGTTTTTAGAGAAGAGGCGACCGTTGCGCTAGGGAAGTGAAGATTTAGAATGCGATCGTCTTTTTTTCCATTTTCTCGCGCCGCTTTTTGTTTGGCTATTGAAGTAGATTTCCCAGCATGATGAGCGATTTGAGACATCCAAGCTTTAGTCCCAAACAACCCGCGCACCATTTCTGCTACAGCTAAGTCTAAGTCTAAGCTTTTCCAATGTAAGCCATATCCCGACGGACTAATCTCTACTTCTTCTAATTGAGCTTGGGTAGCTGTTTGTAAGCCTTCTAGTCTTTGATAAGGTACGCCAAAGTAACAGCCATTATTTAAATAGATTACGATCGTTGCCGATTCTGGCTCGTATCTAACAGCTACAGCGCGTAGTTCGTTTTCTTTAGCTATCAATCCAGCTTGTCTGGCGCGGCTAATTTCGGCTTCTAACTCTTCACTCATCTCCATGAATTTCTCTCCACTTATTCAAAAGTTCGATTTGATGTTCTTTAACCAGATACAAAGCTTTAGCTACCGCCTGTCTGCTCGATCCTGCTGTCAATCGTCCTGTAATTTGCAGATGGCTTTGAGGACTTGGATTAACTGAAGAGATCGATCGCGATCGATGAGGTTGAGTTCCGGTAAAATCTGATAAATTGGTGGGTTTCCTTGACTGAGACGCACAAACCGATAACTCTCGCCATTAGTTGCCAATCCCCAAACTGAAGATTGTCGATCGAGGCTTTTAAAAGCGTAAGTTAGTAATTGCGGCAACCCCTCGGAAACAGCGATCGCACTGTTTTTGGCTTCAATTACTAAAATCCAGAAATTGGCAGCATTTAGAGATCGAGCGTTATTGACTGCTAAAATATCCATTCGCCCTGTAATAGTCGTATCTTCGTCTTCCACAGAGATAGCAATGCTATCTTCCATCGTCATTTTGATGGGAGCATCGTAGAAGCCTGTCAATCGCATTAGAGGGGCCAGAGTCAAAAACTTGACCATTCCTTCCGAGATTTTGCCCGCACTGAGGTAGCGATCGAAATCATCTCTAATGCGCCAAAGATCTTGTTGCTCGATTTCGGTTATAGGTTCTAAAGATAATAAATTTGCGAACGATTCTCCGATTTGCTTTTCCGGCTTTAGAAGACGATGAACGTCATCTAAAGATAAATTACTAGCTTCTAAAATTAGAGTCATACTGCTTCACCTTCATGAAGAAATCGGCATCGCCATGCCAAAAGACTAAAAGAAATTTTAAACTTAATGAAAATCAAAGTGTGGTGGGGCAATCTGCCTGCAAAATAGTTGAGAGCAGTCGAATACAGCTTAAAGATATGTCGCAACCTACTATTGAATCCATTCTGCAAGAAAAACGGCTATTCCATCCCCCGACGGAATTTTCCCTCAAAGCCCATATTAAAAGTATAGAAGAGTATCAACGGCTCTACGCTCGCGCTCAAGCCGATCCCCAACAGTTTTGGGCGGAACTAGCAGAGCAAGAATTGCACTGGTTCCAGAAATGGAATGAGGTATTAGATTGGCAGCCCCCCTTTGCTAAATGGTTTGTGGGCGGCAAAATCAATATTTCCTATAACTGCCTCGATCGCCATTTGACTACCTGGCGCAAAAACAAAGCCGCTTTGATTTGGGAAGGCGAACCGGGAGAAGTCAGAACCTTGACTTACGCCCAATTGCATCGGGAAGTCTGTCAGATGGCTAATGCCCTGAAGCAATTAGGGATAGAAAAAGGCGATCGCGTCGGGATTTATATGCCGATGATCCCAGAAGCCGCGATCGCGATGTTGGCTTGCGCCCGCATCGGTGCGCCTCATACGGTAGTATTTGGTGGTTTCAGTGCGGAAGCTTTAAAAGAGCGGTTAATAGATGCCCAAGCGAGAGCGGTAATTACTGCCGACGGTGGCTATCGGAAAGATGCGATCGTGCCTTTGAAAGAGCAAGTCGATAAAGCTTTAGCCGATGGCGGTGCGCCTGGAGTAGAAAAAGTTTTGGTCGTGCGTCGCACTGGAAAAGATGTTTATATGCAGCCAGGACGCGATCGCTGGTGGCACGAAATGCAAGCCACTGTATCGCCAGATTGCCCTGCCGAACCGATGGATAGCGAGGATCTGCTGTTTATTCTCTACACCTCTGGTACTACGGGCAAGCCTAAAGGCGTGGTTCACACCACCGCTGGTTACAACCTCTACACCCACATCACCACTAAATGGATTTTCGACCTCCAAGATACCGACGTTTATTGGTGTACTGCCGATGTCGGTTGGATTACCGGACACAGCTACATCGTCTACGGGCCTTTGTCCAATGGGGCTACCACTTTAATGTATGAAGGCGCTCCCCGCGTTTCTAATCCCGGTTGTATGTGGGATGTCATTGCCAAGCACGGCGTTACCATCTTCTACACTGCCCCCACGGCCATTCGGGCGTTTATCAAGATGGGGGAAGAGTTACCGAAAGCACGCGATTTGTCTTCTCTACGGTTGCTAGGAACCGTTGGAGAGCCGATCAACCCCGAAGCTTGGATGTGGTACTACCGCGTCATTGGGGGCGAACGCTGCCCGATCGTCGATACCTGGTGGCAAACGGAAACGGGTGGAATTACGATTACCCCATTACCTGGGGCGATCGCCACTAAACCCGGTTCTGCTACCCGTCCCTTCCCCGGAATTCTGGCGGATGTGGTCGATTTAGATGGCAACTCGGTGGCAGATAATGAAGGGGGTTACTTAGCAATTAAGCATCCCTGGCCGGGGATGATGCGGACCGTCTACGGCGATCCAGAGCGATTCCGCCGCACCTACTGGGAACACATTCCCCCCAAAGACGGAAAATATGTATACTTTGCGGGCGATGGGGCCCGGCGCGACGAGGATGGTTATTTTTGGGTGATGGGGCGGGTCGATGACGTGATTAACGTCTCCGGCCACCGTTTGGGAACGATGGAAGTCGAATCGGCTTTGGTGTCTCACCCCGCCGTAGCAGAAGCAGCGGTGGTCGGCAAGCCAGACGAGGTTAAAGGAGAAGATATCGTCGCCTTCGTCACGCTAGAGAGCGATCGCACCCCTAGCGAAGAACTCGATCGAGAACTCAAGCAACACGTAGTTAAAGAAATCGGCGCGATCGCTCGTCCGGGAGAAATTCGGTTTACCGACGCTCTGCCTAAAACCCGTTCCGGGAAAATTATGCGGCGGTTGCTCCGCAATCTGGCCGCCGGACAAGAAGTAGCTGGCGATACCTCAACGTTAGAAGATCGGAGCGTGTTAGATAAGCTGCGAGAAGGAGCATAAGAACGGACACAGGGACAGCCCAGAGGGCTATCCCACAAGAAGGTAGCTGTAGGTTGGGTTGAGGAACGAAACCCAACAAACCCGATCTGCTATGCCTTTGCAACCAAGATTCAATTGCCTGTCGGAGCCATGGTGTTGACAGCGACCCGTTTCCTCTCAGTGAAGAATTGATAATATAGCTGAAATAGGAAATTTAAATTTAGTGTCATGCGTAAGCGATTTTTCTCGATCTGTTGCTTGGTGGTCTTATCAGTTTTCTTGGCATTTGGTTGGCGGACACCATCAGCAGCAGCATTAACGGAAGATCGGCGACTGTTTATGGAAGCTTGGCGCATCGTCAACAATTCTTACCTGGATGACACTTTTAACCATCAAAATTGGTGGTTTATCCGAGAAAAAGCTTTAAAACAAAATTGGCAAAATCGGGAGGAAGCTTACGAAGCGATCGAAAAAATGCTTGCTAGCTTGGACGATCCGTTCACGCGGTTACTCAGACCCGATCGCTATCGCAGCTTGCAAGTAAATACTTCTGGAGAACTCAGCGGCGTAGGATTGCAAATTGCTTTTGAGTCCGAAACTGGCAATATCCAAGTTATAGCGCCGATCGCCGATTCTCCGGCGGCCGCCGCTGGACTGCAACCGCTCGATCGAATTTTGACCATCGATGGCATTCCGACTAACCAACTCACCCTCGATCTAGCAGCAGAGAAAATGCGAGGGCCAATCGGCACTACGGTAACCCTAACCGTCCAGCGGCCGGGAGAACCCACCAAAGAAGTCGAACTAGTGCGCTCTCGCATCGCTCTCAATCCCGTGCGGGCAGAATTGCGGGCTTTAGATAATGGCACTTCGATCGGCTATATCCAGTTGAGCCAGTTTAGCGCTAACGCCCCAGCCGAGATCGATCGAGCGGTCAAAGATTTGGAACGACAAGGGGCCGAAGCGTATATTTTAGATTTGCGGAACAATCCAGGTGGTTTGCTGCAAGCGGGAGTGGAAATAGCTGACAGGTGGTTGAACGAAGGGACGATCGTTTATACCGTCAACCGTCAAGGGACCATGGGTAGCTTTGATGCCGTCGATGGCTGGCTGACACCAGATCCGTTAGTAGTTTTAGTCAACCACGGCACGGCCAGCGCCAGCGAGATTCTAGCAGGTGCCCTTCAAGATAGCGGTCGAGCGGTGCTAGTCGGCGAAAAAACCTTTGGCAAGGGCATCATTCAATCTTTGTTTGACTTGCCCGATGGTTCGGGATTGGCAGTAACGGTGGCTAAGTATGAAACCCCCAATCACCGCGATATCCATAAGTTGGGCATCGTTCCCGATCGCCTAGTCCCTCTAGAGCCAACCTCTTTAGTAGAATTTGCCACCAAAAGCGATCGACAATATCAAGCCGCTGTAGACCTCCTGAGCCAGCCACAGGCGATCGCCACTAAGTAGCAGATGATAATGGTTGTTTTACGGCTCATATTGCATCTTTGGTGCTGCTGCGTGGGACAGGCAAGATGCCTATCCCACAAGAATTATCTAATTATTTTTTTAACTTCCAGTTCCACCATTTCAATAATTCTGGTTCGCGCTCTTCGGTGGAAGCGTAGTAAATAGCACAGCGAAACACGTATAGCATACAGCGATCGACTGGTTTGCCTTGTTGGTGGCACAATTTTTGATAGAGTTCTTCTGGATCGCGCCCTTTCAAATCTGCGATCGAGTGGATGCCCAAGTCATTCAAATTTTGGGCAATGGATTTACCCACCCCTGGAATTTGCTGTAGTTCGCAGGAACGTTTTGTTTTCATCAGCTTCACACGGGCTAATATCGTTATTGTCTTCCTTTAGCAAATTCTCGCACCCATTGGCGAAAAGCTTTTAGGGTTTGGCTTCGTCCTTCTGTTTTACTGCGATCGAGGAATTGAGAAAGACGATCGACAATAGGGAAATTGGGAAAGTGAGGACTGAAATTGGCATCGCGATATTGCCCGTTCTCTAACAGGCTGATTCGCAGTCGTCCGTCCTCAAACCGACACAATTCCCGAACGCCAAGGGATTGATAAGCATCAAGTCCAGTTTTGGAGGTAACATCTACTTCGATCGCTAAATCTGGAGGTGGGTCAACGGTCAGATCTATTCGATCTTTACCGATCGTCCGAGCAGAATTTTCAATATAAAAACAGTCATCTGGTTCGATGCCTTTGGCCATATCTTGACGCTTAAACGTGCTGGAACCAAAACATTCATTATCTATATCGAGTTCTTCTAGAATAATCTTAACCATATCGCCAATTAGAACCTTGGCTTTTTCGTGTTTTGGTAAAGGCATCCGAATCTCTAGAATTCCATCGCTATAAGCAATTCGACTAGCACGTTTATCTCCTAGTTCGTCAAGAATAGCTTCAAATTCGCTCCAGTTGACCCCTTGAAGCTGGATGCGTTGACCGGGGTGAACGAGCAATTGTTGAAGCTGAATCGCAACCATGACTAATTGCCAATAAGGAATAATTTTAGTATAGCGAGCCGAGATCGAAGGATCTAAGTCGAGGCCTGGGCATAGGGCAGTAAATTCGATCGATCAATTCCCGATCTGTTTCGATCGAGCGATCGCTTAAAATAAAATATTAAATCCCTTACAACACCAATATGAAATTACAGCAAAATATTAAAGCCTTTATTCGTCCTGGCGAACAAGAAGGGTATATAGCTGAATGCCTAGAAATAGCTGTAGTGACTCAAGCAGAAACTTTAGATGAAGTAGCACGTAATCTAGTAGAAGCAGTTACCTTACACTTACACGATGAAGACCCCGCAGAATTTGGATTAGTTGCTCATCCGTCGTTAATAGTTACCTTGGAATTGCAACCAGAATATGCCTAGAATCAAAAGATTGTCAGGTGCAGAAGTAATAGATATTTTGGCTGTTTTTGGATTTCAAGTGCATAGTCAAAAAGGCAGCCATATTAAACTTCGTCGTTTGGGAGTTACAGGCAAAGAAACTCTAACAATCCCCAATCATCAATAATTAGATACAGGAACGTGCAAAGCAATTTTTAGACAAGCAAGCAAATATATTCCTGAAGCAGAATTATATCCTTATTTGTATCTATGATTGCAACCAATATATGCGATCGCCTAAAATGAAACCACAAAACGACTACTTTATTCCACTTGGTTGCAAAACAATTAAATGGTGACGAGCGCGGGAAGTACCGACATACAGCAACTTGTTAAAATTGTTAGCATTTGTCCGTTCAGTTTCTACTAAAATTACTACCGGACTTTCTAAACCTTTAAAATGATGAATCGTGTTGCAAAGAATCTCCTGAAGGTTGAGATTGGGATCGGCTTTAATGCGAAATTGGCCGATAATTTGATTTTGTAGTGTTTGTTTGCGCTTAGTGGTTAGGATCACAATATCTCGGTGAGAAAATCCTTGTTTGACTACTAGATAGTGCAACAGACGGCTGAGAGTCTTCTTTAATTGAGGATCGTTGTCATAGTGGAAAATTTCTACATCCTGTCCAATCGGACCGACAGCTTGAGTGAGATTCTGTCCGCTATAAAACTGCAAAACATAAGAATGAATTTTTTGCGTGTTTCGACAGTTTTTAGTCAGTGAGAAAGGTGCTTCTTCTAGTGGGGGCTTCCAATGGCGATCGAAGATATTTTGATTGTCGTCATAAAAGAAGTAAAAAATTCCATTATCTGGATCGTGAAGCAAGCATTTCATTGCTAACCACCAGTCTTCGCAAATATCTTGTCCTTCATCGACAATGACTGCATCTACCCGCCAATTAAGCTTGTCAGCAGCTTCTAATAGTAAGTTAGGATAAACTCTATTAAAAAGCTCCTCTTCAGTAAATCGATTTTTTTCTGGTGCCAAACCAGCCTCGCGGAATAACTTCTCGCAGATGCCGTGAAACGTATAAACGTGCATATTCAGTCGGCGATCGATATTCTTTTGCTTGCGTAAATACTGAGCCAGAGCGCGATTGAAACAGGTTAATAAAACGCTAAATCCCTGCTCGTTTAAGCGACAAGCTTTTTCCAGGGCTAATATCGTTTTTCCCGAACCAGCACAACCGCTAATAGCTACTCGCCGCTGTTGGCTTAATAAATCTAAGATATTAATTTGTTCTTCAGTAAGGCGTTTAAATTCTTGTGCTTCCGTACCAATTTTGCTAATGAGAACTGACTCAGAAACGATCGAAGGACTCAGGATTTTGACCAGTTCTCTAATACTATTGGCATCGAAATTGCCTCTGGTTCTGTCATGTCCTCGCCAGTAGTTGAATACAGCCTGTATCCAATCTGATAAATTCTGCAATTGAATGGCATCTAAAATGATGTCACGGGGTGCATCTAAAGGCAGCCTTCCTTGAATGCGAGTATCGGGGAAAGCCACCGCATGGCCGATAGGAATCCAACGTTTGCGCCAGTAATATTGTTCTTTAAGTCTACCGAGCAAATTGTATTTGCTGTCGCACGCTTGTTCAAATGGATCTTGGATCTGCTGGTTGTAGCTATACCACTTATGCGCGGCGCTGTTGTAGGTAATAACGCCACCTTTAACTTCTAAGATCAAAATACCCAAATGGGGGCAAGCGATCGCAAAATCAACCTCACCATCTCTAGCGCCGCTGTTGAGATGGCGCACTTGCCAGCGCACCTGATGAAAGACGGTGAAATCGTCTGGCAACTGTTCTTTGAATGCCTGATATAAACGTCTTTCAGCATAGCTTTTTACGTCAGAGCGCATCCGTTCGGGAAACATCCTGGCCACTACGCACCTCAACTTTTGATTTCCCTAAGCTAATCAACCCTAACTGAATGCTAAGCCTAGAGTTGCAAATCTAGGACATTGTGTAAAGAAAAATGAAGCAAAAGCCAATCCAATTCGCAGTTAGCAATTCGCAATTCGCAATTACGCTCGGTGCGACGTACCATTAGCTGTAGGTTAGGTGAAGGGGAGGAAACCCAACGAACCCAACCATAATGCCTGATTTTAGCTTCAATTTAACAATCCGTCGCAGGGCATCCTTTTAGGTATGTCGGCTCTTCGGACATCGCGTGGTAAAATGTAGCTTAAGCTACATTTTACCACGATTTCAAAATGGATTTTCACCTAGATACACTGTTGAATTTACCATATGTTACGGTTTTTACTTGTTATCAAAAA
>JAESGS010000390.1_pt1 | contig 37249 bp, 36 predicted proteins | sample 9269761 | NCBI WGS metagenome assembly JAESGS01 (sample SAMN15741799, study PRJNA653493) | algae metagenome | isolation source: Cyanosarcina radialis HA8281-LM2 and co-occurring heterotrophs from damp... | place: USA: Makauwahi cave, Hawaii | collected 2011-01-06 | reverse complement strand
AAGACGCGGGAGAGTAGGTCGCTGCCAGGTCTGCAAAACGCAAGAAATACCGGAAAACATCTTCTCTTCATCCCTCGGCCCAGCCGAACACGGGCCGCCACCAAGCGGCCCTTTTGTTTTGCTAGACCGAGACAAACAACGGGATCTTGCGCACGCAAAACCCGGATAAAGCGGATAAATCCCATAGGGATTTACCGCGATGACGGATAAACCGCCTAGCGGTTTACCTAGATGGCGCGGGGTGGAGCAGCCCGGTAGCTCGTCAGGCTCATAACCTGAAGGCCGCAGGTTCAAATCCTGCCCCCGCAACCAAATTACAAAAAGCCCGCCAGGAGAAATCCGGCGGGCTTTTTTGACATTTAAGCGGCGCGCACACAGGGGCGACCTTCAACGGGTGGAGAGGGGCGGGGGAGGTGGCGACGTCGTCGAGCCCGTACCCAAAGAGCGTTGCACCATGACGCTATCGGCCCAGCGCCCGTAACGATAGGCTACACCCGGAAGCAGGCCGACGCGGACGAAGTTGAAGCGTTCGTGCAAAGTGAGGGAGGCGACATTGTCGGCGTCGATATAGCCGATCATCTGGCGAAAGCCGGCTGCGGCGCATGCGTCGATCAGGCCCCGCAAGAGCAGACGTCCGACGCCTTGACTGAGATGCTCGTGGTGAACATAGATCGAGTGCTTGACCGTATAACGGTAGGCGGGGCGCTTGCGAAACAGCACGACATAGGCGTATCCGACCACCGCGCCCTCCTTGACCGCGACGAGATGGGGCAAGCGGCGGCTTTTCAGGTTCTTCCGCCGCTCGCGCAGGTCGTCGGGCTGTGGCGCATCGCCCTCGTCGACACCCTCTTCTATGCCGCGTCGGATGTGCCGGCGATAGATGGCCAGCATGGCATCAACGTCGCTCTCCCGCGACGGGCGAATGATGATAGTTTCATCCTGCGGCATGAGGGGTCTCGAAACTCCAAATTTCTATTCAGCGACGACGTAGGTATGAAGTCGTATGCGGCCCGACGCGTCGGTTTGGCGGTAGAGGCCCTGGATCTCGACGTCGAAGCCGGGGAAGGTGTTGAAACACGTTTCGAACATCTTGAGATAGTCGATCATCGGCTGTGCGCGCTCGGTCAGTCGCTCGCCCGGCACGATTGTGGCGATCCCCGGCGGATAGACGACAAAAGGTGTCGTTGCGATCCGTCCGGCAATGGCGTCGATCGGCAGAAATTCCACGTCGTTGCGCACAAGGCAGCGGGCCGCGTCGTGGGGTGAAAGGGCGATATCCGGCAGATGCTCTTCAGAAAACTGCTTGGCCTGCAGCGCGCTGACATTGGCGTCGCGGAAGAACCGATGCATGTCGCCACACAGATCGCGCAATCGTACGCCCGCGTAGCGGCCGGGGCGGCGGCGATAGAACTCCGGGATGACCTCTTCCAGAGGGGCGTTGTCGTCGTGAAGCCGTTTGAATGCGACGAGGCCGCTGATCAGTGTGCCCGCCTTGCTTGCCTCGACGCCGGGCGTGAGCAGAAACAGCAGGGAGTTGAGATCGTTTTTCTCTGCGACGATCCGGTTCTCGCGCAAGTATTGCGCAACGATCGGGGCGGGAATGCCGTGCTCAGCATATGCGCCGGTTGCCCTGTCAAAACCTGGTGTGAGTAGTGTCAGCTTGTTGGGATCGGTCATCGCGAAGCCCGGCGCCATATCGGAAAAGCCGTGCCATGCAGCCCCCGGGGCGAGGTGCCAGAAGGCCGGATTGATGGCGAGGTGATCGGTGGCGACGCTCTCCCACGGCACGTCGTGTACGGCTCCGGGGCTTGCCACATCCGGCATGGCCACGCGGTCCGGCACGAAGGGCTCGAAGAACCAGCGGCGCTCGGGCCGGCGCTCCTTTTCCTCGAATTCACTACGCACCGCTCGGATTTTCTTGCGAAGCTCGATGCCGAGCCGGATCGTATCGTCCCACAGCACTTCGCCGGAACGACCCTTCATCATCTGCGCGCCGACATCGAGAGATGCGAAGAGCGGATAAAAAGGCGACGTCGAAGCGTGCTGCATGAAGCTCTCGTTGAAGCGTCGGTGTTCGACCCGGCGCTTCTGGCCGGTAATGTGCCGATCCTTCATGTGGATCTGCGATGCCTGCGAAAAGCTCGCAAGCTGCTTGTGCGTGGATTGCGTGGCGATGATGCCCGGTGCCTCGGGTCCGAGTTCGGCAAGGCCCATGGCAAAACGACCGGCATAGAGCGGGTGAAATTTCATGAACCCCGCCCAGGCCTCGTCGAACAGGATGTAATCGCACAGATGGCCGATGGCTTTCAGGATCATCTCGGCATTGTGGATCGTGCCGTCATAGGTGCACTGTTCCACCACCGCCACCCGAAACGGGCGCGGTTTCTGCCAGGCATCCGGGTCCTTGACCAGCGGGTGGGTGCGGATGCGCTCGCGCAGCGTCTCCTCATTCAGGGCGCCTAAATCCATGGGGCCAATGAGCCCATGGGCATTTCTGGCGGTCGGCACATAGACCGGGATGCCGCCGGAGATCATCAGCGCGCCGTGATGGGCTGCCTTGTGATTGTTGCGGTCGAACAGCACCAGGTCGCCATCGGTGACCAGAGCAGAAAGCGCAACCTTGTTGGAAGTCGAGGTGCCGTTAAGGACGAAGTAGGTCTTCTCCGCGCCAAAAATCTTGGCGGCTTCCTTCTGGGCGGCGAGCGCCGGTCCTTCATGGGTCAGGAGATCACCGAGATCGAGCACGGAATTGTCAAGATCATCGCGAAAGACCGCTTCGCCCAGATGCTCCATGAACACGCGGCCGACCGGACTGCGGCTGTAGAAGACGCCGCCATTATGCCCGGGGCAGGTCCACAGCTGGTTGCCTTCCTCGGCGTAATCTACCAGCGCGCCAAAGAATGGCGTCTTCATCGTCTCGGCATATTGCTTGAGGCGGCTGATGAGGTTTTTGGCGATGAAGGCAGGCGTCTCTTCGGATAGAAAGACATAGCCGTCGATGAAGTCGAGCACTTCGACCGGCACGTCCTCGAAGCGCTTGCGCCGGATCAGGAGGATGATTGGGAATTCGAGACCGCGTCGGCGCATCAGATTGATGAGGGAGGCCGTCTTGCCTTCCATTCCCTTCTTGCCCCAGTCGACCATCATGCAGCCGATGGCTGCGTCCGTCTGGACGGCGATTTCCGCGTCCTCAAGACTACGTGCGCGGACCACCTCGAAGCCCGACCGCTCGATCTCCTCGACAATCTGCTTGTACCGCGCCCCCTCGAGATCCTCGTTGTCGAAGGCAGGTGTCGCGAACAAAAAGGTGAAGCGTCTGAAGTAATCCATCTGTGCCTCCGCCATTTACACGAAGCGAGTTGTTCGTGCGTTTCGTGACGATGTTGTGACGGCGGCCCTGGTTACACGCGATCTTCGAGCCGCAGGAGGTTGCGGAACGCCCGATGCGCTCTTGAAGTTCCACTGCAGTGAGGCGCGCGCCAAGGAATACGGACGACGGCTCGGACGTAGCTTAAATGCCTGATCCAGGCGAGTGGGTCGCTGCCGTTAGCAGCACGGGTTCCTATGAGGCATGCAACTCGCGCGATATCGGCGCGCCCAGGCAAAATCCTTCGAACCGCGCGGTAAAACCTTCGCGCTCGGGAGAACAGGCCATGACACCGATCCGTGCGTCTTCACCGGAGAATGGGCATAGCCTCGCCATCTGCCACGCACCATCACCAAGGTGAAACTGGACCCTGAGCGCTGCATCGTGCCGCGTCAGCCGGATATGCACTTCCGCGCTCGGCTGCGCTTGCGCAAGCGGGATCACCGACCAGTCCGACGTTCCGTTCGTGACGACAACTGAGAAATGCATCAAGCCGTCGGTGAACTCTATGCCGGCCTTGAGCCAGTGTGTTTCGTCGATAATCAGCATCAGCCCGGCTTGATCGTACAGCTCGCGATAGTCGCCGCGCACCACCACCGATGCGGTAAAATCGACGCTCACCGCCCGCAGCCTGGCATGACCGGAATGGCGCCTGAAGCCATAGAAGGTCGTCTGCCAGAAGTCGGTATTGGCCTCCGTTTTGAGGGTTAGCACGCCATTTTCGACGTTCCAGCTCCGAGGCTCATTCAACCAGGTAAAATCCGTCAAAACTCCCTCCAGCCTTACGATCGGTACGCAGGGCGCACCCACCATTGCAGCACATCTATGGCCAGAGCAGGCGTCCGTAAAGGTTCTGCGCGAAAGGTCGCCACGCCTGTGTGAGCGACGTTCGGCCGGAGGCGCAGCTTTCACCTGCATTCGTAGCGCCGGCCGTCACGTCCAATGAATGTTCCGCTGCGCGGGTCATAGGAGCGGTAGCGCGCAACGCACCGCGCATCGCGATCGTTGCGCCGATAAGCTTCCGCCTCGCGCTTCCGCTCGGCCTCCTGCGCCGCTCCGATAATGATGGCACCGAGCGCCAACCCGATCGCGCCAGCGGCCAAGCCAGCCTTCATATCCTTCTTGTCCTGTTTTTCCTGGCGCTCGCGCCACCGATCGCGCCGTGCCTCCTCACAACGCCACCGGTCTCTTCCGTGAAGGTCACGACAATGGCGCCACCCTCCATCGTAGTCGTCAGCAAAGACGGTTGGAGCTGCAGGCACAGTCGCGCCCAAAGCTGCGGTCAGCGCGAGAACCTTACCGAAGACCGACGCACGCATGGGACATACTCCTTCAAATATCGAATCGACTGTTCAGGAGTCTTGCGGCTACGCGTTGCGAGAACATTGCGGCGAAGCCGAGGGCCAAGCCGTCGCGGCCAAGCGATTGCTGAAGCTCGATCTTGGCCTCGGATGCGGATCAAAGCGGCGCGTCGGCATCGGAGTATTGGGTCACCCACGCCGGAGGTTCTTCCTCCTTGCTTCCATCCACCTTGAGGTCCCGCTCCTTCGCCCAGCGATAACCCCACATCGGTCCGAACTTGGTGGCAAATCGAGGCGAGGCCCTGTACGCCGGGTGGGCTTGCGCCTTCTCCAGGGAGACGAAACGGTAGCCCACGCTTCTAAAAAGCCCGAGTATTCGATCGATCGTGGCTGCATTGATGCGATTGGCATGAAGCAGGAGAATGCCGGGCGGTTCGCACCCGAGGACCTTGCGGTTCAGATCAGCATAATACGCAATCTCGACGCGGCTGTAGTCTACGTAAGCGTCTTCGATCCTTCGGACCATCGCCGTATCGGATCGCGCCAATGCACGTTCATATGCAGCATCAAACACATAATCCGACGTATCGATGGTGGATGCCGCGAGATGATAACCGCGTTCGCGAAGTACCCGCTCGAACGCCTCGCGACGTCGATCCGTGTCTCCGAGGTGATTGTAGGGAAACCGGAAGAACCGAAGGGTTCGGCCGGCCTTTTCCACCATCGGCCGAATGGTCGCCTCTCCGTCGATCACTTCGCGACGAAAGGCATCGACGTCCAAAGTATTGCTATCGGGGTGGTTCGCACTGTGATTGCCAAGCTCTAATTGGCCAGTGTTCCACGGTTCCAACAGTGCCTGCCCGATCTCACCCAGCGCCTGCACACGCCGTTCGACGACAAATCCGATAGCGGGAACGTTGCCACGGGCGAGACCGGCCAGGATGGCTTCGTTCGTGGCCCTTGCGACCGAAGCGAGATCCTGCGCTCCCGCATCGCCTGCGCGGGTATAGGGGAGATCGTCGAACGTGATGGCAACCGTCCTGCCGTGCGGAGAAGGACAAACGGGTTCGATCGCCTGCGACCGGGCCGGATCCGTCGGCGTCAGCAGCATCACCAGACCCGCCATCACCAGTCCGGTGCGCATTCCATTTCCTCGCTTGGTTTCTCTTTCTGCGCGCAAAGCACCGTTTTGCGTCGTGTCGCTGCCACAATTGCTCAAGGCCGTTTCGCTCCCAGTTTGCCGCGCGTGGCTTCATGCCGAGCACCCGCCTTCGCCAATCTTCGATAGATTGGTGAGATCACAGCGCCCGGATTGCCTCAACATTACGAACGATCCGACAAGCCTCACGACGACGGTGGCGGTCGAACGCGCTAGCTCGCCGTGGCCCATGGTCATTCCACCGTGTGAAAATGCACCCCCTTCAGGCACAGTGCAGAGCGCCGGCCGGGTCTGCCTATCGTTCGACCAGCTCTCACGACGCCGTCTAGACCGTTGCTTTCGGGTTCGCATAGAGCTTGATTGCGACCGCCTCGGAGTGGATAAACGCGGGCAAGTCATAGGGAGATTCCTTGCCATGAGAGCACTTGTCCAGCGCGTTTCAACTGCGCGCGTCACGGTAGACGGCGCGGTCACGGGAGAAATCGAAAACGGCCTGTTGGTGCTCGTGTGCGCGATGAAGGGCGATACCGAGAAGGAAAGCGAATGGCTGGCGCGCAAGATCGTCAACCTGCGCATCTTCAGGGACGATCAGGATCGCATGAACCGTTCCCTGGTCGATGTGGGCGGCTCAGCGCTCGTCGTCAGCCAGTTTACCCTGGCCGCAGAGACGAAAGGCAACCGGCCGGGCTTTTCTACGGCCGCGCCGCCGGAGGAGGGTAAACGCCTCTACGAGCATTTCTCTGCACAAGTCTCGACCCATGGCGTCGGTGTTGCGAATGGCGTCTTCGGCGCGGACATGCGGGTGGAGCTGGCCAATGACGGTCCTGTGACGATCTGGTTAGATACGGCGGCCGGTTGATCGGTCTGGAGTGCGCGAGGATGCGCATCAAAGAAAAGCGTCCGACCGAGGTCTCCATGGCAGCGGGGTAGCCTATCGCGCGAGCGTCAGGATGGCTGCGCGATTGCCTCGTTCATTTGGGCCTGCTGACCGTAGAACACGCGAATGGCAAGAACGACACCAGCGATGAGTACAGCGACGCCGGCTGCCTCCATCATCGTCGGCCAACGTGCATGGACAACAAGTCCGCCAATCACGCCGAAGGCCGTTTCCGACACGATCAGCTGAGCCGCGAGCGCAACAGGCAGGGTCCTCGACGCGACATTCCAAGCCCATACCCCGCATACCGTCGCCATCAGTGCCAGCGACGTCCCCCACAGATAGAGGGATCCGGCGGCTTCCCAACCGAAACCGAGCTTTGGAAGCTGGAAAAGGTCCATTGCAGCACCGACCGGGTAGAAAACCAGCATCTGGACACCACCGCCGATCAGGATCAATGCGGACCATATGCCCGACGGCATCGCCGGGCGGATTGCGAGCGCTGCCTGATTGGCGATCGCGAACCATACCCATAGACCGACCGCGGCCAGAGCAAGTGGAACACCAAGCCAGAGCGAGCGGACGGAACCGAGGCTATCTGCGGTGAACGCCGTGCCATTGACCAGCACGAGACCGATCGCCACCAGCGCAAGCGGTGCCATCAAGAAACGCCATGGCAGTGACCCCTGACCCCGGTTTCCGATGACGGCAAGCACGATCGGAACCAGGCCAAGGAACGCAGGCGCAATGACCGGGCCGGCGTAGATTGCCGCTCCCGTTACCGTCAGGAAGTAGCCGACATAGCCGATGAAGGCCAATCCCGTGGCAGCCATGGCGTTTTGGAACGTCAGGTGGCGCAATGCCGTCTCGCGTTCTGAAAACAGAATGAAGACCCCAACCATCGCCGAGACCACATGCCGGATAAGAGCGAAGTCGAACGTGGAGAAGTCGCCGATTATGAACGGCACGACGAAATTGAGGGAGAAGGCGAAGGCTGCAAAGAGCGCCGCAAACACGCCGACCGAAAACTGCCTGTTCATCATGAGCATAGCCTCAGAGTTCTGATCGAGCTTTGCCGATTTCTCGTTGCCAAGCTCCGTTTCCACGATCCTTAAAGGGATAATCCTTCCCTTCGCGCGCTTCGACGCATAAGTTCGCAAGAGGGTTTTCGAAAAATAGAAACATGAACTGGAACGATGTCCGCTACTTCCTTGCAGTGACACGCCAGGGCGGCCTCACCGGCGCTGCGCGTGAAGTGAAAGCGAGCGCTTCGACGGTGGCGCGACGCATAGAGACCCTGGAATACGCACTGAAGACGCGTCTGTTCGAGCGCCGGCCGGACGGCTACGAGCTCACTGACGCAGGACGGGCGATGGTCGAGAAAGCAACGGCGATCGAAACCGCCATGCGCGAACTGGAAGGCAGCTTCTGCGGCCAGGACGGTCGTGTCTCGGGGGCGGTTAGGATTATCACCGTCGACACGCTTGCACATCATCTGCTGATGCCAAACCTGCCTGCTTTGCAGGAAGCCTATCCCGATCTTTCGTTGGGCGTTTCGGTCAACGCCACGTCCTTCGCCCAGATTCCGCAGCGTGAGACGGATATCGGCCTTCGGCTCTGCCGTCCTGAACAGGGCAACTATGTGGTACGCCGGATCGGCACGATTGCGTTCGGTCTCTACGCGTCGAAAGCCTATCTTGAGAGCCACCCGATCCGGGAAGATCACTTGCCGATTACCGGCCATCGGTTGATTTCGTGGGGCGATCCCTTGTCGTTCCTTGTCCTGCCCAAGACCCTGCGCTCGTGGGTCGAAAGCGGCGCTGCTAACCTCACGGTCGATACGATGCAGGCGCAGGTGCTGGCGATGAAGGCCGGCAACGGCCTTGGCGTTTTGCCATGCATTCTCGCGGACACAGACGATGGACTTGTCCGCGTCAAGCCCGACCTTTGCAGGCAGGAAGAAGCCATCTGGCTTGTCGTTCATGAAGGGGTTCGCGACACTAAACGCATTCGTGTTGTTGGCGATTTCCTCGAGGCCATCGTGAAGCAAGGCCAGCGCGCACTTTCCGGTCGGGCTTCGGAACAACTGCAGGTGAAGTGACGTATCGGGCCAATTTCGGCCTCTCTGGCGGCTGGCCCATGTGCCGATAATCAGCTGGGGGCGTGCTTTAATCACGCCCCCATTTGAGCGTCCTAGTTGTCGAGGGCTGCCTGTGGTGGATTACGGAAACTGATGGCCATGCGATTGTAGGCGTTCATCAGGCCGATCGCGATCGTGAGATCCGCGAGTTCGCGCTCGGAGAACACGGCACTGGCAGCCTCAAAGGCTTCGTCGGGCACGCCCGTCTCAGCGACGCGTGTTACGGTCTCGGCCCAGGCAAGGGCAGCTTTTTCACGACCATCGAACAGATTGCCAGCCTCCTTCCAGGCTTGCACAAGGGCGATCTTTTCGATCTGCTGCCCCTTCTTCAGCAGTTCGCGGGTGTGCATGTCGAGGCAGTAGGCGCAATTGTTGATCTGCGAGATGCGCAGATAGACCAGTTCGACCAGAGCGGCGGGAAGGCCGCTTTGCAGGATGTAGCCATAGACGCCGCCGAGCGCTTTGACGCCGGCAGGTGCGATCTGATTGTAGTCGAGACGCTTGCTCATTCTTCTGCTCCTTGGGCTCGTCTTATCGGATGGGAGTGGTCAGTTCTTTTTCGTCGCTGTCGGCGACAAAGACCGCGAGCAGCTTTGCCGGCTTGGTCTTGCTGGCATTGCGGCTGATGAGATGCCTGGACGCTGGAGGCTCGTACCAGCTCTCGCCAGCGCGGTAGGTCTGCGTCGGACGATCGTTCACCTTGGATTCGATTTCTCCTGAGAGAACGTAGGCAAAGATGAAGGACGATTTTGCGTGGCTGTGCGGGGCTGACGTACCGCCGGGAGGATAATCAACGATCAGCGTCGTCAGGGTCTTGCCCGGTATGTTGGGTATTTCTTTGGCAAAGTGGGGCGTAACGACGTCGCCCGGATCATGCGCAGCCGCGGGCATTACCGAAGCGATTGCAAGCGATATGGCGGCCAGGAATTTTCGAGCTTTCATAGTGGTAACTCCGTGATGAGGACTGGAATAAGCGAGCCCGCACGCGATTGTGGGTGCGGCGACGGGCTCGCCTTGGCGAAAGATCGTCAGGCGACAACGATACGTAGCGGGTCCGCAGCCGCGAGCGCCGTCGTGCGATCGGCAATCGGGGGATAGATCCACGTGGTGTTGATTGTCGTCTTCAACTTCTTGGCTTCGGCGCCGGACAGCTTGATCTGACGGTCCCAACCCTCGGTGTAAACGGCGCCCCATGGACCGAGGTCGAGGCAGGTAACATACTTCTCCTGGCTGTAGGGGATCGGAGCGACGCCCAGGAGATCAGCCGCGACGTTGTGACCGGACGAGCGCCCGAGGTTCTGGGCGTGCTGACAGCTCATCATCGTTCGGTTTCCGAGATCGTCGGTCGCGGCACAGGCAACGTCGCCCGTTGCAAAGACGTTTTCTTGTCCAATGACCTTGAGATTCCGGTCGACGTGAAGCCGTCCGAACGAGTCCTTGTTCGCGTCGATCAGACTGGTGATCGGGTTGGCGCGGGCGCCAGCCGTCCAGATAACCGTGGCCGCCTCGATGCGTTCTCCGGTCGAAAGGTTCACGCCGCTCTCATCGATGGCGACGATCGGTGCGCGCAGATAGGTTTCGACACCCAATTCCAAGAGGGCCTGCTCGATAACCGGGCGGGGGCCGGGGCCGAGATCTGGTCCGATCGCAGGGCCGCGCTCAACGATGACGACGCGGATCTTGGCGGTGTCTCCAAGTGCGGCGCGCAAACGGTGCGGCATTTCGGCTGCCGTTTCGATGCCGGTAAACCCGCCGCCAGCGATGACGACAGTGTTGCGGGCATGGGTTTCGGGAAGCCGACCCAGGTCGGAAATGTGATCCTCGAGCTTGGCTGCATCGGCAAGCTGGTCGACATTAAAGGCGTGGTCGAGCCCGGGAATGTCCGGGCGGAAGAGGACGCTGCCCGTTGCAAGGACCAGTTTACTGTAGCTGATCGTGCTGTGCCGACCATCTCCATCCTGATAGGTGACGGCGTTGTCTGTCGTCGAAATGCCGGTTGCGTAGCCCTTGATGAAGCGTACGCCTGCATTGGCGAATATCTCTGACAGGGGCGCCTTCATTTGGGCCGCGTTCTTTTCGTAAAGGCGAGGGCGAACGTGGAGCTCGGGCTGCGGTGCAATCACGGCAACTTCGACGGATCCGTCCGCCTTTCCTTGCTGGTCCAGTAGTCGCATGGCGCCGAGTGCCGACCACATTCCGGCAAAGCCAGCGCCGATAATCAGAATTCGTTCACGCATTTCTTTTCCTCAGACAAGGCTTCGCCGTCGACTGGAAAGGCCCAGTCCCAAGACGATTGCCATTTTGATGGTGTCCCTGATCGAGACGGTTTCCGCGACAATCGCAAATGTCATCGCATAACTACGACTAACTTAGTCGGAGTAAATGGGCAACGACAATTGCAGCCTCTTTCGTTGACGCAGTGTCAACAGGGCGAACACGCATCAATCCTTGCTGAAACGCGTGTTCGATGTTATCTCCGACTATATTTGTCGCTGTTTTGGTGTTTCATGGCTCACGTAAGCGCAGGCGTCGAATACGCTCTTCACAGTCTCCTCCTTCTTATTGACGCGGAGGAGTTGGGCCAGCCGGCGAGTGCGCGCGATCTTGCCGAACTCCAGAAAATTCCCGCCGAATACGTTGCGAAGCTTTTCACGAAACTCCAGAAGGCGGGCATCGTCATTGCGCGCGAGGGAATTGGTGGCGGCTTTGCCCTTGCACGCCCCGCGTCCGACATCACCGCACTCGACGTCATTGAGGCAGTCGATGGGCGCAAAGCGCTGTTTGAGTGCAAGGAAATCCGAGGACAATGTGCGCTTTTCGGAGACCGCACCCCAGCCTGGGCAAAGGACGGCGTCTGTTCCATTCATGCTGTGATGATCGAAGCGGAGAAGCGGGCACGAGAGGTCATGGCAGGCCACACGCTAGCAGCGATTGCCGGACGCGCTGCCTCTAAAGCGCCCAAGGAGCATGCGGACCAGGTCAAGGATTGGCTTGCGGCGCGCACGCCACAACGCCGGCGCCGCGGCGCCTCGGCAGGAGCCAAGTGACAGAGCGCCGTAAAGAGATACTCTCTCTTGTTGTCCGTGCGTTCTGAGCGCTTTGTCTCTCGGCGGAGGCCAAGAGACGTCGTAGCGCGGAGCAGTCAGCGTCAAGGGAGTTGGCGGGGGTATCATGGATCGCCTCGAAGCAATGAAAATGCTGCTCGCAGTCGTTGACGCCGGCAGCATCTCCGCGGGAAGCAGGAAATTGAATGCTCCGCTGCCAAGCGTCAGTCGCAAGGTTGCCGAACTCGAACGGCACCTGGGGGCGAGCCTCATCGTGCGTACCAGCCGCAACCTTCAACTCACCGATGCGGGCCGGGAATATGTCGAGGCTGCCCGAAAGATCATGGTCGATCTGGAGGAGGCGGAGCGGCGAGCCTCGGGCGAATACCAGACACCGCGCGGCACGCTGACGATCACCATGCCGGTCGAGTTCGGCGCCCGCTACATCATGCCGATCGCCCTTGGTTACATGGAGAGGCACCCGGAGGTATCGTTGAACCTGCTTTCGCTCGACAGAACGGTCCATCTTGTCGAAGAGCAGGTCGATATCGCCATTCGTCTCGGCGACCTTGCGGATAGTTCTCTCTATGCGGTCAAGGCCGGAGAGTTTCGCCTGCTGACCTGCGCCAGCCCGGCATATCTTGAGCGTCGGGGCGTGCCGGCGCATCCAGGCGATCTTGAAGGCCATGACGGAATACTCTTCAACAAGCGGACGTTCTTCTGGACGTTCGATATCGACGGCCGCCCGATGGAGGCCGTGCCCCGCAATCGTCTTGAGGTGAATACCGCGGCCAATTGCGTGGCCGCGGCGGTCGGCGGAGCCGGCATCGCCCGCCTATTCGATTACCAGATCCCGGACGAGTTGGCGTCAGGCGCCCTCGTGCCGGTTCTGGAGGGTTTCGACGGCACGTCGAGACCGATCCACATCGTCTATTCCGGTCAGGGGATGCTCACCTTGAAGGTGCGCTCCTTCATTGACTGGGCCCTGCCTCGCCTTCGCACTGCCTTCGGGCGGAGTGAAGCCTTAAAGGCCTAGTCGGCGTGGGCTCGGCGAACTTCGTCGGCTGTTCGTGCCGGATCCTGAAGGTGGGGGAAATGGCCTATACCCTTTAGAACGGCGAATTTCGAACCGGTTCGATCGGCGAACTCCTTGCCCATCTCCGGTTTGATGTAGATGTCCCTTTCGCCCCAGATCACCTTGATTGGGGTCTTGAGCCTGGACAGATTGGCCTCAAGATAATCTTCATCCCGCGTGAAGTGGGCGTAATAGGATGCGAAGGCGTCGGCCGTCGTCACACCCTCACGCATCCAGGATTCCTTCATGTCCGATTGCACTTCGGACGGCAAGTCGAACTGGTTTTCCGGTGCAAGGCCGCGCCGATGTACGTTCTCCAAGATCTCGTCGCTTGTCTTGTTCATATAGGCGCGTGTCGGTGTTGCCGTCGGCTCGGCCTTCAGATTTTGAAGGCTCTCGTACATCCAATGCGGCCGGTTGAACGGCGCAAAGTCGCCGACGATGATCTTCTTCGCGACCGTCGGTTCGTCCAGTGCGAGAAGCAGAGCGGGAAGGCTGCCGATGTCCGAAGCGTAGATGACCAAATTCGATCGGTCGATGCCCGATCTGTCGATATAGGCTTTGAGAACCTTTGCGTAGTCTCTTGGAGAATAGGAGAACCGCTCCGGGGAAGGACGCGACGACTGGCCGTAGCCAGGCCAATCGAACGCATGCACTTCGTACTGTGCGCCCACAGTTTCCGTGATCTTCGTCCAGACGGCCAGCGTCTCGGGAAACCCGTGCAGGAAGAGAACCGTGCCGTTCGGTTTGCCAACACGGGAAACCATCCGTCGGAGCGTTATGTTCTCGTCGATCGTGATGAAGTCGATTTTCAGGGCGGTCCCGGAGCCGATTGGCTCCGCCTGTCCTGGTGCGGTCGATGCCATGATCACAGAAGCTGTCGTGACGAAGGTCTTGATTGATGCCATGTCTTTAAGTCCTTCCGGTCTCTGAATGGTGAGTGTGACCAGAGCATCTGGCATCGGGCAGTCCTTCGGCAGATGGAGTTTTTGAGAGGCATCCTCTTGAACTCGGGCAGATGCACTCTCGAGCGGACGCTGTGCATTCGAGCGAGAGGATGGCTCTCAGATTTGCTCAGTACCGGACAGCAAATGCCACTCCTAGATTCCCGTCATTCATGGATCGCCGGTGTCTAACGGACGATCCCGAACGAAGCAGCGAGACGAGACCGTCACTCGCGACGAAAGGATTGAGGAAAATGAACGACATCACTGCCTCCCCGCGCAAGGAGACCCCGGAAAAGACAAGAGCGCTCGCCGGCCACTCTACCGTCGGCACGAACGACCTCGATGCCGCAGCGGCTTATTATGACAAGCTCCTTGCCGTCTTCGGCATCGGCCGCGTGCTCGTCCAGCCCGGACGCGCTGTCTATTACGGCCACCGTACCCTCGAATTCGGTGTGACGAAGCCCTTTAACGGAGAGACGGCGGTTGCCGGCAATGGCACCATGATCGCCTTCGAAGCGCGCTCTCGAGCCCAGGTCGATCAGGCCCATGCCACGGCATTGGAAGCAGGAGGTTCCGACGAGGGGGCTCCCGGCCCGAGAGGCCCGGACGGCAGCGACCCCTATTGTGCCTATTTCCGAGACCCCGAAGGCAACAAGTTTCTCGTCTACCGCAAAGGCCCCGACGAGGTTTGATGATCAATGGAGTGCGGGAGCCGTCGCACGCGGCGAGGCTCCCGCTCGACCCGTTTCAGCGTATCTTTTGAACTGGAGCTCTGCGCGGATTTCTCCAATGCGCTTTCTGGATTAGCGGACAGGAGTTTTTTGAAATGAACCTGGAAAACAAGGCTGGCGACGGGCCGTTGACGCGGCGCTCGTTTCTGTTTCGGGGCGCGGCGATCGGTGTAGCCGCCGCCGTGCTGCCCGGAACCGGCATCGCGGCCGACATCGTGAACGCCTCGGCGAAGAGCGATGCCATCCAACCATTCAAGGCCGACATTCCCGAAAATGCCCTCATGGACCTCAAACGGCGCCTGGTCGCAACACGTTGGCCGGACAGCGCGACCGTTGCGGATCGGTCCCAGGGCGTCCAGCAGCGCACGCTTCGTGAACTCGCGCAGTATTGGCAGTCCTCCTATGATTGGCGCCGGGCAGAGCGCAAGCTGAACACGTTTCCCCAATTCCTGACGAAGATCGACGGGCTCGACATCCATTTCATCCACGTACGGTCCCGCCATGAGAACGCCCTTCCGCTGATTATGACCCACGGTTGGCCGGGTTCGATCTTTGAACTGCTTGACGTCATTGATCCGCTCACGGACCCGACTGCACATGGCGGCAAGGCCGAAGACGCCTTCCATCTCGTCATCCCTTCAATCCCCGGCTTCGGCTTCTCGCAAAAACCAGAGGCGACAGGTTGGGATGCGCAACGGATCGCAAGTGCCTGGGACGCCCTCATGAAGCGGCTCGGCTATAAAAGCTATGTCTCGCAAGGCGGTGATTGGGGCGCGATCATCAGCGATGCCCTGGCGCGTCAGGCGCCAGCCGGATTGCTTGGCATCCACGTCAACAGGGTGGAGCGTTCGACGACGCTTCCAGCGGACGCTGCCAAGGCGTTGAAGGACGGCGGGCCGGCCCCCGACAGCATGTCTGCCGATGAGAAGAAGGTTTTCGACGAGGCTCGCGACTTCCTGAACAATGGTTTCGGCTACGCCTCGATCCTGAGCACGCGCCCGGAAACGATCGGCTACGGCCTTGCCGATTCACCGGTGGGACTTGCAGCCTGGCTCTTGGACAAGATCGCCGACTGGGTGTTCACGCGTGGCGATGCGGAACAGGCGCTCGGCAGGGACGCCATCCTCGACAACATCACCTTGTATTGGCTGAACAACTCAGGGCCCTCAAGCGGACGTATCTATTGGGAGAACGTCAAGGCAGGCGCAAAGCTCACGCCAGCCAAGGTTCCTGTGGCCGTCACCGTCTTTCCGGGCGAGGTCTATCGGCCACCGAGACAATGGCTGTCAAAGGCTTATCCAAAGCTCGTCTACTACAACCGCGCCTTAAAGGGCGGGCACTTCGCCGCCTGGGAGGAGCCCGAAATCTTCGTCGAGGAGATCAGAGCAGGTTTCAAGTCTATGCGCTTTTGGACGACGGATCGCCATTCCAACAGACCAAGCAAGCTCCGTGCGGATTGCCGCGCACTCAGCAAGTGAGCCGGTCTCAGTCGGCATCGGCAGGCTTTGCAACAGAATACTGAAGTCGATTAGCCAGCGGCCGATGTGGTGGATCTGATACGATACCGGGATGTCGATAATGCGAGGAATTGACGACCGCGTCGAAAGGTTGCGTTAGCGCAACGAGGACCTGACGCCAAACACCTAGCAAGGAGCAGCCGGGCTTCGCGGATCGAGCACATTGGAGGGCTCAAATCATGGTGGAGATGCAACAGAGGGATCCAACGTTATGCGATTGCACGATTGAGGTTGCTGAACTGTTTTCCACAATCCCGGGTGCTGGCATTGACGACGGCTTTTTGCTCGATCTTCTTACTGTTCGCCTTGACGCATCACGGGACCGTCTCAAGGGGCCTCGTCCGCGAGCGAGGGACGACACATCATGGAAAAGAAAAGCTCTATGCTGACACTGACAAACCGGCGAATCTTGCGCGTCGAGCGCGACGCCAGTGGCGATTTCTCCCTGCCGGCGGCGACCATGTCGTCGGCACTGCGTCTGCCCCCGACCGAGCTCAGAAATCGGCTCGGCCGGGGAGAAGTCAAGAGCCAGGTTGAGATCGGTCAAGGGGAACACCTGGGCACATTCCGGTTGACGCTTCGGTGCGGCGGGCGTCTCTGGACTGCAACCGTATCTTCCGATGGCACGGTGATCGATGAAGTCTTTTCGTTCGATCGCGAACGCCTGGCGAACTGGCGCCGTCGTCACGGCACCAGCGGCAAGCGCCCCTAAGGGTCGTTCATATCTTCAACGATTGCGATCTCTCAGGAATGAAGTTGCGTTTCGACAAAGAACGATCGGAAAAACTGCCCCAGCTTCTCCCTTGAACAACGGATCACGGGTCGCCCTGCTTCAAGATCGATTGCGGATCATGACCTTTAGGCGCCAAGGAGAGCAAATTGAACGAATACACGTTGGACACAGCCGTCGGAGTGATTGCGTGCGAGCTTCCCGGTGCCGCGGAACTCTTCAGGCAGCACGGTATCGGATTTTGTTGTGGTGGCGATGTACCGCTTGCGCAAGCGGCTGCGGATGCCGGTATCAAGGCCGCTGATCTGCTCGCCCGGCTTCAGGCGTTGGAGCTTGCCGCAAGACGCGAGGCTCCGGATGCTACAGGCGAGCTTATCGCTCATATTCTGGAGCGTTATCACCAGACGCACCGCACCGATCTGGATTGGTTGATCCCGCTTGCCCAAAAGGTGGAGCACGTCCACGGTGCTCATCGCTCCGCGCCACTCGGTCTTGCTGACGCGCTGGCCGAGCTCAAGGACCACCTTCTTCCCCACATGGCGCGCGAAGAGCTTGCGCTCTTTCCGATGATGCGCCATGAGCCCGATCCGGACATCCGGCATCTGATTGCCGGCATGCGGGACGATCATGCATGCGAAAGCCGGAGCCTCGCCCTGATCGAGCATCTGACGCATGGATTTGCGCTTCCAGACGGGGCCTGCAGGTCCTGGACGGCGCTTTATGTCGGAGTTCAAAAATTCTGCGACGATCTCGTCACGCATATGCATCTGGAAAACAGCGTTCTGTTTCCGCGGTTCACCGGCACTGATGCATTTGATGGTTCGGATCTCTCACCAGCGGCGCGTTCCGCGGTGTGAGGCCCTGACGCGTCCTACCGGCATCGCTTTGCCCAACTTGAGGAGGCGGAGCTTCACACATCTCTTTGCACGCAATCCGACCCGCCGCTTAGCGACGGACACACTTTCACTGTTTTGAGCTGGCGCCGCCGTACCCACCAGGCACGGCGGCGATTTATCGGCTTTTCACGAGCCGAGCACACAGGGCGGAACTTGATCTCAACGACACGCAATAGTTGTGGTTGACGACCGCCTACCGTCCTCTGGCAGATATCGCGGGGAAGGCAGGCCATGGGCCGGCCGATCCGACTTCAAAGGGACTGTTCTTGCGCCCGCCGGGCGATGACTTGACGCGAAGTCCATTCCCCCCGCCTCCACCTGAACATCAATCCGTGCACGATAGGCGACAATCAAAGATTGCAATCAACGAAGCTGTCTTTGTTTGAGCTAGATCAAAGAATGTCTCGCGCCAAAGTTTCAATGCTCCGGCAACGATTTGCGGGAAAACACCCTGGAATGAAACTCTTCCGTCTTGTCCTTCTGGTTTGCCTCATCCTGTGCGGCGCCGTTCCCGCCAGCGCGGCATCGGTGCTGCAGGAGTTTTTGCCGACCACCACAGCCTCGGATCTTGTGCCAGGAGCGGACGGTTTTGGCGCTGTGCGTGATGATGTGGCGGCGGCCCCGGTTCTGAAGGGCGGCCAGACGGTGGCGTGGGTGTTCGTGACCTCGGATTTCGTCGGAACGACCGGCTATTCCGGCAAGCCCATCCATACGCTCGTCGCGGTGGACAAGGATGCGAAGATCGTCGGCGTTCGGCTGCTGAAACATTCGGAACCCATCGTCCTCATCGGCATTCCGGACGCCAAGGTAAAGGCGCTTGTTGCCGGCTACGCTGGCCTTGATCTCGTCGCAGAGGCGAAATCCGGCGGCACGACCCACGAGGTAGATATCATCTCGGGCGCGACGGTGACGGTCATGGTCATCGACGATTCGATCGTCCGGTCCGGGCTAAAGGTTGCGCGTGCGCTCGGCCTTGGCGGATTGACGCCGGAAGCGGGCAAGGCCGGCCCGCGCTTCGAAATCGATCCCGCGGCTGCCGCGCCGGCCGACTGGGTCGAGGCAGAAGGTGACGGCACGCTGCGCCGCCTGTCGCTCGACGTTGCGCAGGTCAATGCTGCTTTCGCTGGCCATCCCGATGAGCGCGCCCGCGAGCGCGCAATTGCGCAAGCGCCGGAAACGACATTCATCGAGATGCAGGCAGCACTGGTCTCGGTCCCTTCCATCGGCAAGGCCCTTCTCGGGGCAGCCGAAGAGAAAAACCTCAAGGCCTGGCTCGGCGAAGGCGAGCACGCGATCGCCGTGGTCGGACGCGGCCTCTATTCCTTCAAGGGATCAGGCTATGTGCGCGGCGGCATCTTTGATCGCATCGTGCTGATCCAGGACGATGTTTCCGTTCGCTTTCGTGATCGCGACCACCGTCGCCTGGGGGCAATCGCGCTTGCCGGTGCGCCGGAATACAACGAAATGGACCTGTTCCGCATTAAAGCAGGCCTCGGCTTCGACCCGACAAAACCTTTCCGCATACAGCTCCTGGCCCAACGTGAGGTTGGACCGGTCGAAAAGGTCTTTCATACCTTCGATCTGGGCTACCAGCTTCCGCAGAAGTATCTGCGTGCTGTCGCCCCACCGGTGAAGGACGTTGCAGCTGTCACCGATCGCGACGAGGGGACGGCACAGTCTGACCTTTGGAAACGCATCTGGGACGACTCGAAGCTGAAGATTGTCGTGCTGGGCGCCATGTTGGTCGTGCTGACGGGGGTTTTCTTCTTCCAGACCTACGCGGTCAGGAACGCGCGGGCGTTCTACATCTTTCGCATCATCTTCCTGACGGTGACGTTGGTCTTCCTTGGCTGGTATGCCAACGCGCAGCTTTCAGTCGTCAATCTGATGGCGCTCTTCGGGAGTCTCGTCAACGGCTTCAGCTGGCAGGCATTCCTGCTCGACCCGCTGACCTTCATCCTGTGGTTTGCCGTTGCCGCTGCACTCCTGTTCTGGGGACGGGGAGCCTATTGCGGCTGGCTCTGCCCCTTCGGGGCACTGCAGGAACTGACCAACCAGATCGCGCGCAAGCTGCGTATCCCGCAATGGACATTGCCATGGGGCCTGCACGAGCGACTTTGGCCGATCAAATACATGATCTTCCTCGGCCTTTTCGGGGTCTCGCTGATCAGCGTCGAGCAGGCAGAACATCTGGCCGAGATCGAGCCATTCAAGACAGCGATCATCCTGAAGTTCATCCGCGCCTGGCCGTTCGTGGCCTATGCAACTGCACTTCTCGTCGCCGGGCTCTTCGTCGAGCGGTTCTATTGCCGCTATCTCTGCCCGCTCGGTGCAGCACTCGCGATCCCTGCGCGCATACGCATGTTCGACTGGCTCAAGCGCTACCATGAATGCGGGAACCCCTGCCAGACCTGCGCCCACCAATGTCCGGTGCAGGCGATCCACCGGACCGGCGAGATCAATCCGAACGAGTGCATCAACTGCCTGCACTGCCAGGTGCTCTACCAGTCCGAAACCGTCTGCCCCGTCGTGATCAAGAAGATGAAGTCGCGGGCGAAGCTTGCGGCAAGCCCAGGCGGTGTGCCGACCCATCAACCCGCAGCCAAAGTTTAATCGAAGCCAAGGTTCAAGCAAAAAGGAACCAGATCATGGAATCAAAGGAACATAAGGGACTAAGCCGGCGAGCGCTTTTTAGCGCGACCGCAGGCAGCGCCATTTTGGCGGGCACTGTGGGGCCGGCCGCACTCAGCCTCGGCGCTGCGGGACTGGCGACACCGGCCCGTGCGGCGGCTGGCGCCGACGGCTCGGTGGCACCGGGCAAGCTCGACGATTATTACGGGTTCTGGTCTTCTGGTCAGACCGGTGAGATGCGCATTCTCGGCATTCCCTCGATGCGCGAACTGATGCGCGTGCCGGTGTTTAACCGTTGCTCGGCCACCGGTTGGGGCCAGACCAATGAATCGATCCGGATCCATCAGCGCACGATGACGGAAAAGACGAAGAAGCAGCTTGCCGCCAACGGCAAGAAAATCCACGACAACGGCGACCTGCATCACGTCCATATGTCCTTCACCGACGGCAAATATGACGGCCGCTACCTGTTCATGAACGACAAGGCCAACACGCGCGTGGCGCGCGTGCGCTGCGACGTGATGAAGACCGATGCCATCCTGGAGATCCCCAACGCCAAGGGCATCCACGGCATGCGTCCGCAGAAATGGCCGCGTTCAAACTACGTGTTCTGCAACGGCGAGGACGAGGCCCCGCTCGTCAACGACGGATCGACGATGACCGACGTGGCGACCTACGTGAACATCTTTACCGCCGTCGATGCCGACAAGTGGGAAGTGGCCTGGCAGGTGAAGGTCTCGGGCAACCTCGACAATTGCGATGCCGACTACGAGGGCAAGTGGGCGTTCTCCACCAGCTACAACTCCGAAATGGGCATGGCGCTGGAAGAAATGACCAAGTCCGAGATGGACCATATCGTCGTCTTCAACATCGCCGAAATCGAGAAGGCGATTAAGGCCGGCCAATATGAGGAGATCAACGGCGTCAAGGTGGTGGACGGGCGCAAGGAAGCAAAGTCGCTTTTCACGCGCTACATCCCGATCGCCAACAACCCGCACGGCTGCAACATGGCGCCGGACAGGAAGCATCTGTGCGTTGCCGGAAAGCTCTCGCCCACCGTCACCGTGCTGGACGTGACGAAGTTCGATGCCCTGTTTTACGACAATGCCGAGCCCCGCAGCGCCGTGGTGGCGGAGCCGGAACTGGGCCTCGGCCCGCTGCACACGGCCTTCGACGGGCGCGGCAACGCCTATACCTCGCTGTTCCTCGACAGCCAGGTGGTGAAGTGGAACATCGATGAGGCCATCCGCGCCTACGCCGGTGAGAAGATCAACCCGATCAAGGACAAGCTCGACGTTCAGTATCAACCCGGCCACTTGAAGACGGTGATGGGCGAAACGCTCGACGCCGCCAACGACTGGCTCGTTTGCCTGTGCAAGTTCTCCAAGGACCGGTTCCTGAATGTCGGCCCGCTGAAGCCGGAAAACGATCAGTTGATCGACATTTCCGGTGACAAGATGGTGCTGGTTCATGACGGCCCGACCTTCGCCGAGCCGCATGACGCCATCGCCGTCTCCCCCTCGATCCTGCCGAACATCCGCTCGGTCTGGGATCGCAAGGATCCGCTGTGGGCCGAAACGCGCAAGCAGGCCGAGGCCGATGAGGTCGATATCGACGAATGGACCGAGGCCGTGATCCGTGACGGCAACAAGGTTCGCGTCTACATGACCTCGGTCGCGCCCAGCTTCAGCCAGCCGAGCTTTACGGTGAAGGAGGGCGACGAGGTCACGGTTATCGTCACCAATCTCGATGAGATCGATGACCTTACCCACGGCTTCACCATGGGCAATCACGGCGTGGCGATGGAGGTCGGCCCGCAACAGACGAGCTCCGTTACCTTCGTTGCGGCCAATCCTGGCGTCTACTGGTACTATTGCCAATGGTTCTGCCATGCCCTGCACATGGAAATGCGCGGCCGCATGTTCGTGGAACCGAAGGGCGCCTGATCGATGCGGCTGTCCGTTCTCCTGATCGGCTTTCTTCTCGCCTCTCCGCTCTCAGCGGCGGAGCGTGCAGTCGTGCCGGGTGCGGGCAGTCTTGCCGCAGCCATCGCCGGGGCTGAACCCGGCGATGTGCTGGTGTTGACCGACGGGGCCTATGACGGCCCCGTCACCATCGACCGGCCACTGACCATCACCGGTCCGCGCGGAGCGGTGGTGGATGGGCTTGAGCAGGGGAGCGTGGTGACGATTGCCACGTCGGACGTCACCTTGACGGGTTTCACCGTCACCGGTTCGGGTCGTATCAACCAGGATCTCGACGCCGGTGTCAAAATCGTTCAAGGCGCCGATCGCGCCCGTGTCGAAAAGCTGCTCGTCACCGACAACATGCACGGCATCGACGTCCATGGCGGCCGCGACACGATTGTCTCAGGAAACGAGATCATCGGCACGCGCAGCGCCCGCATGAACGAGCGCGGTAACGGCATCTATGTCTGGAACAGCCCCGGTACGCTGCTTCAAGACAACGTCATCCGCTACGGTCGCGACGGCATCTTTTCGAACGCCAGCGCCGACAGCATCTATCGCCGCAACATCATGCGCGACCTGCGCTTTGCCGTGCACTTCATGTACACCCGCAACACCGAGGTTTCCGACAACATCTCGATCGGAAACCATCTGGGCTTCGCGATCATGTTCTCCAACCGCGCGAAGATCCTGAACAATCTCAGCCTCGGCGACCGCGAGCATGGGCTGATGCTGAATTATGCCAACAACGCCGACGTGTCAGGCAATCTGGTGCGCGGGGGCACGAAGAAATGCCTGTTCATCTACAACGCCCACAAGAACCTGATCTGGGGCAATCGCTTCGAGAGCTGCGGCATCGGCATTCATTTCACCGCCGGTTCGGAAAAGAATGTGCTGACAGGCAACGCCTTCATCGCCAACCGCGAGCAGGTCAAATACGTCGGCACGCGCAATATGGAATGGAGCCATGAAGGCCGGGGAAATTTCTGGTCCGATCATCCGGTCTTCGACCTCAACGGCGACGGCATTGCCGACAGTTTCTACCGCCCCAACGACCTGATGGACCAGATCCTCTGGTCGCAGCCCGCCGCAAGCCTCCTCACCGGCTCGCCGGCCGTACAGATCGTTCGCTGGAGCCAACGGGATTTTCCCGCCACGCTGCCTGGAGGCGTGCGCGACAGCGCGCCGCTGATGCGCCCCCTGACCATCCCCGTCCCGCCCGAAATCCTTGCCTATGAGGCGGAGGCCGCAGGGCGCTGGACTGAAGGAAATTACGATGACACCGACGCTGACAATCTCCAGGCTCACTAAGCGCTTCCAATCGGTGGAAGCGCTCAAGTCCGTTTCCCTTGCGCTGGAGCCGGGACGGCGCGCGGCACTGCTTGGCCATAACGGTGCGGGCAAGTCGACGATGATGAAGATCGTGCTCGGTCTCATCCCCTTCGACAGCGGCGAGGTTTCGGTCTGCGGCATGCCGCCTGGTTCGCCCGCGGCGCGGACCCAGGTGGCGTATCTGCCGGAAAATGTCGCCTTTCACCCGGCTTTGACGGGAGAAGAACAGCTTCGCCACTATCTCGCACTGCGTGGCGAAAACCCGAAGCAGGCCACGGAGCTTCTTGCGCGGGTCGGGCTTGGCCACGCGGCGCGACGTCGGATCGGTACCTATTCCAAGGGCATGCGCCAGCGGGTGGGCCTGGCCCAGACGCTGATAGGCCGCCCCCGTCTCCTGGTGCTGGACGAACCGACCTCGGGCCTCGACCCGGTGTCGCGACGGGACTTCTATGATCTGCTCGACGGGTTGGCCGCAGACGGAACCGCAATCCTGCTCTCCTCCCACGTGTTGACCGAGGTGGAGGCCCGCACCGACAGCATCCTCATCCTTTCCGGTGGGGAACTGGTGGCTGAAGGTACGCTTGCCGATCTTCGGACCCGTGCGGCACTTCCGGTCGGCTTTTCCGTCCGCCCCGCACCGGGCCATGCGCCGGCGCTGGCAGCGATGTTTCCCGAGGGCGTGCAAGGGGAGGACGGCCTCTTGCGCCTTCGCGGTTCGCAGTCGGAAAAACTGCCGCTCCTTGCCCGCATTGCGGCGCTTGGGAGCGCCGTTGCCGATCTCGATGTCATCCCGCCCAGCCTCGAGGACATCTACAGCCACTTCAGCCGGAGGGACGGGCAATGAGCCGCATCCTTGCCACCGCCGTCAGCGAATTCCGTATCGCTTTCCGCAATCGTTGGGTCTCTATCGCCACCGGCATGATGGTGCTGTTCGCCCTGGTACTGGCCGCCGCCGGTTCTGCCCCCACGGGCGATGTCGGCGTCGACCGGCTCTCCGTAACGGTTGCCTCGCTCACGTCGCTTGCTGTCTATCTGGTTCCGCTTTTGGCATTGCTGATGAGTTTCGATGCGGTGGCTGGCGAGGTGGAACGCGGCACGCTGCCACTGCTTCTGACCTATCCGGTCTCACGCCTGCAGATCCTGCTCGGCAAACTGCTCGCGCATCTCGCAATTCTCGGTCTTGCCGTGACGCTTGGCTATGGCACAGCGGCGCTCGCAGCCGTCTGGTTCGATCCTGGAGCGACCGCAGGGCTTGTCGCCCTATGGCGGTTGATCTGGTCCTCGGTGCTGCTGGGGGCGACCTTTCTTGGCACCGGCTATGCGCTTTCGGCTTTGGCGCGAAGACCGTCGGGGGCAGCGGGCTTGGCCATCGCGCTCTGGCTGGTGGCGGTGGTGCTCTACGACCTCGCTTTGTTGGCGTTAATCGTGACGGATGGAGGCGGTGCCTTTACCACACACGCATTGCCCGTTGCGCTGCTTGCCAACCCTGCCGACGCCTTTCGCGTCTTTAACCTCTCTGCCGCACAAGCCGTTTCTGCCGCAGGCGGATTGGGTGGCGCCGCCGGCGCGATCCCGCTCTGGCAATCGGCAGCCTCCCTTCTCGCCTGGCCACTTGCCGCCATCGCACTGGCCGCCGCAGCCTTCCGAAAGGTGACCCCATGAGGAGCCGACTTCGTTTCGTGCTCGTCGCCGCTCTGGCGCTGCTCTCCGCCTGCAAGGAGGACGTAGCCCAAAGCATCGTGCCGCAGGACATGACGCCCGAGACCCTCGGTCATTACTGCCAGATGAACCTTCTGGAGCACCCCGGGCCGAAGGCCCAGATCTTTCTGGAAGGAAGCCCGGCGCCGCTCTTCTTCAGTCAGGTGCGCGACGCTATCGCCTATGCGCGCGGGCCGGAGCAGATTGCGCCGATCCTCGTCATCTATGTCAATGACATGGGGGCTGCGGGGGCAACCTGGGACCAGCCCGGTGACGGCAACTGGATCGCCGCCGACAAGGCGTTCTACGTGGTTGGCTCTGCCCGGCGAGGCGGCATGGGTGCGCCCGAAGCCGTGCCGTTTTCAAGCCGCGACGAGGCTGCAGCCTTCGTTCATGCCGAGGGCGGCCAGGTGCTCGCGCTCGCCGATATTACCGATGCCATGGTTTTGACGCCGGTGGAGACCGGCTCGCAACCGGGAGCGGACGACGAAGACTATCTCGGCCGTCTGCGCGCATTGCCCCATCCAGCCGGAGGTTGACCCCATGCTGCTGACCCGACGCCGCCTGATTGCAATTTCTGCAGTTCTCGCAACAGCGCACGCCATCGCCCACGCCAACGCGGCAACCCGCTTCTGGACAGGCCAGGCTCTTGGTGCGCGTGCCTCGATCCGGATTGCGCACCCCCAGGCCGAGACCATCGTCTCCAGGGCCATGGCGGAGATCGACCGCCTTGAAAACATCCTCAGCCTCTACCGCGCGAACAGCGCGCTTTGCCGGCTGAACCGCGACGGTCATCTTCAAGACCCGCCATTCGAGCTTTTGGAATGTCTGTCACTGGCCGACGCAGTTCACCTGGCAAGCGGCGGGCGCTTCGATCCGACGGTGCAGCCGCTCTGGACGCTCTGGGCTCAATCGGCTGCAAACGGCACGCGACCCGGCCCGGCGGACGTTGATCGCGTGCGTGGTAACGTCGGCTGGGGCAAGGTCAAGCTTGATGCAGCAGCGATCACGTTGCATCCGGGCATGGCGCTGACGTTGAACGGCATCGGCCAGGGGTATGTCGCCGACCGCGTAGCAGCAATGCTTGAAGCTGAGGGACTGACGGACATTCTGATCGATACCGGCGAGTTCCGTGCACTCGGGGGACAACCGGGGGGCGGCGGATGGCCCGTCCGGCTGGAATCAGGCGAGCGCTTGCCGCTGCGCCAGCGGGCGGTCGCGACCTCCGCCCCTCTCGGCACGACCTTCGATCAGGCAGCCAGAGACGGACATATTCTCGACCCCCTGACCGGAATGCCCGCGCCAGCAAATTGGCGCTCTGTCTCGGTGTCGGCACCATCGGCCGCCATCGCCGATGCGCTGGCGACAGCCGCATGCCTGATGCCGGATGCAGGATCGATCCTTGCGATGAACGCGCGTTTTGAAGGCGCCCGCCTGGAAGCAGCGTCCGCTTAAGGGCGGCGACCAAGGAACGTCATCGGGGAGGCTCGGGAAGGGCCGGATCAGTCTCGGCCCCGATCGGCGAAAGGCAGGCGGCTGCGACCGCGGCGACGATTACCTTTGGTGGTGTTGGTGTACTTCCAGAGCGGGCCGAACGGGCAGTCCTCGCGGACTACCTCGCCTCCACTGGTCCTGTTCCTCGCCCATCGAGAAGCCAGGCGATGTTGACCTGCAGGATGCCGGCCATCATGTCGAGGCGGTTGGCCCTCGGTTCTGCGCGGTCGTTTTCCCAGCTGATCCAGGTCTCTTCGGTAACACCCGCAATCGTGGATATCTCTTTGATCGAAAGCTTGATGGCATCGCGGGCAAGCGAAATGCGGCCACCGATCGTGTCGTCAGTGGCGTCGGCCATGGCGCGGGGTGCAAGCATGTCATTCATGATGTCGATGGTCCTTCTGTCTTGAGGTACGCCCGCAACGAGATCGCGGGCGTCGGATGTGGACGCGAGCGGCAGAGCTCAGCCATCGTCCTTGGCGAGCCAGGCTTTGATCTGGTCGGGATGATCCGAGATGTACTGGTCGACTGCCTTTTCGTAGGAGGTCTGCTGGGCGTTAAACATCGCGGCTTCGAGATCGGCGATCGGCAGCTTCATGCGCGACAGCAGGCCTGAGACTTCCGGATTGTCCTTTTCGATGTCCTTGCGTGCCAGCACGTCCACACGTTCGGCCTTGCCAAGCGCGTTCTTCGGATCCGCGATATAGCGAAGCTCGTACTTGCCGAACATCCAATGCGGGCTCCAGGCCGTGGCGACAAACCAATCCTTCTTGCGCATCGCCCGGTCAATGGTCGTCAGCATGCCGGCCTCACTGGAGATCTGCAGCTTGTATCCGTCGAGTGCGTAGTCCTTGACTGCCTGCTCGGACAGGCGCGTCAGGCCCGCGCCGGGATCGATGCCCTCGATCCGGCCCTTGAGCTTCTCCTTCACATCGTCCTTCTTCAGGTCGTCGATCGAGGCGATTGCGTCTTCCGGAATGTATTTCGGCACCACCCAGCCGAGCCTGGCGCCGTCGTAAACGGTGCCGAGGGTCGTTACCTTGTCCTTTACCTTGGCGAAGTAGTCGGCGTGGGTTTCCGGCAGCCAAGCCATCATCATGGCATCGAGGTCGCCGCGGCCGACACCCTGGTAAAGCGGAGCGATGTCCGTCTGGACCAGTTCGACGTCCTGGCCGAGCTCGTCCTTGATCAGTCTTGCGGCGAGCTTGGTGACGAACTCGGCGTCCGACCAGGCGGCCCAGCCGATCCGGACGGGTGGCTTTTCTTCTGCGGCAGCCGCGCCAAACGTACCGGCGGCAATGCCGGCCGCAAGGCTGATGGTCGCAAGGGTCTTGAACATGGATGTTCCTTTCTTGAACGTTTGCATTCGGCAACGTGAACGCCGCCAGATGGATAGGAAGGTCCGCAGTGCCAGGCAGTTTCAGGCGGTGGCAGGCGAGGTCCGGGGCTGTTCCTCCCGCCGGCGGAACAGGACGCGCCACGGGCTGGCGCGCTCCTTGCCGAAGCTCTGGGTGATCCGGTCGAGAATGACGGCGAGAATGACGACGGCGAGACCGCCTTCGAAACCGGTTCCGACGTCGAGACGCTGGATCCCGGTCAAGACCGTGTTGCCGATGCCGCCCGCACCGATCATCGAGGCGATCACCACCATGGAGAGCGAAAGCATGATCGTCTGGTTGATGCCGGCCATGATCGAAGGCATGGCGTTCGGCAGTTGCACCTTCACGAGCAGCTGCCAGGCGGTGCAGCCGAAGGCGTTGCCGGCCTCGATGAACTCCACATGCACCTGACGGATGCCGAGATTGGTGAGCCGCACGACCGGCGGCATCGAGAAGATCACCGTTGCGATCGTCCCGGGCACGGCGCCAAGGCCGAAGAACATCGCCGCCGGGATGAGGTAGACGAAGGCCGGCATGGTTTGCATGAGGTCCAGCATGGGTCGCACGGATGCCGCGACGCGATCGCTGCGCGCCATGGCGATGCCGAGCGGCAGGCCGATGAGCATGGCAACGAGCGTCGATGCGATGACGAGCGACAGCGTTTCCATCATCGCGGACCAAAGGCCCATGTGTTCGACCAACATCAGGGAAAGGGCGGTAAAGACCGCAAAGCCGAAGCCGACGCGCCATAGCGACAAAAGCACGAAGATCGCGAGCCCGAGAGCCAAGGGGGCGGCGAGAAGCGCCGCCTGGATGCTGTTGGTCACGGTGCCGATGGCGGCAGCGATCAGATCGAGCAGCGGTGCGAAATTGTCGAGGATGTAGTTGACGGCGCTGTCGACGCCGTCACCGATATCGAAAGTCATGGATAGTCTCCGGAGGGCTGGATCAGGCGGTGCGATCGAGCGTTTCGAGCAGCGCGGATTTGCTGATCGAGCCGAGGTAGCGGTTGGCTTCGTCGATGACGGGCATTGGGAAGGCGCTTGCAGCCACCTTGCCAAGCACGTTGGACAAGCTTTCCGACGCGGGGATCGGCTCGATATCCGGCAGGAAGGCGCGCCGATAGGGATCGGCGGCGCCGTCGCGGGCGGTCGCGATCAACGAAGACCGGCTGATCATGCCGTGATAGGTCTTGTCGCGGCCGAGAATGATGGCGACCTCGCGATCGTAGTGTTCCATGCGCTCAAGTGCAGCGGCCGCCGAAACACCCTGTCGCTCGATGATCGTCACCTGCGTCTTGCGGGCGACGTCGCCGGCGCGGAAGACCTGAGAGACATCGACATTGCGGAAGAACGACCGCACATAGTCGTTGGCGGGCTTCAATACGATTTCGTCCGGGGTGCCCACCTGCACGACCTCACCATTTTGCATGATGCAGATGCGGTCGCCGATCCGCATGGCTTCGTCGAGATCATGGCTGACAAACACGATGGTCCGACTGTGTTCGGCCTGAAGGCGGACGAGTTCGTCCTGCATCTCGGTGCGGATCAGCGGGTCAAGGGCAGAGAAGGCTTCGTCCATGAGGAGCACGGAGGGCTCGGCGGCGAGCGCTCGCGCAAGGCCGACGCGCTGCTTCATACCACCGGAGAGCTGGTCGGGGCGGCTGTCGTCGTATCCGTCCAGCCCGACAGCGTGCAGAGCCGTTCGAGCGCGCGCCTTGCGCTCGGCCTCACGGACGCCGGCGACTTCGAGGCCGAAGGCCGCGTTGTCGATAACGCTGCGGTTCGGCAGCAGCGCGAAGGACTGAAAGACCATGCTTATGTCGCGGCGGCGCAAGGCGATCAGCTCGCTGCGCGGCAAGCGCGCTACGTCTTTGCCGTCGATCTCGATGGAGCCGGAGGTCGGCTCGATCAGGCGGTTGAGGAGGCGCAGCATCGTCGACTTGCCGGAACCCGAAAGTCCCATGATGACGAAGATCTCGCCGGCGCGAATGTCGAAGGTCGCGTTGTTGACGCCGATGGTGCAACCCGTCTCGGCGTGGATCTCCGCCTTCGTGCTGCCGGCTTTAAGAAGGCTCAGCGCCTCATCCGGCCGCTCGCCAAAAACCTTGAAAACGTTCTTGATACTGATCTTGACCGGTTGCTCGTCGGCCGAGCGGTCGCTTTCAGTTTGAAATGCCATATGTTCTGGGCCCGGCTCCGGAAGCGGGGCACTCTCCTTTGTATTTGAAAGGCTGATGAAACGATCAGCGAAACGGAGAAGCGCACGACCAGAAAGGCCTGCGCAAACACGACATCATGTCGCAATCCGATTATCGTTTGGCACACTTATGCAGAAATGTCCATATTGTGAGAATATAAAACTAAGATTTGGCGATTTCTATCGCGAGAATGGAATTCTTTCGCGCTTTTGAAGGCTGCCAGCGGCGGACGTGCGGGCGCCCGAAGACGAAAACGCGTTCGCCGGAGAAGCGAACGCGCGCGGCAGGGCCGGTCACTACTTCTTCAGCTTGCCGTAATCGAATTTTGGTGCCTTGGAGAGGTCATCCTTGTTGGTGTCGACATAGGCCTTCCAAGTGCCGTTGTCGTTGGCAAGCGCAATTGACGCCGGGTCGATGACGACATAGCTCTCGCCCAGGCCGAGGAAACCGCCGACGCTTGCGACGATGCCGATGACGGACTTGCCGTCGCCGATGACGACGTCTGAAATCTCGCCGATCGTCTCGTTCTGCTTGTTGTAGATATCGACGCCGATGAGCTGCGAATTGACGATGTCGGTGTCTTTGATTTCCACATATTTCAGCGGCATCGTTGCGGCGGTACCCATCGTGATGCCGGGGCCGACCAGCATCGCATCTGCGCCATTTGCTGCGGGTTCTTGCGCGAAGGCGGCGCTGGAAACGAGGGCAAGGGAAAGCGCGGCGGCGGTCACATAATTCATGCATATCTCCTGTTCAGTCTCACCACGACCGGCGCGGTCGTGGCGGCTTTTAAACGGAGCTTGCTCAAAATAGTTCCACGGAATCATTGGTATAAGCAGTCTTCCCCGCCCGGACGGTCGACCGCAGCTATCCCCAGGTCTACTTATCAACGATTGCGGCGTTCAGGATGCAAAGCCGCTCTTTGCGAACTGTTACCCGCTCGCCAGCTCCTCGACGCTAAGCGCGATCGTTCCGGTCATGGTCTGGAGAGGCTGCAGGCGGACGAGGCCACCGTCTCGTTGATCGCGGTGCGCGTTCGGCCGATGGCTCATCGGCTCGAAGCAAAAGAAGCTGCTTGTCGCCGACGGCGAATAGAGCACGAAGAACCGAAAATGCCCATCGGCTTCCAGCGAAGCGGCGAGCCCCGTTTCCGGCCATTCGATGCGGGCTCGTCCATCCCAGCCGTCGAAGGCATTGTTCAGCCAATCCGGCAACAAGGGGGAGCCGGATGCAAAGTTCACGGTCTGAGGGATGGCGCCAGGGCGGTCAGGCAGATGACCTTCCCGTTCGCTCCAGTATCGGTCGGCACGGGCGACGAGGCGCGTTTCAGGCGTGCGCGGAAAGTATGGATGGAAGCCCAGTCCGTAGGGCAGGGCCTGGTCGGCGCGGTTGGTGATGGAGAGCGAGAGGATCAGGCGCGCTCCCTCGATGGCGATCGTCTCTATCGCTTCATAGGCAAAGGGTGTGGCAACGCTTGCCTCCTGGTCAAAGCGAAGGGTGAGCGATTGCCGGTCGCTCTGCAGGATCGACCAACGCCCAAGCCAGCCGTCTCCGTGCAAAACCAGCGGATCGCTGGTGTTGGCCGCCAGCCTGTAGTCGCGACCTTCGAATTGGAAGCCATTGGCCTCAATGCGATTGCCGAACGGTACCAACGGAAAGCAGGCCTCGGCGCCGAACACTTGCGAGGCAAGCCCCGGTGCCGGCGTCGGTGTGAACACAGGAACGCCGCGCCAGCGGGCCGACAGGATCGCTCCGCCTAGCGGGCTCACCTCTACGGTGAGCCCTTGTTGGTTTTCGAGGAGAACGATGTCTTCCGTCATGCCTAACTGCGACGACCGGCGGCGGCCGAACGCAGATTGTCGAGCAGCACCGCGAGCAGAAGGATCAGGCCGCGCACGACATACTGGTAGAAGGCCTGGATGTTGAGCAGGTTCATGACGTTTTCGGCAATGCCCATGATGAGAACACCGACGATCACGCCGGTCATCGCGGCCCGGCCGCCGGCAAGCGAGACGCCGCCGAGCACGCAGGCCGAAATGACCGAAAGTTCGAGACCCGTTGCCGCATTCGGCTGGCCTGACGTGATGCGCGAGGCGAGCAGCACGCCGGCAACCGCGCAGACGAGGCCCTGCAGTGCGAAGATCCAGATGCGCATGTTGGAGACATTGACGCCGGCGAGGCGCGAGGCTTCCGGGTTGCCGCCGATCGCGAGCGTGTTCTTGCCGAATACGGTGCGGTTCAGCACGAAACCGAAGACGAGGAAGAAGCAACCCATCACCCAGATTGGCGTCGGGATGCCCAGGAACTTCGACAGTGCCAACTGATAGAAGCTCGGGTCGTTGATGCCGACGGCGCGGCCATCAGACGCGATCAGCGCGAAACCGCGCACGATCTGCATGGTGGCGAGCGTTGTGATCAGCGCGTTGATGCGGAAATGCGCAATCACCACGCCGTTGACGAGGCCGACGAAGCCGCCGCACAGGAGTGCCGCAATCAGGCCGACGATGATCGAGCCGGAGGCGTTGGAAGCCATGACGGCGGCCATGCCCGAGAAGGCAACGGTCGAGCCGACCGAGAGGTCGAAGTCGCGCGAGGCGAGGCAGAACATCATCGTGCAGGCGACGATGCCGATGGTCACGACCGACTGCAACAGGCCGAGCATGTTGCGCTCGGTTAGGAAGTTCGGAACCGTCAACGCCACGATGGCGAAGGCGACGGCGAAGATGACGACCAGACCCTGTTCGCCGAGAAGAAGTTTTTTCAAGGAAGTCATGACGGCTGAACCTGCTCGGTTGGAACATCGGGAAGGGCGGCGGCGAGGATGCGCCGTTCGTCGAAATCGGCGCGCGCGAAATCGGCGGCGATCCGGCCCTGGCACATGACAAGGATACGGTCGGTAATGCCCATCACCTCGGGCAATTCGCTGGAGATGACGACGATCGCCATGCCCTGACCGGCGAGTTCGTAGAGGATTTCGTAGATCTCCGACTTGGCGCCGACATCGATGCCGCGCGTCGGTTCATCGATGATCAGCACCTTCACGCCCTGTTCGGAGAGCCAGCGGCCAAGGATGACCTTCTGCTGGTTGCCGCCGGAGAGATTGATGATGTCCTGCTTGCGGGACGGCGTGCGCACCCGAAGCTTGGCGATGAAGCGGTCGGCCAGTTCCGCTTCCTTCGTAAGGTTGAGGATGCCGAAAGGCGAAAAGTGCCGGCGCGACGAAATCGCCATGTTTTCTTCGATGCTGCGCCCCTGAACGATGCCGTCGAACTTGCGGTCCTCCGGGCACAGGACCATGCCGGCGCGGATCGATTGTGGCGGGTTGTCGGCCGGCACGATCGCGCCGTCGATCGTCACGGTTCCCTGGTGGCGTCTGTCTGCGCCGTAGACCAGCCGGGTCATCTCGCTGCGGCCGGCGCCGATCAGGCCGAAAAAGCCAAGGATCTCGCCGCGCCGGAGCGAGAAGCTCAAGGGGGTCTTCAGCTTCGGACCGGAGATCGCGTCGACGCGCAGACGTTCGGCGCCGAGGTCGCGGCCCCGCCAGCCCCAGATGTTGGAGATCTCGCGTCCGACCATCTCGGCGATGATCTGGTCGCGCGTGACCTTGGAAATGTCGGGATGATGGGCGGCAAGCTTGCCGTCGCGCAGCACCGTCAGGCTGTCGCAAAGCCTGAAGATCTCGTCGAGCCGGTGGGATACATAGAGGATCACGGTGCCGTTCGAGCGCAGGCGTTCGATCAGGGCAAAGAGGATTTCGCTCTCGCGGGACGACAGCGACGAGGTCGGCTCGTCGAGCGCGATGACGCGCGCATCGAGCATGACCGCCTTGGCGATCTCGACCATCTGGCGCTCACCGATCGAGAGCGAGGCGATCTTGGCGGACGGATCGACGTCGATGCCAATTTCGGTAAGCTTCTCGCCGACGACGCGGAGCAACTGGCGGCGATCGATGACCCCGCCCTTGCCGGGGAAGTGGCCGAGCCAGAGGTTTTCGGCGACCGTCAGTTCCGGAACGAGCTGCAGTTCCTGGTGGATGACGATAACGCCGGCGCGAAACGCATCGCGCACGGAGCGATAGCCTTGGGCTTCGCCTTCAATACGGATCTCGCCCGCATCGGCGGACTGGTCGCCCGAGAGCAGGCGGATAAGCGTCGACTTGCCCGCGCCGTTCTCGCCCATGAGGCCATGGACGGCACCCTTGCGCACAGAAAACGAGACGTCCGACAGCGCCTGGACGCCGGGATAGCCCTTGGAGATCGATTGGAATTCGAGGAAGTCTTGCATATGCGGCTCCGATACGGAACGCCAGGCAGCCGAGCCGCCGGGCCGATAGAGCGGGATGAGGAAAGTGTGCGCGGTTTTCCGCCAGTATCCCGCTCTAAACTACCAGGATCGATCACGTTTTTTGTTTGGGTCGGTCCGACCCAAACAATCGTGATCTGGTGTCGCAAGCAGCGATTACTCGATGCCGAGATCCTTGCGTACGGCCTCGTAGTTGTCGCGCAGCGCAAGCTGGCCGGCGGTCAGGGTCAGCTTTTCCGGTTCCTTGCCGTTGGCGATCCACTCGTACATGTTGAGTGCGGTCTCGTAGCCGTGGCGCTTCGGCGAGATGATGACGGTGCCGAAGAAGCCGGTCGCTGGAGGCTTCTTGAACTCGTTGATCGCCGAATCCGCGCCGCCAATGCCGACGCCGATCATGCTGTCGGGAGCAATGCCGACCGTCTCGGTCGCGCGCACGGCGCCGAGTACTGCTTCGTCATTGAGGCCGATCGCAACCCACTTCTTGATGCCGGCGTTCTTGTTGAGCACGATCGTCGAGGCGTTGAGTGCTGCCTCGGTATCGGTCTTGGCCTGCGGCGCGTCGAAGATGTTGGCTTCCGGAAAGCCGTTGGCCTTGAGAACCGAAAGTGCGCCCTCAACGCGGTCGACCGCCGTCGGGAGCTGGTCGTAGGAAACGCGGATCGCGCCGACGTCCTTCATGTCCCAGCCACGCTTCTTGATTTCGTCGACCAGGGCTTGACCAACGGCTTCGCCGATTTTCGTCGCCGAAATGCCCATGTGGGGCACGTCTTCGATCGGGCTGCCGTCGGCGTTGACCAAACGGTCGTCGACCGTCATCAACTTGAGGTCATTGGCGGCCGCTTTCGCGACGATGCCGGGGCCGAGCTTGACGTCAGGGGTGCAGACGATGAAGCCCTGCGCGCCCTGGGCGCCGAGATTGTCGATTGCCGATTGAACCTTCTCGCCGTCTTCCGCACCGATCTTGACCAGCGTGAAGCCTTTTTCCTTAGCGGCGACGTCGGCGAACTTCCATTCGTCCTGGAACCACGGCTCTTCCGGCTGCTTGACGATGAAGCCAATCTTGACGTCGGCAGCGAACGCCGAGGTTGCCGCAAACACGGCGACGGTACCAGCCAGAATGGCTGCCTTGATAAAGCGCATGATGTCTCTCCCTGGTGAACTGCCTCCTGCAGTGAGCATTTGTGTATGATGAATCATCATATTCGTCAATTGCCTTTGTATGATGAATGAGATAGTGATGTATAACGATAATGTGCTTCGCTGCGTTGTCGCCTTCAAGCGTCTGCGCTATGGAGCGACTGGGGGACGGGAGCGGGAGGAAAATGGCGGTGGAAGAGCAGGACTACAGCAACGGCGCGCAGGAGCGTGGCCAGCGTCGCCCTCGCGTTCAAAAGAATGTGACGCGCGCCATCGCCTCGGACATCTGCGCCGACGTCTTTCCGGTCGGCTCCTTCCTGCCGCGCGAAAACGACCTTTGCGAACGTTATGGCGTCAGCCGGACCGTCATCCGCGAAACCTTGAAGGTGCTGGAATCGAAGGGCATGGTCCGCGGCCGTTCCCGGGTGGGCACGATCGTCTGCAACAAGGACGAGTGGAACATCCTCGATTCCCAGGTGCTCGAATGGATCGGCGAGCGCATCTTCGAATTCGACCTTTTGAACTGCGTTCTGGAGGCGCGCCGTGCGATCGAGCCGGCGGCCGCTGAGTTTGCGGCCGAGCGCGCGACCGTCCAGGAAATTGCCGACCTCGAGCGCGCCTGGCAGGCGATGCGTGACGGCGAGCGCGATGTCGTCGGCTTCACCGATGCCGACGTTGCCTTCCATACCTGCCTGCTCAAGGCCAGCCATAACCAGGTCTTCCTGCAACTCGTCGGCATCATCCAGGCGGCGCTGAAGTTCTCGCTGTATGCCTCCAATGAAGTTGCCGAACGTCGTGACGAAGCAATCGATATCCATGGCGAACTGGTCGAGGCACTGCGTCTGCGCGACAAGGCCAGGGCGCGTGACTGTTCCACGCGCATGCTGGATCTTGCCGCCCGCGACCTCAAGCTTGCGGTCGAACGTCACCGGCCCGCCCTTTCGGCGCGCTGAAACCCCTTCCCGGCGGCCGACATCGTCGCCTTGTTTCACCCAGCGGATATCGCACCATGAAGATCACCAAGCTCACCACCTACATCGTTCCGCCGCGCTGGCTGTTTCTGAAGATCGAGACCGACGAGGGCATCGTCGGCTGGGGCGAGCCGGTTGTCGAAGGCCGCGCCTTGACGGTGGAAGCCGCCGTCAACGAGCTTGCGGACTATCTGATCGGCAAGGATCCGCTGCTGATCGAGGACCATTGGCAGGTGATGTATCGCGGCGGCTTCTACCGCGGCGGCGCGGTCCATATGTCGGCGATTGCTGGCATCGACCAGGCGCTCTGGGACATCAAGGGCAAGGCCTATGGCCAGCCGGTCCATGCTCTGC